>Ga0070684_100000604_pt1 | contig 24759 bp, 23 predicted proteins | sample KBSC723LmetaG_FD_65653 | JGI IMG/M metagenome (GOLD analysis project Ga0070684, IMG submission 65653) | Corn rhizosphere microbial communities from Kellogg Biological Station, Michigan, USA - KBS C7.2-3L metaG | ecosystem: Host-associated > Plants > Roots > Rhizosphere ...
AAACGACCCGGCCGCACCGGCTCGACAAGCACACCAGCAACCAAGTAGAACAACACCAGAGGACCACGCCCTGGGGAATTACTTGAGCCCAACCCCCGGGAATTCCGTGAGCGCCGACAGCGCGGCATCCCATCGACCACGATGTTGACGAGGACTTCCGGATCGATCCGTCGCGTTGGGATGAGTTCGAGCTGCCCAGGCTGTTCCTGATCGAGGCCAACGACGACGGACATCACGCTGCCGCGACCGGCGAGTGCGTAGACGGCGTCTGGAGGCACACGTACCTCCACCACGGCTCGTACTCGGGGTGCGGCGGGTAGCGCCCCGCGCGGGCGCGACCGAGCGGTCGCCCGTGAGAGATCCGTGCCAGATGGACCGGTCGGGACCGGGGAGCGATGGGGAGTCGCGGGGTGAGACGCGGCGATGGTGCTGGTTAGACGGTCGCCAGGTCGGGCGTTGGGCGGAGATCCGTCCTGGCAGTGTGGGGGTCAGGGGTTCGAGTCCCCTCGGCTCCACCGATTCTGACCAGGCAAGATTCAAGATCTTGCCTGGTTTCCGCTAGCGGTTCCGCTAACGGAGATCGCGCAGAGTCGGTCGTGTCCTCGCCCCGTTAGCGGAGGAGATCGACCAGTGGCTATCTATAGCTCTCGGTTGGCCGGCGGCCGGACCCCGCTGGATGCAGCATGCGGATCAAGCTCGGTGCCGACGAGCACACCCTCGGCTATGTGTGCGAGTACCATCACGAGTGGCCAGACATCTGCTATCGGCAGGGTCAGGCTTGCCTGGCCGTGACGCTCCAGAATGGACAGACGCGGAGCCTCGTCGTCCGAGCCCTGGGATACCTCAACGACCAGAGGTGTCGCCCGGTCGAGCGGGAACTGCTCGCTGATGTGTTCGCCGTGCCCTTGCAGTGGCACAGGTCAGTGCCTCCGCCTCGTGGAACCGGTCACGCAGATGCTGGTAAAGGCCAGCACACGAAGCAGGCACCGCTGCGCCTTGGTGAGTTGGCCGAGAGTAGGTGCGCGATACCAAGGCTGTCCCAAGTCGCCGCCTCACCGTGCGGGTGACTGAGATCGCGCCGTATCGGCGAGGCCCGGTGGCAGTGCCACATCCCACACCAAGGCGCGCCGAGCCGGATGTGGTGGTAGCCAATGGCGTTGAGCGCGACGGCCTCGCCGACGCGGTGCCCGCCGACCTGCACGGCCATCAATTGTTAACGGGGCGGCGACCCACACCCCCGGGTGCCGCGGAGCCGGCATACCCGGCCCTCCCCGGGGCTCTGCGACCTCGGCACGACGGTCACGTCCACGTTGACCGATCCGCAGAACCTTCCGGCGACCGACACCACGGTTGTCGATGACGAGCGGATCGGCGGCAACGGTTCGCTGCGCGCGATAGGCTGCGCCGCCTCTGGTCGCAACTGGTCGCTTCGCGGCACCTTCACACCCACGTTGTTCCGTGGGCGTCCAGAAAGGCGACCACGGCGAGGACCCGGCGATGGGTGGTGCCGCCGTCCGGTAGCCCCAGTTTGCCGAAGATCGAGCGCAGGTCGGCGGCTCTCGAGGCTGGTCGCTTTGCATCTACTATGCCCCGGTAAGCTTCTCTTTCCCGGATTCGGAAGTTCTTACGGATCACATACGCTATCGTCCTGACGTCCATATCCCTAGCCTGCAGCTCACGGCGCCACCGGGCCGGTGGCGGGCAGGAGGAGCCTTGCCATCCGCACTCCCGGAGACGTCGTCAGGACTCCCTGAGCCGTCCGCGCTTTCGGGGCTGTCCACAGTTTCGGGACGCACCTTCCTGGTCACCGGGGGTACCGGCTCGTTCGGGCAGGCCATGGTAGGCCGCCTGCTCGCCGCCGGCGCCGTCGACGTGCGCGTGTTCAGCCGGGACGAGGCCAAGCAGGATGCCCTGCGGCTCCGGCTGCGCGACCCGCGGGTGCGTTTCTACGTGGGCGACGTCCGGGACCGCGACGGGCTGCTCACCGCGGCCCGCGGTGTCGACTACGTCTTCCATGCCGCCGCGCTCAAGCAAGTGCCGTCCTGCGAGTTCTTCCCGCTCGAGGCGGTGCGCACCAACGTGCTGGGCAGCGCCAACGTGGTCGAGGCGAGTGAGCGCAACGGGGTGCTGGGAGTCGTGCTGCTCAGCACCGACAAGGCGGTACAGCCCGTCAACGCGATGGGCATGACCAAGGCGCTGACCGAGAAGGTGGCGCAGGCGTGCGCCCGCAATCACCCGGCCACGGGCACCACCGTCTCCTGCGTCCGGTACGGCAACGTGCTGTACTCCCGCGGCTCGGTGGTACCGCTGTTCATCGAGCAGATCCGCAACGGGCAGCCGTTGACGGTCACCGATCCCTCGATGACCCGGTTCCTGATGTCGCTGGCCGACTCCGTGAAGTTGGTGCAGCACGCGCTGGCCAATGCCCGGACGGGTGATGTCTTCATCCACAAGGCGCACGCCTGCACAATCGGCGACCTGGCCACCGCGGTTTGTAACCTGTTCGGGGTGCCGGCCAAGTTCGACGTGCTCGGCATCCGGCACGGCGAGAAGATGTTCGAAACGCTGGCCAGCCAGGAAGAGCTGGCCCGGGCCGAGGACTTCGGCGACTTCCTGCGGGTACCGGTGGACAGCCGGGACCTCAACTACTCGCTCTATGTCGACCAGGGCGAGCGCGGCCGCGACTCGCGGCCGGCCTACACCTCGGCCAACGCGCCTCAGCTGGGCGTATCGGAGATCATGGCGCTGCTGGCGAGCCTGCCCGAGGTACGCGCACAGCTCGACGAGCTGCCCGCACTGGCGGTCGCGGGATGAGTGGGGAGCGGGTCGTACTCACCGGTGCCGGCGGTTTCCTCGGCTGGCACGTACGGGTGCTCGCCCGGGCCCAGGGCCGGCCGGACCCAGTTGTGGTGCCCCGGGCCGACCTGGCGGAACCGCACCGGCTCGCCGCCCTGCTCGACGGCGCCGACCGGGTACTGCACCTGGCCGGGGTCAATCGCGGCGAGCCGACCGAGGTCGCCGGCAACGTCGAGTTGGCCCGATGCTTGGCCGAAGGGCTGCGGCGCTGCGGTACCCCGCCGAAAACGGTCGTCTTCGCCAACTCGATCCATTCCGGCACTGCGAGTCCGTACGGCGAGTCCAAGGAGGCGGCGGCGGCCCTGCTCGCCGACGCGACCCGGTGGACCGGCTCGGGCTTCGTGGACCTCCGGCTGCCGAACCTGTTCGGAGAGCACGGTCGGCCGCACTACAACTCGGTCGTCGCCACGTTCTGCCGGCTGCTGGCGCAGGGCTACGCACCGGAGGTGCGCGACGATCGGGAGCTCGAGCTGCTGCACGCCACCGACGCCGCGGCCCTGCTGCTGGGTACGGCCGACACGGCGGTAGGGGACCGGCGCACCGTACGGCAGCTGGCCGAGCGGCTGGCACACTTCGCCGCGGAGTACCGCGACGGCGTGATCCCGGCGCTGTCCGATCGCTTCGACGTGCGGCTGTTCAACACGTACCGGTCGCACTGCTTCCCGGCGCACTACCCGCTGCCGCTGACCCGGCACGATGACAGCCGCGGGACGCTGGTGGAGACGGTGAAGGCACGCGGCGCCGGCCAGACGTTCAACTCCTCCACCCGGCCCGGCCACACCCGTGGCCAGCACTACCATCTGGCGAAGGTCGAGCGGTTCGTCGTGGTACGCGGCGAGGCCCAGATCTGCCTGCGTAGGCTGCTGCACGACGAGGTGGTGCGGCTGCGGGTATCCGGCGGCAGCCCGGTCGCCGTCGACATGCCGACGATGTGGGTGCACAACATCACCAACATCGGCGCGGCCGAGCTGCTGACCATGTTCTGGGCCAACGACATCTTCGACCCGGCCCGGCCGGACACGTACCCGGAGCAGGTCTGATGCGGATCGGCGTGATCACCCAGTGGTACCCGCCGGAGCCGGTGTTCATCCCGTCCACCCTGGCCCAGGACCTGGCCGGTCGCGGCCACGAGGTACGGGTGCTCACCGGGTACCCCAACTATCCGGAGGGGCGGATCTACCCCGGTTACCGGCAGCGCTGGGGCGAGCGGTCGACCGCCGGGCGGGTCACCGTACGGCGGGTTCCGGTGTTCCCCAGCCACGACTCGTCCGGGATGCGCCGGGCAGCCAACTACCTGTCGTTCGCCGCCAGCAGCACGGCGGCAGCGCTGCGGTACCTCGCCGACGTCGACGCGCTGTACGTCCACCATCCGCCGGCCACCGTCTACGCGCCGGCGGCCCTGCTGGGCCTGTTGCACCGGATCCCCGCGGTGCTGCACGTACAGGACGTCTGGCCGGAGTCCGTGACCTCCTCGGCCATGGCACCATCGGGCCTGGCCGGCCGGCTGCTGCACGGCGCCTTGGGCGCCACGATGCGACAGGTTTACCGGGCGGCGGCCGGCATCGCGGTAACCGCGCCGTCCATGGGCGAGCTCGTCGCGGCCTGGGGTGCGGACCCGGCGAAGGTGCGCACCGTGCTCAACTGGACCGACGAGACGCTGTTCCGGCCCGTGGCCGCCACCGCCGAGGCCCGACGGGAGATCGGGTACCGGGACCGGTGCACCATCATGCACGCCGGCAACATCGGCCCGTACCAGAACATCGCCGGTGCGGTACGGGCCGCCGCCACGGTCGAGGACGCCGGGGCGGTCGACCTGGTCCTGGTCGGCTCGGGCATCGCCGAAGCCGAGGCGAGGCAGCTGACCGCCCAGCTCGGCGCCGGCAACGTGCGCTTCCTCGGCCAGCGGGACCCGTCCCGGATGGCCGAGCTGTACGCGGCCGCCGATTACCAGCTGGTAAGCCTGCGTGACCTGCCGATCTTCCACGGTACGGTGCCGTCGAAGCTGCAGGCGGCGCTGTCATGCGGGTCCCCGGTAGTGGCCAGCGCGCCCGGCGACTGCGCCCGCATCGTCGAGCACAACCGGGTCGGCCTGGCCTGCCCGCCGGAGGACTGGCCCGCGCTGGCCGAGCGGTTCCGGCAGGCGGCCCGGCTGTCGCCGGCGGAGCGGGCGCAGATGGCCCGTCGCGCCCGGGACAGTTACCGGACCCAGATGTCCCAGCAGGCCGGCGTGGACCAACTGGAGGACATGCTGCGCGCGGCCGTCGGCCGGAGGGCGGCTCGATGACCCGGGTGATGACCGTCGTCGGTACCCGGCCGGAGCTGATCCGGCTGTCCCGGGTCATCGACCGGCTGGACCGTACCGTCGACCACGTCCTGGTCCACACCGGCCAGAACTGGGACCCGATGTTGTCCGAGATCTTCTTCACCGAGCTGGGGTTGCGGCCGCCGGACCGGCTGCTGGAGTTGGACCGCTCCTCGCTGGGCCGGGTACTGGCCGGGGTGCTGTCCGGCGTCGAGCAGGCGATCCTGGAGCTGCGCCCGGATGCGCTGGTCGTACTGGGCGACACGAACAGTTGCCTCGCCGCCCTGATGGCGCGCCGCATGCGGATACCGGTCTACCACCTTGAGGCGGGCAACCGCTGCTTCGACCTGAACGTGCCGGAGGAGACCAACCGGCGGCTGGTCGACCACGTGTCGGACTTCAACCTGGTGTACACCGAGCACGCCCGAAGCAACCTGCTGGCCGAGGGGCTGCACCCGCGCCGGATCCTGCACATCGGCTCGCCGATGCGCGAGGTGCTCGAGCACTACCGACCGCAGATCGAAGCGTCCGGCGTACTGCGCCGGCTGGAGCTGCGGCCCGGCGAGTACTTCGTGGTCAGCGCACACCGCGAGGAGAACGTGGACGACCCGGCCCGCCTCGACCGGCTGCTGGACTGCCTGCGGGCGGTACGGCGGGAGTGGGGGCTGCCGCTGCTGATGTCCACCCACCCACGTACCCGCAAGCGGTTGGAGGAGCGCCGGGTCGAGTCCGGTTCGCTGGAAGGGATCGCCTTCCACGAACCGTTCGGCCTGCTCGACTACGTGCACCTGCAGACCCGCGCCCGCTGCACGCTGTCGGACAGCGGCACCATCAGCGAGGAGTCCGCAATCCTCGGCTTCCCCGCGGTCACGCTGCGCGAGTCGATCGAGCGCCCCGAGGCGCTGGACGCCGGTTCGATCGTGATGACCGGGCTGGACCCGGGCGGGCTGGTGGAGGCGATCGCGATCGTCATGGGGCAGGCGTCGACCGAGGGCGTACCGTGCCCGGCCGACTACCGGATCACGGACACCTCCCGGCGGGTGGTGGATTTCATCCTGTCGACCGTGCGCCGGCACGGCGACTGGGCCGGGGTGCGGCCGCGCCCGCTGAGTCCGGCGGTGAGGTCGTGACCACCGACGGGCCGGGCCGGCGCCGGGTACTGATCACCTGCGGGGTGTTCGAGCCGGGCTTCAGGGGCGGCGGCCCGGTGCGCTCGGTCGCCCAGATCGTCGACACGGTGCCCGAGGACATCGAGGTCACGCTGGTCACGCGGGACCGGGACGTGGGCCGGTCGCCGGCGTACCCGGGGCTGTCGGGCAGCTGGGTGCGCCGCAGTCCGCGCTGCCGGGTGTTCTATCTCAACGCCGCCCGGCCGGGGCAGTGGCTGCGCCTGTACCGCGAGCTGCGCGCGACCCCGTTCGACCTGCTGTACGTCAACAGCCTTTGGGCGCTGTACACCGTGCTGGCCGTCGTCGCGGCCCGGTTGGGCGTGATCCGGGTCAACGGGATCCTGCTCGCGCCGCGGGGCGAATTGTCGCCGGGCGCGCTGTCGCTCAAGTCCGTCAAGAAGCGGCTGTTCCTGGCCTGGTGGGCTCCGTTCCTGCGGCACGCCGGCGTACGGTGGCACGCCACCGGCGAACGGGAAGCGGCCGAAATCCGGGCCGCCTGCCCGTGGGCCGACGTCGAGATCAACGACGACTGCACCGGCCTGCCCATGGAACCGGTCGCCGGGAGCGGGCATGAGGGACCATCGCGCCTGGTGTTCATCAGCCGTATCTGCGCCAAGAAGAACCTGGCCCTGGTGCTCCAGGCGCTGCAAGGGATCTCGCGGCCGGTCGTGTTCGACATCTACGGCCCGGCGGAGGACGCCCGGTACTGGTCGCGCTGCCGGTCGCTGATCGACAAGCTCCCCCCGACGGTGGCCGTCCGGTACCGCGGCGAACTGCCGCCGGCCCGGGTCCGGGACGCGTTCGCCGGCTACGACGCGTTCGTCTTCCCTACCCTCGGGGAGAACTTCGGCCACGTCATCGCGGAGAGTCTGTCCGCGTCCTGCCCGGTGATCTGCTCCGACACCACGCCGTGGACGCCGGTGCTCGCCGCGGGCGGCGGGGCCATCTTCAGCCCACCGGATGTCGCGTCGCTGCGGCGCGAACTGGAGCGCCTAGCGGCGATGAGCCCGGCGCAGCGGCTCGCCGCCAGGAACGACGCGGGCCGCGCCTACCGATTGTGGCGTGGGAGGGTCCATGCTCAGAACATCCTCGAACAGGCCGGCCGGGTCGGCACACCGGTCCTCCGCTGACCGCCGGCACGACCGGGAACCCGACCGGGAAGCGGGCGCCCGGCACAGCCCGGGCCCGCGCCGGATCGCCCTGGTCACCCACGGGTTCGACATCGGCGGTGGTGTGCCCACTGTGGCCCGATGGCTGTACGCCGGGCTGGAGGCACTCGGCGGCTACCAGGTCGACATCCATGACCTCGCCACCTCCCGGATGGACCGGTACAGCCGCCGCCTGACCGCACCCGGTACCTGGCCCCGCGGCAGCCTGCAGAGCACCTGCGGCGTGCGGCAACCGCCGCACCGGCACTGGGGAGCCAACGGGGTCGAACTGGAGCCCCTGCGGTACCGGCCGCGAACCGAGCTGACCGACGCGCTGCGCGGGTACGACCTGGTGCAGGTGGTGGCCGGTAGCCCGGCCTGGGCTCACATCGCGGCCCGGTGTGCGGTGCCGACCGTACTGCAAGCGGCCACGCTGGTCCGCTGGGAACGGCGCTCACAGCTGGTCACCCAGGCGCTGCCGATGCGTACCTGGCGCGGCGCGATGACCCGGATCACCACGGCCATCGAGCGCTCGGCGCTGACGGGCGCGGACGCGGTGCTGGTCGAGAACGACGAGATGCTGCGGTATGTGCGTGCCCACGGCCAGTCGCGGGTGGTCAGGGCGGCGCCAGGCGTGGACACGACGATGTTCTGCCCCGATCCCGGCGGCTGGCGCCGGGACGGGCACCTGCTATCGGTGTGCCGGTTGGCAGACCCGCGCAAGGGGCTGGTCCGGACTGTTCGCGCCTACGCGGAGGTGGTTCGTCGCGACGACCGCGTGCCGCCACTCGTGCTCGCCGGCCGGGGAGCGCTGCCCGAGCCGGTACGGCAGCTGGTGGCCGCCCTCGGGCTGACCCGGCGGGTCACGGTACGCACCGACGTGCGCACCGCCGAGCTGCTCGACCTGTACCGGGGGGCATCGGTGTTCCTGCAGACCTCGTACGAGGAGGGGCTCGGGATGTCGGTACTGGAGGCGATGGCCTGCGGGTTGCCGGTGGTGGCGACCCGTACCGCCGGCAGCCAGGAGACCGTGCGCAACGGCGTCACCGGATGGCTGGTCGGGCCGCCGCCGGGCCTCGCGGCCGGCGGCGACGCCGACGTGGTCCACCAGATCGCGGACCGGGTGCTGGGCATCCTGCGTGACCCGGACTGCCCGTTGGGCGCGTGTGGGCGAGCCCGGTGTCTCGCCGAGTTCTCCACCGGCGTGGCGCTGCGGCGGTTCACTGCCGTTTACGACGAGCTGCTCAGGCCGCGCTGATCGATACCCGGCAAACTGGAAATTCACGAACAACTACGTTGTTTCTCTACTAACCTCACTATCGGGCATGCACCAGCCAATCGTCGATCCTCGTGCAGGAGAAGCGTGAACGGATTTCGTCAGCGGCTCTACGAGTCGTACGCCTCGACGCACGCTGGCACCGGAGACGCCGTCGCCGCCCGCGTGCTCTACCGCCGTGACATCCGGCCCCGGCCGCCCGAGGCTGCCGGCTGCCCGCTGGTACGGGCGCTGACCTGGATGCCGATCAGCGGCCCGCTGAAGCTGTCGCTCGCCGCGGCGGCCGGCGCGCCGCGGCGGGATCCGGTCCGTGGCACATGACCAGCCCTAGCAGGACCCGGCGCGCTCCGGCTGTCGGCAGGGAACTGCGTACCGCCGCGCGAAGCCGGTTCGGGCGCAACGTCGCGACCACCGCGGTAGCCAACCTGGTATCGACCGGCACCGCGGGCGTCACCGGCATCGTCATCGCCCGGACCCTCGGCCCTGCGGGTCGCGGGGAGTACGCCGCGATCGTCACCTGGTTCGGCGTCATCCTTGTCGTCGGCGAACTCGGGCAGACGGCGGCGACCACCTACTTCGTGGCCCGGGAACCTCGGCGCGCACCCGCCTACCTCGCCACCGCGCGAACCGTGATGCTGGCATCCGGATCGGTGGTTCTGGTCCTTGGCATCATCCTGGCGCCGCTGCTCGCGCCGGGAGATTCCGAGATGGTCCGGGGGTACCGGCTGATGTTCGCCGCCTGCGTGGCGTCGTTCATCGCGGCCAGCTACATCTTCAGCCTGCAGGCGGTTCATATCGAGCACTGGAACGTGGCCCGCGTCGCGCAGCCCGCTGGTTTCCTGCTCGCCGTGGTCCTGCTGGACCTGGCCGGTCACCTCGGGTTGATGTCGACCCTCGCGGCGCTCGTCGGGACGATCGTCGCGCAGACGGCACTGGCGTGGTGGCTGTGCGGCCGGCACAGGCTGACCGGCGGCCGACCCGAACTGGCGCTGGCCTCGCCACTGACGCGGTACGGCGCGGGTCAGTTGGCCGCCTCCGTGCCCGGTGTGGTCACCGGACGGCTGGATCAGTTGGTGCTCTCAGTCGCGGTCGCGCCGGCCCTGCTTGGGCACTACGCGGTCGCCACATCACTCGCCGCTCTCGCCGTGCCTCTGGCGTCGGCACTGGGCAGCGTCGCATTCCCCCGGATCGCCGCCGACTCGCTCTCGACCCACACGGTTGGCCGTCTGCAATGGCGGGCAGTGGGAGCCAGCGCGGCGGTTGCTGTCGTGGTGATGCTTCCGTTGGCCGGCCTCGCCCCGTGGTTGGTGCCCAGAGTGTTCGGCGCAGACTACCGACAGGCCGTGGGCCTGGTGGAACTGCTCGCGCCCGGGGGTGTGCTCCTCGCCGTCGGTCAGGTGTGCGGTGACCTGTTGCGCGGGCACAACCAACCGTACGCGGTGGCCCGCGCTCAGGCGGTGGCCGCGGCGGTGACTGTTCTCCTGCTCGCGACGTTGGTTCCCCACATCGGTGTCGCCGGGGCGGCTGTCGCGTCGAGCGTCGCCGCCGCGGTCGCGTTGGTGCTGATGCTGCGCGCGCTGGCCAGGATCGGAACCTTGTAGTGCTGGCGATCCCGCCAGCCCAGAGCCAGTCAAAGGGAGGCCTTCATGGGCATCGGCGACAGTGAACCGCGATCCAGTCGGCTGCTGCGCACCGTGATCGGCGCCTACCGCCGCGGCGTATTGCCGCCCCGGGGGTACGGCAAGCTGTTCGACCACACCCCGGCCGAGTGGTGGGGCGGGCAGGACGTGCGGATCGGTACACAGATCGGCGAAATGGTGCTGCCGCTGCGGGACCACGGCGCCAGGCAGTACCTGGTCTTCGGAGAGCTCCCTCACGAGCGGGCCGAGACAGCGATGATGCGCCGCCTGCTGCCCCGCTTGCGCACGGTCATCGATGTCGGAGCGAGCTACGGATGGTACACGCGGCTGGCCGCGGATCTTCTTCCGGCCGGTGGGACCATCGTCGCGATCGAAGCCAACCCGACCTTGCGGCCGTATCTGTTGCGCAACGCGGGCCCGCGAGCAGAGGTGCTCAACGCGGCGATCGCCGGTGAGCCGGGCGAGACGATGTTCTACCTGTCGGCGAACAGTTCGCTCAGCTCGGCCGCCCGACCGGTCGGGACTCCGCTGACCGTATCGGCCGTGACGCTGGACCAGGTCGTCCATGCCAAGGGTGGAACAGCGGACCTCATCAAGTGCGACGTCGAGGGCGGCGAACTGGCTGTCCTGGCCGGCTCCCGCCAGGTACGCGCCGCCGCCCGGCCGCCGATATGGCTGATCGAGGTCATCGAACGTTTCCTCATTGAGGTCGGGGGGTCGTACGCCGACCTGGACGCCGCCTTCGCCTCGTGCGGACGGGTGACGTACTACCAGGCCACCGATGGCGGGTGGCTGCGCCCCCTCGACGGTGGCCTGCACAGCCTCCGCCACGGCCGTCAGGCCAACGTCGTGGTCGTGCCCGAGCAGCGGACCGCAGACGTTGCCGACCTGGTGGCCGAGGCGCCGTGATGCTCCTCGTGAGTTCAGGCACTTCGCTACGGACCAAGAAGGAGACCGGGCCGACATGCACGTAGGCCTCATCGGCACACCGGGTCCCGACCGGTTCCAGGACAACATCGCCGACGCCCTCCGGCAGATGGGCCACCGGGTGACCGAGTTGGGTGATGCGCTGGTGGCCCGTGGTGGCAGGGTGGCGACCCGGACCGCCGATCTGGTGTTTACCGCGATGCCGGGCGTCGAACGCCGGTACCAGCACCGGGCCGTGCGGTCTGCGCTGGAGCACGAATGCGACGCCGTAATCAGCACCGCGGGCGGACTGTCCCCCGACGCGGTGAGCGGGTTGCGGGACAACGGCGTACCGGTGGCGTTGTGGTTTCCCGACTCCGTCGCCAACATGTTTCGTCAGCGTATGTTGCTCGCGCCGTACAACGCGCTCTTCTTCAAGGACCCTCTGCTCGTGCGCCGGCTACGCGACACACTCAACCTGCCCGTGTGGTATCTGCCCGAGGCGTGCAACCCGCACCGGCACCGTCCGGTCGGCGAGCCGGCGAGCCGGCCAACCATCGTGGTCGTCGGGAGTACCTACCCCAGTCGGCTGCTGCTGGTGCGCCGGCTGCTCGATGCGGGCATCCCGATGACGATCTACGGTGCCGCCACCCCGCGATGGGCCGCTCACCTGCTGCCGCCCGGGCTCCATCGCGGCCGCTATCTGGTAGGCGAGGACAAGGCGCGGGTGTTCCGCGGTGCCGCCGGCGTGCTGAACAACCTTCATCCAGCCGAAATGCACGGTGTCAACTGCCGGCTGTTCGAGGCGGCCGGATCCGGGGCCGCCGTGCTCTGCGAGCGGCGGCCGGTACTCGACGAACTGTTCGACACAGAGCGCGAGGTCGTTCCGTTCAGCACGTTCGATGAACTGCTCGAACAGGCCAAGGCGCTCATCGCGGACCCCAGCCTCACCCGGGATGTGGGCGACGCGGCCAGCAAGCGGGCGCACGCCGAGCACACCTACGAACTGCGGCTTGAGACGATCCTGGACCGGTTGGCATGAGCGCGTTCGATGCCCGTACCGGCGGCGTGAGAGTCCGGTAGCCGATGAGCCTGACCGCCATTGCCGCACTCGCACTGCAGGTCGCGTCCGTGGTCCTGCTGCGGATCGGAGTAGGGAGAGGATGGCTTGCCAGGCCGTTCACGTTCTTCGTCTTCGCGGCGTGCGTCTACCATGGCATCTCAGAAATCCTGATCTCCCACACCCCGGCCCGGGAGCTCAGCGCGTCCCGGTGGGCTGTCGGACAGCAATACATCGACGATGCCATGTTGGCCATCAGCGCCGCACTGTTGGCTTCCGTCTGCGGCTACCTCCTGTTCGCCCGCCGTACGGTCCCGCCGCCGCCATCTGCGGGAGTCGCCCGCCAGCTGGTCGACTGGCGCATCACCGGCGCCGTGTCCCTGCCGCTGATCGTGGTCACGGCTCGGGGAGACGGATACAACCCTGGAAGGTCCGTCAGCTTCGCCACGGACTCGCTCGCCACCAACTTCGCCGAGGGTTTCCTGATCCTGCTGGTGGTCCTCACCGCGTTCGGATTCGTCGCACGCTACGGCGCTCGTTGGTTTGCCCCGGCGCTGATCGTTCAATCAGCCGTCCTGGCAACCGCCGGTCAGCGGCTTGAGCTGTTCATCGGTGCGACCATGCTCACCGTCCTGCTGCGGCGGGTGGGGCTGCGCCCCAGCCGCCGGGCAATCGTCGTTACGCTCGGGGTGGCCGTGCTTGCCGCGCTTGGTATCACCTCTGTACGGGCGGCGGACGGGCGCGGCTTCTTCTACGAGGACAGCGGACTTGTCGCCCGCGCCGAAGTCATCGCGGCCGGCGCTCTGTCGCCACCCGATGTGCAGGCCCTGGTGAGCGAGGCCGCCGACCGGATTGACGGCAACACTTTCGCCGGCCAGGCGGACCAGAGCCTGGCCACCGGATCGTCGCCCCTGGGCGCGTCCGAGGTGGTCGGTTCACTGGTGGTCGTTGTGCCGAGCGCGCTCTACCCGGACAAACTGAGCGACCCCCGAAGTCTGGGCCTGAAGTACTGGGAGGTAACCACGCTGAACCTGGTGCCCATCGACTACGTACCGGGTTCGATCGGGCTGTACCTGGGCGCGGTCGGGCCGCTGCGACTTCCGATCCTCATGTTCTTCGTCGGGATACTTCTCGCGTTACTGGAGAATTTCGTTCTTCGCACCGTGACGGTGATGCGGTTCTTGCTGCTGGCCGCCCTACTTCAGGGCGTTCTCTTCTACGAGAAGGACCTGTTGACGATCGCCATCACGTTGCGCGATGGCGCGCTACTGATCCTTGGCCTGTATCTGTTGCGATGGGTCGGCAAGGTTGGTATTCGCGGTTACCGCGGCTCGCACGCTTCATACAACGCCCAGCGGGTGGTCATGGAAGCCCGACGCAGCAGCCGGCTACCGTCGATGACCTCGCGGTGGAGTGGGTTGTAGTAGGCGACGGCAAACGGGCGGGGCGAGTCCTTCAACGACCGGTCGACGTTGTCGACCACCGTCCGCAGCGTCGCCTCGCCGAACGGGTTGTAGAGAAACAGCACCGTCGGCCGCGCGGGCGGGGTGAAGTTCGCCGCATCACCCTGCTGCACCCGGATGACTCCCGCGTGCCGCGGTGAGACGGCCTCGAATGACCGCACGTTGTGCCGGCTCAGCTCCACCAGTCCGCCGTCCAGTTCGACGCCGAGCACCGACCGGAAGCCGTAACGCGCGGCCAGCAACAGGGCTCGGCCCTTGCCGGAGCCGAGGTCGACAAACGCGAAGTCCCCCGGTGAGCCGATGGGCAACTGCCTGAGCATCTTCATGAACTGGCGTGCGTCCACCCCCTCGTACCAGGTGCTGTCGGGATTCACCGCGGCGGACCGCATGCTGTCGGTCACCGGCGTCATGCCCAGGGTCCGCGCGCCGAGGTCGTAGTCGATCCGTCGGTTGCGTTGGTTCGAGACCGGGCGGAACATGCCCTCCGCGATCCACCGTGCCGCGAGCGCGGCCGCGGCCCCGGCACCGTCGCGGCGACGGGTACGGCCGATCGCGTCGCTGAAATTGGCCCGCTTCCTGTTGATCGCTGTTCCGAGATGCGCGAGTTGCCGCATGGTGGTTCCCCTTTCGCCCACCTTGGTGGGCCTCCTTTGTGCTGCGTTCGGCGCGCGGGGTCGACGGTCACGCCTACGGGTCACGCGCGGTGCCGTCCGGGGCTGGTAACGGCCGCCGGTGACGGTTGACTGCCGAGGAACTCGGATGCGGTTGCGTGGCCGTCGGCCGTGATGCCGTCGCGGCGCAGGACCTTGACCACCGTCTCCAGCAGGATGCTCAGATCGAGGCGGAGGCAGCGCCCGTCGACGTACTGCACGTCGTAGGCGAACTTCTCCTGCCAACTCAGGGCGTTGCGGCCGCGTACCTGCGCCAGGCCGGTTATGCCGGGACGCACCTCGTGGCGACGGGCCTGTTCCGGGGTGTACCGGTCGAGGTACGACACGAGGAGGGGGCGGGGTCCGACCAGACTCATGTCACCGCGGAGGACGTTCCATATCGTGGGCAGTTCGTCCAAACTGGTCTGACGCAGCCAGATGCCGAGGCGAGTCAGCCGCTCCCGGTCGGTGACCCGAGCCTGAGTCACCGGGTGCATCGACCGGAACTTCCGCAGTTCGAAGCACTTGCCGTTGCGGCCCGGCCTGGCCTGCCGGAAGAGCACGGGACGGCCCATCACCAGTGCGACGGCGACGGCCACTCCCAACAGGACCGGTGACAGGACCACCAGCAGGAGGCCCGCGACGAGCACGTCGAGTACTCGCTTGAACCGATCGTACGGGCGGCGTTCAGCGGCCATGTCAGGCTCCCGTGGTCAGGTCGTGGCGTGGTCGCTCGGCTTGACCACGCGGTGCGGAGACGCCACTTCGAGGTCGCCAGTCGGCGCCTGAATCCGACGGATCGGCCACTCGACGTTGCGTCCGCTCTGGTCGTGGCCCGGGTCTTGACGGTCGGCCGGCGGCGACGGGTACCGGTGGCACAGCTCGCGTACGATGGCCGCCACCCGTCGCAGGTCGCTGCCGCTCCACCGCAGGTCGGCATGCAGGTGGAGCATCCGGCGCGAGAAGTCCAACTGGTGCGGTGGAGCGTCCTCGGGGTTGAGACTCCAGAGCACCGCCGGGTAGACACTCCTGGCGATCAGGTCGCGCCGAATGGCTTCGCGCCGTTGCGTGGTGTCGAATTCGAGCACTACGCCGAAGGATCTGGCGTGAACAACGACGCCGGCGAGCTCCCGCAGGTTCAGGGCCAGTTCGGCGGCGTTGGTCATGCGGCGGCGGCGCAGTTCCTCGGCGGGGAGCACCCGCAGCGCCTCTCGGGAGAAGTCGGAGATGCCGCTGACGGCGGTCGAGCACAGTCCCGCGTCGCCGGCCGCGTACAGCGCGCGGTACTGCTCCTTGCGCAGCGGGGCGCCGTCGAGGTAGGCCGCCTTGAGGCACATCGCGGAAAGGATCTGGCTGACGGTGGCGAGGTGGGCGTCGGTCGGCGGTACGGCGGGTGGCAGCGGGTGCCCGTTACCCGACCAGAGCATCCCTCCGTCCGGGAGCGGCAAGGTCTTGTGCAGCGAGGCGAAGACGTAGTCGGCCCGTGCCGGGTCGAGCCAGGGTGCGACCGGGTCGTGGGTCACATCGATGATCAATGTCGCCGGAGTCGACGGCAGCACGGGCGGCTCGCCGAAGTACGACACGGTTATCACCGCGTCCGCCGGGCCGGCGTCGGGCCGCGGGTGGGGGCCTACCGGTCCGCTGTCGTACCGACGCACGGGGAGCAGGTCGGCGATACTCTGCACGACCGCCGGGCTGTAGTAGGCCGGGATGTGCACCGCCTGCCACCCGCGCTCGCGCCGGCCGAACTCGACGAGGGCTCTCAGTGCGTGCCGCCCCGATCCGAAGTAACGGGCCTGCTCCAGCGGTTCGGCCCGACCGAGGCCGCGCGGCAGTATCAGTGGGAATGCGGACCCGAACTCCCAGCGGTCGTCCCCGCTCATGCTTCAGACCCGGAGGTTGCCACGGCGTCCCGCGTGCTGCCGAACCACATCGCTTTCCCCTTTCGGGCGGTGGCGCCGCGCTGCCTGGGAGAACCGCTCGCAAGCCGCCGAAGTCGTGTGTTACTAAACTTAGCAGCACTTATCGGACAAGAGGTGCCATATACGTCGAAGACCTGTAGCCCGGCCGGCTGGTCGGTTGGGGTGGCAGGTGCTGGCGGTAGCCCGGGAAGAATCCGGTATCCGGCTCCCAGAACGCCGAGTGGCGCCGCCCCAGTGCCTGATGCGCCTCGACCAGTCGCCTGTAGCCGACCTGGTCGAACACCCTCGTGCCCACGTAGTAGGGGACCAGGCCCTCGGGCGCGAAGGCCCGTTTGTAGCGGAAGATGCCGTCGTCGGGCGCGTAGCCGCCGCCGAGTACGAAGTGCCGCTTGCCGTGCTCCTGCCCCCACCGGAAGGCCTCGAACTTCAACAGGTCGTTCGGGCGAAGGTCGAATGCGGACCGCTCGGTGCCGCCCAGGTAGGAGTAGAGCGTGCGCCCCGACGCCAGGACGAGTTCGGTGGACACGACCCGCTCGCCGTGCAGGGCATGGAAGAACGTGAAGTGCCCGGCAAGCTCCCGGACGATGACCTCGAAGAAGTCGCGCGAAAAGTAGAAGTCTGACCTGGCGTTGCGGCGGTCCATCGTCGCGCGGTAGATCCGAAGGAAGTCGTCCAGGCGGGCGGCGGTCTCGTCGACCTCGACGCGGACGCCCAGCCGCCGGGCCTTGTTGACGTTCTTGCGGACCTTGTGCTCAACCTCCCGCCACAGCTGGTCCCGCGGCGTCCGCAGGTCGCGCACCACATTGACGAGCTTCTGCTCGGTCAGGCCCGGGTACGGCAGGCGCCGGTCCTCGAAGAGGCACAGGCGGCTGAACTCCGATACCACCCGCCGGCTGCGGCAGAAATCGTCGAACGCCGACCAGAACTCCTTGGCCGCCACGTCGTCCGCGCCGGTGTGGAACGCCCCGCCGTAGCCGTACGGGCTGATGATGTCGCAGGCCGGCTGCTCGCAGACGGCTACCAGATGCGGCGCGGTGATCGGCCGGAGCACGAACGGGTACAGGATGGACCCGGACGGCGTCTGTGCGTACGCGGCAAGCGGTTCGTCCCGCTCGCCGGCGAACAGGCGGACGTAGGACGGGTGCGCGAATACCTCCCTGTCGGGCAGGTTCTGGTGCGCCGCCAGCCACCGGGTCGCGTCCGCCGTCCGTCGGGCGTCCCAGATCTCAATCTCCATCTCGCCGCCCGCTCATCGGCCATCCAGGAAATGATCGATCTCGCCCAGCACCCGATCAATGTCGCTCTCGCTCATCCTGGAGCCGCTGGGCAGGGTGAGGCCGTGTTCGAACAGGCCCTGGGCAGCACCGGTGACCAGGGCGCCAGCCTTGGCGAAGGCCGGCTGGAGATGCATCGGCTTCCATACTGGTCGGGTCTCGACGTCGTGCGCGGCGAGGTGGGCGGCGAGGTCGGCCACCTGCCAGCCGGCGATCGTCGGATCGACGATGATCGTGGTGAGCCAGCAGTTGGCCCCCGTGTCCCCGTCGGCGAGCAGGCGCACGCCGGGGAACGCGGCGAACAGCTTCGCGTAGCGTTCCCGCAACTGGTGACGCCGCGCCATCATCGCGTCGAGCCGGCGCACCTGTGCCCGGCCAAGCGCGGCGAGCAGATTGCTGAGCCGGTAGTTGTAACCCACCTCGGTGTGTTCGTAGTGAACGACCGGCTGGCGGGCCTGGGTGGACAGGTACCGGCAGCGGGTCACGAGCGCGGCATCGTCGGAGAGGAGCATGCCGCCGCCGGAGGTTGTGATGATCTTATTGCCGTTGAAGGAGAGCACCGCGGCACGACCGAAGGATCCGGCGGCTCGGCCGCCGTGCAACGCGCCGAGCGCCTCGGCGGCGTCCTCCACGACCGGCACCCCGGCCTCAGCGCACAGCGGCAGGATTCGGGTGTAGTCGGCACACGCGCCGAAGAGGTCCACCGGTACGACGGCGGCGATCCGCCGACCTCGCATGCGCAGATCCCGGAGCAGTTCGTGCAGCAGGGCGGGATCCAGGTTTCCGGTGGCGGGCTGGCAGTCGATGAACACCGGTTCCGCCCCGGTGTAGACGACGGCGTTGGCGGTCGCCACGAACGTCAGGGTGGGCACCACGACCACATCTCCCGGACCCGCGCCGACGGCGAGCAGCGCCAGGTGCAGCCCGGCGGTACCCGAAGCCAGTGCTACCGCGTGGCCGCGGCCGACGCGCTTGGCGACCTCGTCCTCGAACGCCGCCACCTCGGGCCCGACCGGTGCCACCCAGCCCGAGCGGAGCGCGGCCAGGACGTACGACTCCTCGAGAGGGCCGACGTCGGGCGGGGACAGGTACACCCGCCGGGTCACCGGGATGCACTTTCGGCAACGCGCCCCGCCTGACCGCCCGGGTGCGGAACAATCCGGACCATGTCCGAGCACGCCGCGCTGCTGTTCGTCTGCCAGGCCAACATGTGCCGTTCACCCATGGCCGAACGGTTGACCCGGCTGGCGCTGGCCGGCCGGGCCGCACCGATCACCGTCACCAGCGCCGGTACCCACGCCGAGCCGGAAGCGCCCATGCACCCGGGCGCGGTACAGGCGCTCATCGAGGTGGGAGCCGACGTGACCGGGTTCGGCAGCCGGCTGCTGTCGGCGGCGCTGCTGTCCGACGTGGATCTGGTGCTGACCGCGACCCGGGCGCAGCGCGCCCACTGCGTGACGCTGGTACCGGCGGCGCTGGGGCGGACTTTCACCATCCGCCAGTTGGGCCGGCTCGCCGCGGCCGTCAAACCGGATCGGCTGGCCGGAGTCGAGCCGGGCGCCCGGGTGGCTGCCCTGCTGGCCGAGGTGGCCAGAGTACGGGGAGCCGTCCAGCCCGTGCCCGGTGACCAGGACGACCTGGCCGACCCCGTGTACGGCGACGCCGCCGACATGCGCGGCTGCCTGCGACAGCTCCAGCTTTCGCTGGCGCCGATCCTGACCCTCATCGCGCCGGCCTGATCAGTTGCCCGTCACTGTCCAGCACCGCTGACACGGCGCCCGCCGCCGACCCGGCGGCCGCGGGCGACTGGGCACCGCTCAGGGGCGGCAACGGCGTTGCCTCGATGACCAGGGCGCCGACGGGCTGGACGTCCTTGGGACGAACGCGTCCGGGCCTGCGCAGCGAGCCGGTGAGAACCCGCTGGAGCCGGCGCAGCGCCGCCAGCGGTTGCCGCCGGGCGCGCCGCCGGTCGATGAGCTCGTAGCGGTTCTGGTAGTAGTACCCGGCGTCGCTCGCGCCACGGCGGCGCATGTTGAGCACGCAGCCGAGCACCCGGGCCTCGACCGCCCGCAGGCTGGCCACCGCCGCGGCGACCTGCGCCTGCTTGGTACGGGCCGCCCGGCTCACCATCACCGCGCCGTCCGCGACCGCCGCGAGCACGGCCGCGTCGGTCACCGGCAGCAGCGGCGGTGAGTCGATGATTATCACATCGAACGCGGCCCGCAGCTTGTCCAGCAACGTCGCCATGTTGCGGGACCCCAGCAGCTCGCTGGGGTTGGCAGGGAGGGTCCCACCGGTCAGCACCCGCAGATCGTGCTGACCCCAGGGCTGCAGCGCGTCCTCGATCGCAACCTGGCCGGCGAGCACGTTGGACAGGCCCACCGCGCCTTCCAGCCCCAGATAGTCAGCCAGCCGGGGCCGGCGCAGATCCGCATCCACGAGCAACACCCGCGTGCCGGCCTCGGCGAACGCGATGGCGAGGTTGGCGGAGGTACTGGACTTACCCTCGTCGGGTACGGCGCTGGTGAACACGATCGCCTTGAGCGGCCGGTCGACGTCGACGAACTGCAGGTTGGTGCGCAGCTGGCGCAGCGCCTCGGCGCGCACCGAACGCCCGCGCTCGGACAGTACCAGCGGTGAATGCTTGGCGGAGTCTTCGTACGGAATCTGTCCCAGCACGGGCGCCCCGGATGCCGCCTGCAGCGCCTCCGGCGTCTTCACGGTGACGTCCAGGGTCTCCCGCAGGACCGCGAGCAACACGCCGGCCAGCAGACCGAGCAGGCCGGCCAGCGCGAGGTTGCGCGCCGGCCGCGGCGACACCGGCGTGCTGGCGCCCTGCGGCCCGGCTACCACCTCGACCTTCACCGTGGCCTGGCTGGCGCCGGGTGGCGTCTCCAGCGCCTGTACCAGCTCGACGAAGTGCTGGGCGAGCGCGGAAGCCACCCGCGTGGAGCGGGCCCGGTCCGAATCGGTGACCGTGGCGCGCAGGAGCACGGTGTCCGGGACTCCGTAGGCGCGCACCTCGTTCTGGATCTGCTGCGGGGTCAGCCCGATATCCGGGTCGGTTGCCACCGCCCGGGCCAGCCGATCCCCCTGCAGCAGCTCCACGTACGACTTGACCCGCTGCTCAGAGAACAGGCCGCCCTGGTAGGAGTCGGTGACGCCCTGGCTCGGGGTGGTAACGAAGAACGTCACTGAGGTCGCGTACCGCGGTACGGCCAGCGCGGTCAGCGCGGCGCTGAGGCCGATCGCGAGGCCGATCGCCACTAGCAGAATATGCCATCTACGGCGAATCACTCGTACCAGCTCGTGTACGCCCATAGTAGATCCTCCCGTACGACTTATCCTGATTCAGGATCGTACCGACTGATTCGCCGCTTAGTATTTTGTTCTGCTCAGAGTGATACGGATGTGCAGCAGATGGACGCGACCGCGACAGCTACCTACCCGACGCCAGGGGGCGCGACCGCGCCGGCTCCCGCCGTGGCGCTCATACTGGACGCCGCCGCTTGGCCGGCCGGCATGCTGGTCGCCGTCTGGAGCAGGTACGAGTTCCAGGTCAACGCGGCAAGTACAGCCGGAGCCATCGCCGTCGCGCTGCTCGCGGTCAGCCTCCAGGCGATCATCGGGCATGCCCGGTACCTCTACCGGGGCCGACACCTGCAGGGCACCTTCGAGGAGGTCGGGGCCGTGGCCTTCGCGGTGCTCGTGAACGCCGGCGTCCTGCTGGCGGCCGACCTGTCGCTGCCGGTCCGGCTGGTACCGGTCAGCACCCCGCTGATCGGTGGGGTCCTCGCCCTGGTGCTGATGCTGGCCCGCCGCTGGGCCTACCGGGCGTGGCACGAGCGGCGGCTGCGGTACGGGCGGGGGGCGGCGACACCGGTGCTGCTTTTCGGTGCCGGTGACGCCAGCCACGACCTGATGCGCGCCATCTTGCATGACGAGCGCGGCACCTACCTGCCCGTCGGGGTACTCGACGACGACCCGGAGAAATGCTTCCTGCGGGTACACGGAGTGCCCATGCTGGGCGGCCGCAACGACATCCCGGCGGCCATCGCGCGCACCGGTGCGCGTACCGTCATCTTCGCGGTCGCCAACGCCGACGCCGACATCATCCGGGACGTCCAGCGGATCTGCCTGGGCGCCGGGGCGGCGTTCAAGCTGGTGCCGTCGGTCAGCGAGTTGCTCGACGACCGCCTGTCCGTGGCGGACGTGCGCGACGTACGGATCACCGACCTGCTCGGCCGGCGGCAGATCGAGACAGATCTGGTTCCTGTTGCCGGATACCTGACCGGCAAGCGGGTCCTCGTCACCGGAGCCGGCGGCTCGATCGGATCGGAGCTGTGCCGCCAGATCCAACGGTTCCATCCGAAAGAACTGCTGATGCTCGACCGGGACGAATCCGCCCTGCACGCGGTGCAGCTGTCCCTGCGCGGGCGGGCGCTGCTGGACACCTCCGACCTCATCCTGGCCGACCTGCGCGATCGCGACGCGATTCAGGAGGTGTTCGCCACCCACCGACCCGAGGTCGTCTTCCACGCGGCCGCGCTCAAACACCTTCCGCTGCTGGAGAGCCACCCCGCCGAGGCGATCAAGACCAACGTCTGGGGCACCCTGACCGTGCTGGACAGCGCCGGCGCGGTCGAGCGGTTCGTCAACATATCGACGGACAAGGCGGCCAACCCGATCAGCGTGCTCGGGTACTCCAAGCGCGTCACCGAGCGCCTCACCGCCCATGCCGCCACCCGCAACCCGGGTACGTTCCTCAGCGTGCGGTTCGGCAACGTGTTGGGCAGCCGTGGCTCCGTACTGACCGCGTTCTCCGCACAGGCGGCCGCCGGCGGTCCGATCACAGTGACCCACCCGGACGTGACCCGGTACTTCATGACCGTGCAGGAGGCCGTGGCGCTGGTGATCCAGGCCGCCGCGATCGGCCGCCCTGGCGAGGCACTCGTGCTGGACATGGGCAGCCCGGTACGCATCGCGGACGTGGCGCGGCATCTGGCCGAGCAGGCCCCCACGCCGGTGGAGATTGTCTACACCGGACTGCGCTCCGGTGAGAAGCTGCACGAGGCGCTGTTCGCCGATGACGAACGCGACGTACGGCCGCTGCACCCGCTCGTCTCGCATGTGGCGGTGCCGCCGCTGGATCCCGACCTGGTCCGCCTGCTCGATGCCACAGCCCGCCGGGACGATGTGGTACGCCAACTGACGCAGTTGTGCCGCGTCACCGCGGACGAACCACCGCTGGAGTGCGGTGCGCCCGAGGCGGACAGGTGTCTGGTAGGAGAGCTGCCGGGCTCCGCCGGCGTCGCCGGCCGCCTGGCTCCACCAACCCCGGCCGGGACACCTCCGACTGGCCCGGCGCCGATCTGTTGAGCGGGGCTCGATTCCCGCAGTCTGTCCGATCCCTCAACGAGCTTCGAATGCGGTTGAGAACGTATATGGTTGATAAGTCCGAAAAAGACTGTTATGCCAGACAGTGGCAGTGTTCCACCGGGCCGCGCGAGGACCGGTTCGTGACCAAGGAGGCGGCGAGCCAATGAGCCACGGATTGGACAACACCTTCGGTGACACCCCACCGACCGGCGTGCCGCTCGTTCCGCGGACCGGGCGGTGGCGGCGCCGGCTGCGCCGGCTGGTGGTGGTCACCCTGGTGCTGGCCGTCATCGGGGGACTGGCCGGGCTGGGCGGCGGGTACCTGCTGGAGTCCCACCTGTCCGGCAACGTGCACCGGATCAACGGCGTGTTCAAGGGTCTCAACCCGAGTACCCGGCCCAGCGCCGCGCCGAGCGCCGGTACCGACCACACCCAGACGATCCTGGCCGTCGGACTGGACGTGCGCTCGCCCGACCAGACCACCGGCGAGAACGGGACGGATCCGAAAGCGAGCCAGGACGGCGAACGCAGCGACACCATCATGCTGATCCGGTTCGACCCCGACCGGCGCTCGGCGTCGGTGGTTTCGATCCCGCGCGACTCGTGGGTGCCGATCCCGGGGTACGGCACCAACAAAATCAACGCGGCCTACGCGTGGGGCGGTCCGGCACTTCTCATCAGTACCGTGGAGTTGCTCACCGACGTGCGCGTCGACCACTTCATGATCATCGACTTCGCCGGGTTCCAGTCCATTGTGGACGCTCTGCACGGCGTGGACGTGGACGTGTCCGACACGGTCACGGATTCCAGCGGGGTCACGTTCCACCAGGGACTCAACCATCTCGACGGTACCCAGGCACTGGCCTACGTGCGGCAACGGTACGGACTGCCCGATGGCGATCTGGACCGCGTACGCCGCCAGCAGAACTTCCTGCGGGCGGTGATGACGAAGATCGCGTCGGTCAACCCGGCGGGGGATCCGGTGCAGACGTACCGGTTGCTGGACGCGATGACCAAGGCGGTCACGGTGGACGACGGGTACACGAACAACGACCTGCGCTCGATGGCGCTGGACGCGGTACGCCTCGTGAGCGACAACGTGTGGTTCATGACCGCGCCGGTCAGCGGTACCGGCTGGGAGGGTGACCAGAGCGTGGTGTACCTCGACCCGACCCGCGACAACCCGCTGTGGCAGGCGATGGCTGACGACACGATGGCGGGGTACGTCGCGGCTCACCGCGGCGACCTGCTGCCCGCGAGGACACCCTGAGCTGTCAGCGGGTGGAGTCCGTCATGCCGCCACGTAGGCACGGGGACAGTTATCAGCCGTGGTCCCTGCGTCGCCACCTTGCCCGAGGTACCGGCGGAGCTGACGCCTCCGGCCCACACCATCCACAGCGCGTTACCGGCTGAGGCAGACGCCTGTCCGTTTCGGAGATCCATGAGTAGCCAGCGTTCGTCGGCACCCGTCGTCCGCCGCGACCTGGCATAGCCTGGCGCCATGAGAATCGTGGTCATCGGTGGAAGCGGGCACATCGGCACGTTCCTGATCCCGAGGTTGGTCCGCGCCGGGCACGACGTGGTCAGCGTCAGCCGCGGACAGCGGTCCAGCTACGCCGAGGACCCGGCGTGGCAGCAGGTGCGTCAGGTGACCGCGGACCGGGAGGCCGAGGACCGCGAGGGCACCTTCCCGGACCGGATCGCCGGCCTCGCG
>Ga0070684_100000605_pt1 | contig 24752 bp, 38 predicted proteins | sample KBSC723LmetaG_FD_65653 | JGI IMG/M metagenome (GOLD analysis project Ga0070684, IMG submission 65653) | Corn rhizosphere microbial communities from Kellogg Biological Station, Michigan, USA - KBS C7.2-3L metaG | ecosystem: Host-associated > Plants > Roots > Rhizosphere ...
CGAACTGGGCGGTGGTGATTCGCCGGGTGACGGTGGCGGGTGGCGTGCCGCGGGCGAGCTGTCGCTCGGCTGCTCGCCGCACGCCGGGCCAGGCGCATGACCCTGGCTTGGGGCGCGGTGGTGGCCCGGCCAGCCGGGCCAGGTGTGCGTCCGCGACCGGCTACCGCCACCCCGCGGCGTCGGTCGCGCCGGCGGCGGCCAGGGCCTCGCGGCGGGTCAAGTAGTCGCGGATCTCGATGATCTTGCCGGCCCGCAGGGTGAATACGATGAACGCCTGACCCTCGAACTCCTCGCCCGCGGGCAGGCCGATGCCGGGTGCGCGGACGCAGAGGACGACGTGGTCGCCGCTGCCGATCAGCTCGATCGCCTCGACGGTGGGCAGGTTCTCGCTCGTCCAGCGGGCGTTCTCGATCACCTCGTCGCCGTTCGCGCAGATCAGGTCGGGGCGGATGCCCGAATGCGTGGTGGAAGGTGTCACCCGGCCGGCGAGGCGCTGCAGGTCACCGCGGCGGATCGCGTCGACCCAATCGCTCCAGATGATCTCGAGGTTGGTGTCGGGCTGTCGCACCGTCACGTCGCCTCGAGGATAGCCCTTGCGGCCGCGGGCCGGCGACCGCTCGCGGGCCGGTTTCACCGCTCCGGGGGCCGGGTACGGGTTCCGGCGACCCCGATGAAAGGAGCCGGTATGGCGACTGTGAGGGAATCGATCGATATCGACCGTCCGCTGCAGACGGTGTACAACCAGTGGACGCAGTTCGAGGAGTTTCCGAGCTTCATGGAGGGGGTGGAATCGGTCACTCAGACCGATGACACGCATCTCCACTGGGTTGCGGAGATCGGCGGCCGGCGTCACGAGTGGGACGCGGAGATCACCGAGCAGCGGCCCGACCAGCGGATCGCCTGGGTGTCGCAGAGCGGCCATCGCACCGGTGGCGTGGTCACCTTCGAGCCGCTCGGCGCCTCGGAGACCCGGGTGATCGTCGAGATGGAGCACGATCCCGAGGGGATCGTGGAGTCGGTCGGCTCGGCACTGGGCGTCGACGATCGCCGTGTCAAGGGCGACCTCAAGCGGTTCAAGGAGGTCATCGAGTCCCGTGGCGGCGAGACCGGCGCCTGGCGCGGCGAGGTGCACGGCGGCCACACCCAGCCGTCCGCATCCGAGGAGATGATCCCGTGAACAAGGCCGAACTGATCCAGCGCGTCAGCGACACCGCCGGCCTCACCCGCAGCGATGCGGAGGCCGCCGTGCGTGCGGTGACCGAAACGATCGAGGAGGCGCTGAAGAGCGGCGAGACGGTCACCTTCACCGGCTTCGGCCGGTTCTCGGTCTCCGACCGAGCGGCCCGCCAAGGGGTCAATCCCCGCACCGGCGAGCCGATGTCGATCGCGGCCTCCAAGGCGCCGCGATTCACACCCGGCGCCGGGCTCAAGCAGTCCGTGCGCGAAGGCGCCCGCTAGGCGCTCCCGGGGGCGCGGAGCGTGCAGACCGCTCCGCGCCCCCGAATCTGCGCCCACGTTCGGCCGGTTTCGCCGGTACCATCTCCGCTCTGATGAGCGACCTCCTCCACGTCACCTCCGGGAACGAGCCCGGCCGCACCGTCGTCCGGGTGGCGGGCGAGATCGACGTGTCGAACTCAGACGAGCTGGATGCCGCAGTGGCTGAGGCCGTCAACGGCAGTCCGGGCGAGCTCGTGCTTGACCTGGTGGAGGTCAGCTTCATCGACTCAACCGGCATCCGCAGCCTGCTTCAGGCGGCCGACCGATGTGCCGAGCGCTCGATCGCGCTTCGCGTTCGACCGAGCGCGGCTGTGCAGCGGCTGGCCGAGCTGACCGGCATCACCGACCGCCTCAGCCTCGAGTAGGCGGTGGGCTCAGGAGGGGCGCCGGGCGTCGCGACTGAGCGGGGCCGCGACGTCGTCCGGATCCTCCCCCGGCTCGCGCTGCGCCTCCGGATCGGCGATCGCCCACCGTTCGCCGGGGCCGCGCGCTTCCGCGGGCAGGCCGAGCGGCAGCTCGTCATCGGTGACGCCCCTGCCGCCGGGAGCCACCGAGCGGTTGATCCCGGCCGGCGGCATGTCCTGCCGTTCGCGGTTCTCCACCGGCGCCCGTGGATCGAGCTGCTGCAGCCCGTCCTCGGCCGGGGCTTTCTCGGCCAGCGGCCCGTAGCCGGCGGCGGCGGGGAGCACGTGCCGCCCGTCCTGGTTCGGCGCGTCAGCCATGAGGGACCATGTACCCCACCCTGGCGCCGCCAAACGGCCGCTGTTTGTCGGCGACCGCCGGCGGGTAGCGGGCACCACATGTGGGCCAGACAGTGTGTGGGGTGCGGAGTGATCGACGCCCGCGAGGCGTTCGACTCCGAGGACGAGGCGGCGGCGGGAAGCGGCTGGGAATGCGCCGAATGCGGTGCCACCCGGTTCGAGGTGATCGTCATGCCCGAGCCGGAGTCCGGCGAGGAGCCGGTCGAGCTGACCGACGAGTTCGAGTAGCCCGCTGGCATCCCGGGGCTCGATCCGCTTTGATTGACGGCGTGTCCGACGGCGAATCGCTCGAGTTCACCACCGCTGCCAAGCAGTATTGCAGCGTGGTCGACCGGGCCGGGCAGGCGGAGAACACCGATGTCTGGCTGGCCGAGGTGGCCACGGCGCTGCTGCGGGCGTCGCTCGCGGTGCGCATGCTGCCTGCCCCCGAGGGGCAGGCCGGCGCCGCCGCTGCGGCCGGCCCGACCAGCGATCAGCGCTCGACCGTCCTCGCTCGGGTGCGCGAACGGTTGGGCAGCGAGGCGCCGTATCAAACCGTCTGGCCACCGGCAGGCGAGCATGAGCCCTGCCAGGTGACCGCCGCCCTGGCGGTCGACCTGACCGACATCTACTGCGACCTGGCGACTGTGGGATCGGATGCCGGCCCCGACGCCGACCCGGTCGCCGAGTGGCGGCTGTGCTACTGGAACCACTGGGGCCGGCACGCGGCGGAGGCCCTGCGCGTCATCCACTACACCCGCGTCGGGTTGTGAGCGGGGCGCCGAGGCGCCGTTTCCCCGGCACCGGCTGAGGGAACAGACCGGCCATGGGACGTGGCCAAGCCGACATCGCGGGGGAGATCGCACGACTGGCAGCGCTGGGGTTGAGCGACCAGGAGATCGCCGCTCACCTCGGCATCCCGGCCGAGCGGATCGTCCGCACGGCTCCGGGCGCGACCGACGCGGCGCCGTCCGAGAGCGGCCTCAGCGAGCGCGACAGAACGCTGGCCGATACCCACCCGGCCTCCGACCCGCCGCCTGGCCCGCTGGCGTAATCGCGCACACCACCGGTGGTTTTGTCTGGACGGGCGACGGGTAGCCATCATGCGTCGGCGAACCCACGGGGTGCTGGATGAGGTACGAAAACCCGGTTGCGCAGATCGACGAGACCTGGATCGAGGAATGGGTCTCGGCCGGGCTCCACGAACTCGAGCGCTACCTGCAGAAGTACGCTGCATTCGAGGAGTACTGCCGGCTGCGGATCGCACGGCATCCGGCCGGGGCATGAAGATGCCCGTCAGATGCGCTTCGAGAACGCAACCCGCACACCGGGCACATCGGTGCGATTTTCCATCTGCCAGCTGTCGGTGAGCTGGCGCAGCACCGACACGCCCATGCCGTCTGTGCGCCCGTCCCGCAGGCCCGGCCCCCGATCGAGCACCGTCACCCGCAGTTCGCCGTCGGCCACGCCAAGCTCGATCCGCAAGGGCGCGCCGCCAGCCGCGCCGTGGCTAATGGCGTTCAGCACGGTCTCGGAGATCACGACCTTGAGGTCGTCGACCAGCGCATCGTCGGCGCCCGCTGCGGTGGCCAGCCCGACCAGCGCCGCGCGGCAGATCGCCGGCGCAGTCTCGTCAGCCGGCAGCTCGAGTACGGCATCCGGTGAGGCGTCCACGCGGTGAACGCTAGCGCGCAGGTGGCGGTCAGCCCGGGAAGGGTGGGCGCCACGGTGGCCGGGTCGGTCGCGACGGCCGTCGGCGTGCGGGCCGGCCTGGGCCCGCTGGCCTCCGACCGAGCCGGCCGCATGCTGCGCGACGCCGTCGCCGGCAGCGGCCTCCCGGTCAGCCTCGGCCTGGAGGCGACCGACGGCTCGCTGCGGATCATGGTCACGCCCGGGCCCGAGCTGCTGGCGGCGCTGCAGGCGTCATTCGGGAGTGATCAAGTGGCAGAGCGCGACGGGGCCGCCGAGATCGTGATCGAGCGGCCCGACCTGCGGCTCGCCGACTGACCGCCGGCTATGCCCCGGCCGAAGGGCCGCCCGAGCTTCCAGCCAGCAGCAGCAACAGGAGCAGCAGCGCGGGCAGGGCGACCAGCACTCCGAACGGCCCCAGCAGCGCCACCCCGATCACACCGAGCACGATCGCCGCCAGGACGACCAGCCATCCGGCCATCCGGCCGGCCCTTATGCCGTCCATGACATCTCCTCCGGGAAGGTTGTCAACTCGAGATCGCTCACGCCTCCATGGCCTGCCCGGATGGCACGCCACCGAAACCGCGGAGGCCGTCCTTGCCGTTGCCATAGATCTCGTCGAACAGGGAGCGGATGGCGGCGTCGGGCACGAGCAGATCCTCCGACTGGGCATAGATCAGCAGGCTGAGAACGCGGCGCGCGGCGAACCGGGCACGGCGCACGAGGTAGTCCCAGTCGAGCTCGCCCCGGGAGATGATGCTGAGCGCGTCGTGCCAGTAGCGCGGGGCCCCCTCGGTGTGGCTGGCGACCTTGGTCACCAGCAGATCCTCGGCGGATGCGGCGTGGACGGTCAGGTCGCTGATCTCCAGCGGCCGCCCCCGTGCCAGCATCTCGTCGTCCAGGTAGACGGTGCTGCCGGCGCAGAACACGATGTCGATCAGCACACCGTCCATCGACGCCTTGAACAGCCACTCCGGAAACGTCTGCTCGGTGTCGAAACCTTTCTCCGCCAGCGCAGCCAGCACCTGCTCGGCGTCGCGCGGAGCAACCAGGATGTCGACGTCATGGCTCTCCCGCGACCGGCCCAGCGTCGACGACACCAGCCCGCCGATCATCAGGTACGGCACCTGACGCTCCACGATCGTGCTCATGACGGTGCGAACGACCCGCTGGAAGGTGTCGGGTTCGACCGCGCCCTTTGCGAACCGCTCGCCGGTCATGGCACCTCGTCATGCTCGCGCCGTCCGCTGGGCGGGTACTGGAACACCTCGCAGCCCACCGTGGCGCCGTCGCTGGGGACGAGACCGCTCATCAATAGTCGCGTACCCCCGTGCGCCACGGCACAAACGGCTCGGATTGCGGCGCCGGCCCTGAGCTGACGACGCTCAGCCTCCCAGCTCGTAGACGGCGTAGGCGTGGCGGAGCACCGGCTCGGCGACGTTGCGGACGGCCGTGCCGCCCGGTGTCACGCCCTTCTCCCGGCCACGATGGGCGTGGCCGTGGAGCACCAGGTCGGCGCCGAGCCGGTCGACCGGCTCGCACAGCAGATAACTGCCCAGGAAGGGATAGATCTCGAGTCGCTCACCCTGGAGCGTCTCCGGGATCGGCGCGTAGTGCATCAGCGCGATCCGCAGGTCGGTGGAGCCCAGCGACTCCAGCGAATCGGCGAGGGCTGCCGCCGCCAGCTCGGTGGTGGCCATGAACAGCTTCATCTCGGGTTCGCCGAAGGAGCTCCCGCTGGCGCCCGCAAACCCGCCGCCGAATCCCTTCACGCCGGCCACGCCGACCGTGGCGCCGTCGGCGCGCACCGTGGCCGGCTCGCCCTCGAGCACCACCGCGCCGGCCTTCTCGATCGCCGCCCGAACCCGCTCCGGCTCGCCCGCCTCGTAATCGTGGTTGCCGAGCACCGCAACCACCGGCACCTGCACCTGCGACAGCTCGGCGGCCAGCACCTCGGCCTCGGCAGCCGTGCCGCGGCGTGTCAGGTCACCGGCGATCAGCAGCAGCTCCGCGTGCTCGTGCACCGCGCGCAGCGCAGGCAGCAGGCGGCCCGCGCTGTCGTCGCCGTAATGGATGTCTCCCACCGCAGCGATCCGGATCACCCGATCGCCTCCGGCTCCTGCGGGCCCTCGGTCGGGGTGACGCTGACGTGGCAGTGCACGTCGCGGCCGCCGAAGCGTGACCGCACCAGGTCGAGCACGGCGTCCCGGCGCTCGACGGTGGCGACCTCCCCGGTGATGTGCACTGCTCCGCCGACGACCGCCACGTCCAGGTGCAGCTCGGCCAGCCGCGGATCGCGAGCGAGGGCTTCCTGGATCTCGGCCGCCAGGTAGTGATCCTGGGCGTCCATCGGGAGGGACGGTTCCCTCGGCCGGCGGGGTGCAAACGGGTTTGAGCGTCTTCATGGGCGGGCAGGTGCGGGCCATATGTCCGTCAACGAGGCAACACTTCGAGAGCGCTGCGGCGTGTTCCTTGAGGTGCTCTGGGGAGAGGCCCGCGAGTGCGGGGACGAGGTGATCTCGATGACCCTCGACGGCGTGCTGCTGGGCGTCTCGGGAAACCACGAGCGGCTCTCGATCACCGTCTTCGGCGGCATCCCCCACCACGAGCAGCGGCTGCTGCTGGAGCGGCTCTCGCCCGCCCGACTGCCCACGTACGAGGAGCTGCGGTCGCACCTGTCGGACGTCGTCGATCTGCCCGACGACCCCGGCCACGCAGAGGTCGACCCATGTTCGGGGTAGCAGCGCGGCCGGCGGCCGCCGGCGAACGCGGGAATCACCCGTTGAGGAGCCACGCGGTGCTGATGGCGACCTATGGCACCGCCGTCGCGTCGGGTCTGATCATGGCCGACCGGATGCACCGGCTGCCTCGCACGCCCGGTCTGACCGACGTCGTGCTGCTGGGCGCGGCCACCGCCAAGGCCGCCCGGCTGCTGTCGAGGGCCAAGGTGACCATGATCGTGCGGGCGCCGTTCACCGAGTACCAGCGCGACGCCGGGCACGGCGAGGTGGACGAGGCTCCCACCGGCCGAGGCCTGCAACGGGCGCTGGGCGAGCTCTTGGTCTGCCCCTACTGCCTGGCCCCCTGGATCGCCGCCGGCCTCGGTGGGCTGATGGTCGCGCGACCCCGCGAGGGCCGGGCCGTCGCCGGGCTGCTATCAGTGGCCGCCGTGGCTGACGTCGTGCAGAAGGGGATGGCCGCCCGGAGGCCCCCGGCGGCCTGATCATCCGTCCCAGAGCACGCGCAGCGTGACCGGCTTTCGGAACACGAGACCTCTCGTCTCGGCCGTCGATGCCGGATCAAGGCGGAGGCCGGGCAGCCGCTCGAGCAGGGCCGCTACCGCCAGGTGGGTCTCCAGGCGGGCCAGATGCATGCCCAGGCAGACGTGCGGGCCGTGGGCGAACGCGACGTGGTGGCGGGCGTTGCCCCGCAGGAGGTCGAAGCGATCGGGATCGGTGAAGAAGGCCGGATCGCGGTTCGCCGCCGACAGTGACAGCCGCACCAGGTCACCGGCGGCGATCGGCACGCCCCCCAGCTCGACGTCGCGGGTGGCATAGCGGTCGATCACGGACGCGGCCGGCTCGAGGCGCAGCGACTCCTCGGCGGCGTTCGCGATCGTGGCACGGCCGGCCCGGATCAGGTCGACCGCGTCCGGCGTGCCGAGCAGATGGAGCACCGCCAGGGCGATCATGGCGTCGGTGGTCTCGATGCCGCCGAACATCAGAACGGCGGCGTTGGAGACCGCCTCCTCCGGCGTGAGGTCGCCGGAGCCCGTCACGGACGCCGCCATCAGCGAACCGGGATCGCGGGCGAGCGAGTCGCGCACGCAGGCGTTCAGGGCGGCGAAGGCAGCCCGGCCGTCGTGGGACGGCGGTAGCCCGGCGGTGATATCCGACACTGAGCGGACGATGGCGTCATACCAGCCCAGTGCCACGGCGGGGCTGGTCTCCGCGATGCCCAGCGCCTCCATCACCACCCGCACCGCCAGCGGGCCGGTGAACGAGGAGCGCAGCTCGCTGCGGCCGTCCTCCTCGACGGCGTCGATCAGGCGGGCCACCTCGGATTCGACCAGCGAATGAAAGCGCTCCCGCACCTCCGCCAGCCGGAACGCCGCCGCAAACGGTTCCCGGTGGCGCCGGTGGGCATCGCCGTCGGTCGAAAGCATGCTCGGCCCCACGACCTGCCCGGTCGAGAAGCGCGGGTCGTCGACCGTGAACGACTCCGCATCACGCATCGCCTCCAGCACGAGGGCGCGCGACGTGACGAACCAGGCGTCGCAGGCGGGCACCCACGACACCGGCTCGGCCTCGCGGAGCCGCCGCAGCGCCGGGTGGGGGTCGGTCTCCAGCTGCTCCAGGGTGATGCCTGCCCCGACCGGAAACGCTGCCGTTCGCATGCCGGGAACGTACCTGGACGCACGACGGCCGGCACCCGAACACCTGTCCGCCGGCCGGTTTCTCGCGCACCCCGAAGGGGTACATTTTGCGCATGCGTGCGTGCATCACGCCTGATCCGAGCACCATCGAGTTGGTGGGTGAATGGGACATCGGCCGCGTGGCCGTCCTTCGCCGCCGGCTCGACGACCTGCTCAAGGAAGGCAGGCCGCTGGTGGTCGACCTCAGCCGCGCCACGTTCCTCGACTCCACCGCCCTGGGCGTGCTTCTCGGCGCCCGCACGGCCTGGGAGCAGCGTGGCCTGGCGATGGCGCTGGTCGTCAACGACGGCACCGCCTACACCGTGCGAAACGCCATCCACCTGCTCGGCATCGACCGCATCTTCCCAATCTTCTCCACGATGGACGAAGCCACCGGCCGGTCGCGCATGGCCGGCTGACGACGGCCGGCGACCCGGCGGGCGGCTATCGGGAGGTCACCGAGGTCTGAGGCGGCAGATAGATCTCCGTCTCGTATGAATGGGTGACCGCCGTCGTATGCATGGCGGCGTGCGCGACAACGGATCCGGCGGGGTTCGTGGTGAGCAGGGCGGGCACGGAGATGAGCGTGTTGCCCACCTCGGGTTGGCCCACGCCGTCTTGCCGAAACTGCGGATACCCGAGGTGATACGTCGCCGTGATCATCAGAACCATCGGTAGCGTCAACGCGATGAAGCGGACGTGGCCCACGACTCCGCTCGTGCGCCCACGGAGAATGCCGTACGCGACGGCGCATGGGAACGCTGTCAGCAGCAGCGCGTCGATCGTGCCGTAGCCAACGCCACGCCAGAGCAGTTCGAACACAAAGTACCCGCCATGGGGCCGCGGGGTGGGGTCGCTGTTAACCAGCACGTTGCGCGCCACTGCGACCGCCGTCAGGCCGCCGATAGCCGCGCTCCAGATCCAGCTGCGCACGAACAGTGCTCGCACGTCCACGTGCTCCACGCGGGTATACGCGGCGAGCATGGCGAGCGTCGCTGCGAAGTACAGGCCGTAGTACAGGTCGTGCTGCAGGTTGAGAACGGACACCCCAAGGTACGGGATCAGAAACGCCGCGCAACTTCCGCCTGCGAACCACGCGGCATGGCGCGCCACATGCGACACCTCCGTCGCGGACGGTGAATAGGTGTGAATGGTCATCGCCGACACCTCCGACCCGATTGGGAACAAGGTCAGCGTGCCATCGGGCTGCGAACCACACGTCCGAGACCCCACCCATCCCGACTGCGGGCAAGTACGCGTTCACGCATCCCGAGAACCGGCCACATTCCACACACCTCCCGAAACCCGCTGCCGTGGTGGCAGCCTCGGGTCACGGCCAAATGACCGGCGATCGCCCGGCCAAATGACCAACCGTTGCGCGAGCAACCAACGCGAAGCCCGGCAGCCGAAACCCGGCTCCCAGATTGGTAGCGGAGTGTTCCGGCCAAATGGCCGGCGACCGCTCGGCCAAATGACCAACCGTTGCGCGAGCAACCAACGCGAAGCCCGGCAGCCGAAACCCGGCTCCCAGATTGGCAGCGGAGGCTCCGGCCAAATGGCCGGCGGCCGCTCGGCCAAATGACCAACCGTTGCGCGAGCAACCAACGCGAAGCCTGGCAGCCGAAACCCGGCTCCCAGATTGGCAGCGGAGGCTCCGGCCAAATGACCGGCGGTCGCTCGGCCAAATGACCAACCGTTGCGCGGACAACCACCGGCTGCCCAGATCCTGCCTGCCCGACCCGGCGCCCCGCCGTGCGACTGGCGGCGACCGCGCGACGGGCGGCCCAGGCGCGTGGTGCGCCCGAACCGCCCGTCGGAGAGTGTCCCGCCTAGAGCGAGGTGCCGCTGGTGGAGCCCATGGTGCCGGTGGTGCCGGGCGCCATGGTGGCCGGCGCGTCCGCGGAGGCGGAGGTCGATGGCATGGTGTCTTTGACCTCCTCGCCATGGCGCTTGGCGCTGTCCCTGGCCGCGTCGGTGGCCGACTTGACGGCCTCCCCGGCGGCGTCGACGGTGTCGGTGGCCACCTGGCGGCCGTGCTCGATCAGGTCTCCGCCGATCGTGCGAGCCTGATCCTTGACGCGACCGGCGACCGGTGCGATCCGCTCCTCCTCGGCCCTGCTGGTGGGCAGCAGTGCTCCGGCGATCACGCCGGCAGCAGCTGCACCCGCGACCATTGCAAGCGGATTTCTCTCGGCCATGTTGGCGCCCTTTCTCACTCCGGATCCGAGCCGCTCGGTGGCCCGCGACGGGGCCGCCGAGACGACGTCCTTCGCAGAGCTCACGCCGGAGCGGAGCGACTCGGTCTTGTCCGCCGCATAGCCCTTCGCGCGGCCGGGGACGTCGACTTTGGTGGCCAGCGCCTCGACGTCGTCGCCGACCCGTTCCCTCGTCGCCTCTATCTCGCGTTCGATTTCGCGTGGCTCTTTGCCCACTGAACGTCCTCCTTCACAGATTCGACAGTCTTCTCGGGCACCGGCGGCCCGGTCTCGGCGATGCGGCGCCTGCCCATCAACTGGAGCAGATAGGCCACGGCGCCAAACCCGACCGCGACGATCAGCGCGGCCAGCCAGGCGTCCATCGCCTCGGCGAGCAGCAGCACCAGGAACGCGGTGAATGCCCCCAGAGCGGCCAGGGCGGCGCCGCCGGCGCCGCCCAGCAGGCCGGCACCCTGGCCCATGCCACGGGCCTTCGTGGTCATCTCCGCCTTGGCCAGCTCGAGTTCCTTGTGCACCAGCTCGCTCAGGTCGCGGGAGAGATCCTTGGCGATCTCGCCGAACGACCTGTCGGTCTGGGTTATTCCGTTGTCAGCCATTGCTCGCTCCAGACAGCTCAGCCGTGCGCATCGCCGGCGCCGGTTGGTCCCAGGACGTGGTGGTCGAGGCGTAGCCCCCACCGGCCTGCACCATCGGGTAGCGCGACGCGGTGCGCGACTCGCCCGAGGCCTTGATCACCCGGGCCGCCACCAGGCCAGCGGCGAAGGCGATGGCCGCGGCGGCCGCCGGCTGGCGGCGAATGAAGGTGTCGACCTCGTGCAGCAGCTCGTCGCCGGTGGACTGGGAGATGCGGTCGCCCAGCCGCTGCACCTGGGCGCCGATCCGCTCCGCCGCCTGCGCGGGCGCATCGTTGCCGTCGCTGCGCAGCCGCTGCGAGGTGTCACTCAGCGCCTCGCCCAGCGAGCGGATCTGACCGCCGACACGAGCGGCGTTGCGATCGACCTGCTCCGCGACCTTGTCCTGAGCCTTGCCGGCCCCGGCGCCAACGATCTCCTGCGCCTTCTCGGCGCTCTCGGCGGCCGCCGTCCTGGCCTTGTCCTTGACACCTGTCCCTGTGCCTTCGTTCATCGTGTCCCCCTTGTTGGTACCGGATCCCTTGCGTCACCACGCTGTTCCCGAGCGTCACCGGGCGCAAACTGACCCTGGCCGGCCGCCGATGCGCCGGCCCCGCCGGTCGCCCGCTTCTCGATCTCGGCCGTCACCTCGGCGCCCAGCAGCAGCGCCAGCGCCGACAGCCACAGCCAGGTCAGCATCACGATCACCCCGGCCAGGGAGCCCCAGGCCTTGTTGTAGGAGGCGAAGGTCGAGGAGTAGATCGCAAAGCCCACCGAGGCCAGAATCCAGATCACGACAGCCACCGCGGTGCCGGGCGTGACCAGCACGAACCTCGGATGCTCGGTGTCGGGGCCGATCCACAGCACGACGGCGAAGGCGGCGCTCAGACCGACCAGCAGGATCGGCCACTGCGCCACCCACCACAGCCAGCCGGTGAGCGCTTCGACGCCCAGCGACTTGCCCACCCAGCCCGAGATCACCGGGCCCAGGATGAGCAGGCCGCCGACCAGCACCACCCCCGTGATCAGGACGACGATGATCGCCAGCGAGGTCAGCCGGAGGCGGACGAATCCACGGGTCTCCTGACGGTCGAAGGCCGTGTTCAGCGCCCAGATCAGCGTCGTCACCGCACCCGACACGCCCCACAGCGCGACCAGGACGCCGATCACGAGCACCACCACGCTGCTCTCGCTGTTGTTCACCTGGCGGGTCAGGCTGTCTCCCACCAGCCTGATCGCCTCGGGCGGCAGCACGCCCGACAGCCGGTCGAGCAGGCTCTGCACGGTGCCGGCGTCGGCGACCAGGGTGAACGCGCTGAGCGCCACCAGCAGGGCAGCCGGAATGGCGATGAACGCGTTGTAGGCGACCGCCTGGGCGAGGTTGGGCAGGTGATCCTTCTGGGTCTGCTTGAAGACCTCCCTGACCACCGCCCGATAGTCGCCAAAGGACATGCCGCGGAGCGACTCGCTGACCCACCGCGAATGCCGCGGCTGCTGGTGTCCCTCGGTGCCCATGCGCGATTCGGGTACCCCCGGCCAAACGGCCAGAAACCCGCCGCCGGCTACTGTACCTCGACCGCCCGCAGCGACTCGGTCTCGGCCTCGATGCGGGCCGCGCGAACGTCCAGCAGCTCCTTGCCGATCGCCTGTGCCGCCCCCGCGATGGGGATGGCAACGAGCGCGCCCACAAGTCCCAGCAGAGCGGCCCCGCTGAGCACCGCCAGCATGGCCACCAGCGGCGACAGCTGCACCGTCCGCCCGTACACCAGCGGCTGCAGCAGGTGGTTCTCGATCTGCTGGTAGACCACGATCACGGCCAGCATGACCAGCGCCTCGCTGGTGCCGGTGGTGGCCAGCGTGGCGAGGATCACAATCGCCGAACCGATGGTCGCGCCGACCAGCGGGATCAGGTCGAACACCGCCAGCAGCATGGCCAGGGCGATCGCATAGGGCACCGAAAGCACCAGCAGCGAAACCAGGGTGACCAGGAAGGCGACCACCGAGATCAGAAGATTGCCGGCCACGTAGCCGCCGACGCTGCGGTGGACGGCCCGGCCGACCCCGGTCGCCCGCTCGCGCGTCTCGGGCCGCATCTGGCGCAGCGCGAGCTCGCAGATGCGGGGCAGGTCGAGCAGCAGGAACAGGGTCAGGAAGAGCACCGTGACCACGGCCAGCACACCGTTCAGGACGGCCCCGGCCGTGCCGAAGGCGAGCTCGGGGGCGGCACCGGCGTGCGACTTGACCTGGGCGACGATGTCGAACCGGCGGTCGAGCTCGGCCAGTGGGCCGGTGCGCGCGAGCCGCTCGAGATCTCCGGGGCCATGCTTGGAGATCTCGTCCAGCTGGGTGACCAGCGGCATCATCAGCGCCCCGATCACAACCAGCAGGCCGACCGCGAACAGCCCGAACACGATCAGCACCGCCGCCGGCCGCGCCATCCGCCGCTCCAGCCGCGACACCGCGGGGTCGAGGGCGATGGCCAGGAACAGAGCCGTGGCCGTCCAGACGACCACGTCCCGCAGCGTGGCCAGCAGGTTGACGGCCAGCCCGAAGATGATCAGCGCGACCACCACGCGGACCAGCGTGCGGGTTGGGAACTCGATGATGGTGCGCCGCACCGGCGTGGGGTCGGGCGCCGGGCCGCCGCGCAACCTCGTCGTCCCCGTCGATGAGGTGGTGGGATGATGCATTTCCCATCGCGGGACCTACCCCTGCGGGCACTCGCAGAAACTGTGCCGCTGTCTGTTTAGACATCGCCGGAAAGGGGAAGCGCTCAGGTGATGGGAGGATTGGCTCTGGATGTGACCAGTGAGGAGAGCGCCGGCGAGCTGCGGATCCAGTGCAGCGGCGAGGTGCTCTACGCGAGCTGCGGCCAGCTTCAACAGGAGCTGCAGCGCTGGGAGGAGCAGGCGATCCGCAGCCTGGTGGTCGACTGCCGGTCGGTGCGCTACCTGGACTCGACCGGCATCGCAGGCCTGAACCGCGCCGCCCGCTTCGCCGCCGCGCACGGGTGGTCGTTCACGCTCCGGCCGTCGGTCGACGTGGAACGGGTGCTGCGAGTGGCCGGCCGCGGCGACCTGATCGCCTAGCGCTGGAGCCGGGGCTGCCCGGCGCCGGAGCACCGGGCAGCCGGATTTGCATCCTCAGCGGGTGACGGTGTCGGCGTCCCAGCCGATCGCTCCGGCGCGATCGATGCGCCGGTGGTATGCCTCGCCGGCCTTGCCTCCGAGCAGCGCGGCGACCAGTGTGCCCAGCGCCGCGGCGGCCAGCGTTATCGCTCCGCCCGTGGTCAGCGAGCCCTCGTCTATCGGGATGTGGGGCAGATCGAGCCGGCCCAGGACGTTGTACTCCGAGCCGAACACGGCGCCGGCGGCAGCCAGGACGGCGGTGGCCACCACCCCGATGATCCAGACGCCGAACCCGTTGCCGGCGCCGCTGAACCGGGCCATCCGGCCGGCCACGTAGCCGCCGGCGAAGTACGCGATAAAGAGCAGCACCACCAGCGCGATGCCGGCCCCGATCGTGATCGGCGCGGCGTTGTCGACGCCGGTGGCACGTGGGTTGTTGTCGCTCAGTGCCAGCGCGGCGCCGCCGGCCGCAAGCAGCGCGACCAGGATCACCGCCAGGCCCATCGCCGAGAGCCAGCCGAAGAAGGCGGCCCCGAACTTGATCCCACCGAACCGCCGCTCCTGCAGATCGACGTCCGTGGTGCGGCCCGGGACGACGTCCCCGCGCACGTTGTCGTCGGCGTCGGCGGCGTCGCGGTCGACGGCCCGGTTGCTCTCGACGACCTCGCCGGTGCGTGGATCGGTCGTCCGAACGACGGTCGGTTCCTCCGCCGGATCGGTCGTAGTACTCCTGATATCGGGCATGATGATGCCTCCCCTGTGGCCCGCCGGCCGTATCGATCCGGCCGGTTTTGGTCGAACGATCACCGGTGGGCTACCCGCTGAGCAGCGCCGGCTAACGCCGGCTATGGATCAGCCGCCGGCCCCGTTCCCTCAGCGAAAGTGCTGCACGGGCCGCGTTTGCCCCGCATGCGCCGTGCACTCCGCCGCCGGGATGCGCGCTGGCGGAGGCGAGGTACAGACCGGGTACCGGCGTCGCCGCCCGCCGCAGCCCTGCGGCCGGCCGAAACACCAGCTGCTGGTGCAGCTGAGCCGTGCCGCCGTTGATGGCGCCGCCGACCAGATTGCGGTCGGCCAGCTCCATCGTTCGCGGCGTGAACACGTGCCTGCCGACGATCAGCGCCCGGAAACCGGGCGCCAGACGCTCGATCCGCTCCTCAACCCGCTCCGCCATCGCCTGCTCGTCCGCCTCGTCCCAGCGTCGGGTCAGCCGGCCGCGCTCGTCGCCCTCGATCTGTTGGGGAACGTGGGTGTACGCCCAGGCGGTCTCGGCTCCCGGCGGTTGGCGGGTGGGGTCGATCATGGAGTACTGGCCCATCACCAGGAAGGGATCGGCGGGCACCACATGCGTGGCCGCGATAGCGGCCGAGCGGGTCAGCTCGTCCATGCTCTCCGCCACGTGGATCACCGGCGCCCGCCGGGCGTCCGCTGCCGACCAGGGGATCGGCGCGCTCAGCGCCCAGTCGACCTTGACCGTGCTCCAGTCGTACTGGAACCGCTCCAGCCGGCGGAGCAGGGACGCCGGTACGTGGCGGGGATCGAGCAGCCTGCGGTAGAGCTGAGGCGCCCCGACGTCGGCCAGCACGGCCCGGCGAGCGCGGATCCGATCGCCATCCTCTGTGCGCACCCCTGCCGCCCTGCCGTCCTTCACCTCGATCGCGTCCACCGGTCTGCCCGACAGCACCACCCCGCCGCGCCGTCGCAGCCTGCGGATCATCGCCTCCGAGAGGGCACCCGCGCCCCCCTCGGGCACCGGGAAGCCGACCGACCGGGCCAGCCCGACCAGCGTCCACCCGAACACCGCGCTGCCCGGCGTCTCCGGCGCGAAGTCGGCGTGCAGGGCATTTCCGGCGAGCAAACGGGCTGCCAGCGGGCCGAGCCCGAACTCCTCCGTCATCCGCCGCAGCGGCAGGGCTGTGAAGCGGGCGAAGTCGAGCGTTTCCGAGAGACCCAGCCGGCGGACGCCGCGGAGCGTCGCCCGAAGGGGTGGGAACGGCTCGGTCAGCCCCTGCATGAACGCTCCCCCCGCCTCGTCCCACAACCGGGTCAGCCGGATCCAGCCGTCGCGGTCGCCGGAATCGAGCGACGCCAGCGTCTCCTCGAGCGTCCCCAGCACCGGGCAGCTGCCGTCCTCGGCCGGATGGGCCAGCACGAGCGGCCCCCGCAGCCAGCGAAGCCCGTACTGCTCGAGCTCTAAGCCGCGGATCACCCTGGAGGCCGCCGCCAGCGGATAGAAGCTCGAGAACAGGTCGTGACGGTAGCCAGGCACGGTGATCTCGCCGGTTCGCACGGCGCCGCCCGGCTGGCCGGCGGCCTCCACCACCACCACCTCCCATCCTCGGTCGGCGAGCAGGTTGGCGGCGACCAGGCCGTTCGGGCCCGACCCGATGACGACGGCGTCAACGTCCATCGGCTGACGATTCCCCGGCCGGGGCGGCCGACAAACAGCCGGCCGGTTTGGCAGGCCTTGCGGCCGGGCATCTCATCGGGTCATGTCCGCAAACATCCGCTTCATGCCGTTTCCTCCGGAGGCAATCTTCGAGATTCTCGCAGATGCCGACCGCTACGCGGGCTGGGTCGTCGGCGCCAGGGCCTCGACGGAGACCGATCCACGCTGGCCGGAGCCGGGCAGCAGCTTCCATCACCAGCAGGGCGTCGGCCCGGTGCACCTCACCGACACGACGACGGTCACAGCGGTCGAGCCGCCGTCCCGGATCGAGATGGAGGCGCGCGTCCGGCCGGTGGTGGTAGCGCAGGTCGCGTTGACGATCGCGCCGGCGGCGGGCGGCAGCCTGGTACGGATGGAGGAGACCATCGCCGGCGGGATGGCGAAGCCGTTCGCCGCGCTGCTCGACCCGCTGGTCCATCACCGAAACGCCCGGGGGCTGCGCCGGCTGGAGATGCTGGCAGCTGAGATCGCCGGGACGCCGGTGGGATCCGCGACCTGAGTCGCGGTCAGGTCGCGTCGGCGGCGAAGCAGTCCACCGCCGCCCGTGCCACCTCGGGATCGAACTGCGACCCGGCGCAGGTCTGGATCTCCTCCAGCGCCTCATCGGTAGTGATCAGCTCGGCCCACACCCGGTGCCTGCGCATGGCATCCCAGGCCTCGCAGACGTGGAGGATGCGCGCCGCCCGCGGGATCCTCTCACCGCGAAGCCCGAGCGGATATCCGCCGCCGTCCCAGCGCTCGTGATGGGCGCGCACGGCGTCCACCACCTGCACGTTCATGCCCGCCTCCGACAGCGCCTCGGCGCCCAGCTCGGCGTGGCTCCGCATGGCGTCGCGCTCGGACTCCGAGAAGGCGACCGCCCGCTCGGCCAGGCCGGAGGGCAGGAAGCACTCGCCGATGTCGTGGAACCGGGCCGCGGTCAGAAGCTCTCCACGCTCGTCGCCCTCGATGCCGAGATGGTCGGCCAGCCGGCCGGCCAGCCCGATCATCCGCTCGGCGTGCTCGGCAGCCGTCGGCCGGTTTGCCGCCAGCACCATCCACAGCCCTTCCGCGGCCTCCGGGACGCGCCCACTCTGTGCTGTCTCGGCCATGGCAGCCGTAGATGCCCACGCCCGAACGCGCGCAAACGGTTCCGGCTCTGCGGCCGGCGGGTATGGCACCGCCATGACTGACGACCCGCGCAAGGAACAGCCCGAGACCCCGACCGCCCACCCGGGCGGCGGCGGATCCCATCAGCCGGACCAGCAACCGGCACCCGAGCCAGACGGCGAGACACTTGCCCCCGACGACGACGACGAGGAGTGATCGCGGCTGTCAGCGACGGCGGCCGGCCACGCGGCGGCCGCGTAGCCGCCTGCCGGTGGCGAGCAGCTGCTCGCGGTTCTTCCAGGCGTAGCGCCCGGCCGCGAGCAGCACACCGTTTCGCATCAGTCGTCCGAACATGAACCGCGGCATACCCTGGCCGCGCCCTGCGGAAACGGCTGGCCTAGACTCGCGAGTGTGACCCCATGGACGGATCCCGCCTGGCGGGCCGAGGCGGAGCGGTGGATCCGCGAGCGGGCCGAGGAGCTCGGGCGCAGCCTGACAGGCCCGATCGCCCAGCCGCACATCCAGCCGTGGGCGACGGTGATGCGGACGCCGACAGCCGAAGGCGACCTGTGGTTCAAGGCCACCCTGCCGGTGATGGCGCACGAGGGGGGAGTAGTCAGGGTGCTGGCCGCCCGCCGCCCCGACCTCGTTCCCCCGCTGCTGGCCGGCGACCCCGATCGCGGCTGGATGCTGATGGACGACGCCGGCGAGCGGCTGCGGGCGATCGTCGAGCGCGAGCGCGACCTCAGCCGGTGGCAGCAGATCCTGCCGCTGTACGGCGAGCTGCAGACGGGGGCCGCCGCGGACGCCGGTCGGCTGGCAGCGCTCGGCGCACCGGCCCGCCCGCTCGACCTGCTGCCCAGGCAGTACGACTCGCTGCTGGCCCGCGCCGACTGGCTGGCAGGCGACGATCGCGACCGGCTGCGTGCGCTCTCACCGCGCGTCGCCGAGCTGTGCGCGCAGCTGGCGGCGTCGGGCATCCCCGACTCGATCCAGCACGACGACCTCCACGACGGCCAGGTCTTCGTCCGCGATGGCCGCTACCTGTTCATGGACTGGGGCGACGCCTGCGTCTCACACCCATTCTTCACCATGTCGGTGACGCTCGAGGGCGTGCTCGGCTGGGGCCTCGACGACATCGAGGGATCGCAGGACGTCACGGCCTTCGCAGAGGCCTACCTGCGGCCGTTCGAACGCTACGCCGGAGCCGCCGCGCTGCGCGAGGCGCTCGCGGTCGCGCTCCGGCTGGGCTGGATCTGCCGCGCCCTCAACACCGAGATGTGCATCTCGAGCTACGGCATCGACCACCAGCCCGCGGAGCGCGATCGCGCCGCCGTTCACCTGCGGATGTTCGCCGACGGGCTCGACCGGTCGTGATGTTTCGGCACGCCTGGGAGATGCGATGGTGAGATGCAGGTACGCGGAGTCGGGAGGACGGCGCTGGCGGTGGCAGCCGTCGTGGTCATGTCGGGTACGACGGCCGCGCCGGCCACCGCCAAGGCGGTATCGAAGCTGGAGGCATGCGGACCCTCTGCCTGCCGGGAGACGGCTGATGAGCAGACGTTGCGGCTGCTGACGACCATCGGCGACCCGCAGCCGGCGTCCCCGCCCCGGCAACAACGGGCACGGTGGTACCGGATGATCATGACCGTGACCTGGGATACCGGGCCAGGCGAGCAGGGGCACGACAGCTGGAGGATGCGGTACTACCCGGCCGCCGGGATGGTCCGCGACCATCGAGTCTGGGTGAAGCTACCAGGGGCCACCATCGCGAAGTTCAACGACCTGACCCGCGGCCTGATCGCCCACGGGGCGGTGCCCTCCGCTCCGGGTGGCTCGCCGGCCGTCGTGATCGAGCCCGCCGCGACGACACCGGCCGGCGACGGCACCGGCATGGCTGCGGCTGCGGCTGCTGGCGCTCTCACCGCCGGGGTGATCGGCGGAGTGGTCGTCCTGCATCGCCGTGGGCGCCACCGCACGGCCTCCACGCCGCTCAGCTGAGCTCCGCTGATCGTCGGGATGGGTGCACACGGAGATCACCCAAGGCCTGGGCGGAACAGCGGGTGCGACCCGTTGTTCCGCCCGGGAATGCGCTGGAGAGGACTTGAACCTCCACGGCCCATTCAGGCCACAAGGCCCTCAACCTTGCGCGTCTACCAATTCCGCCACCAGCGCAGGCAGCAGCCGCACTTTACCCCAGTGGGCTGGGCGACGGCCGGGTCTAGAGGACGAAGCCGAGAGCGATACCGTTCAGTGCGAACAGTACCGCGACGACGACCGTCAGCCGGGTCAGGTTGCGCTCCATCACCGCCGTGCCGCCGAACTGGCTCTGGCCCGGATTGAACATGCCCGAGAGGCCGGTGTCCTTGCCCGAATGCATCAGCACGAGCACGATCAGGATCGCCGCCAGGAGCATCTGGGCCAGGGACAGGACGAACTCGATCACGCGGGTCAGTCTACCAGCACGGCCCCCGCCGGCCCGTCCTCGAGCCGGCCGACGACGGACCATCCGAGCTCGGCTGCGCGCTCACGCGGCAGAGCGGCGAGCAGCCCGCCGCTGGTCTGCGCATCGCAGGCCAGCAGCCGGTCTGACTCATCCAGCCGATCAGCGAAGCGGGCGTATGGCGCCGCCAGCTCGAGGTTCGTCCGCGTGCCCCCGGGCACGAACCCCTCGCCGATCAGACGGCGGACGCCGGGCAGCTCAGGAACGTCACCGAGCGTGATGCGGGCGGCCAGCCCGGACGCGGCGGCCAGCTCGCGGACATGTCCGACCAGGCCGAATCCGGTCACATCGGTGACGGCATGCGGGCGGAGCGGGCGAAGCGCATCGGCGGCGGCGGCGTTCAGCGTGGTCATCGAGCGGACGGCGGCGTCCACCACATCCCCGGGAGGGTCGCCGCGCTTGACGGCGGTGGCGACGATGCCGGTGCCGATCGGCTTGCCCAGGCACAGCACGTCCCCCACCAGTCCGCCCGAGTTCGTCCACAGCTCGTCCGGGTGCACGAACCCGACCACCGCCATGCCGTACTTGGGTTCGGCGTCGTCGATCGAGTGGCCGCCGGCGACCGTGACGCCAGCGGCCGCAGCGACATCGGCGCCGCCCCGCAGCACCTCGGCCAGGATCTCGACCGGCAGCTGTTTGGGGAACGCGACCACGTTCAACGCGAACACCGGGCGGCCACCCATTGCGTAGACGTCGGACAGCGCATTGGTGGCCGCGATCCGGCCGAAGGTGCGGGCGTCGTCGACCAGCGGTGTGAAGAAGTCGACGGTGTGTACCAGCGCCAGGTCGTCGGAGACCCGCCAGACGGCCGCGTCGTCGAGCGTGTCGTTGCCCACCAGCAGTTCCGCGGGACGGTCGACCGGCAGATCCGCGAGCACGGAGGCCAGCATCCCGGCGGGGAGCTTGCAGGCGCAGCCGGCGCCGTGGGACAGCTCGGTGAGACGGACGGCGGCGGGCACGGCGGAAGTATGCTCCAGCCGTGGCACAGGTCGATCCCGATCAGGCCGCCGAGCGGATCAAGAAGTTGATCATCGTCGGCGACAACCGGCTGAAGCAGGGCGGCGACGACAAGTTCGCGAAGGCCCGGGGCACCTTCGAGCAGGCCCTGCGGCTGGCCGAGGACGTCGGCCAGGGCGATCGGTTCCGGCCGTTCATCCAGGCCCGGCTGGACAGCATCGAGCGGCTGTCAAGCGGCGCCGACGGCTGAGTCGGCCAGCGCCTGCTCGAGCTCGTGGCGGTCGGGCGTGCGCGTCCAGCGCCTGACCACGGCGCCCCGGCGGTCGACGTGCAGCACGGTGGGCGCCATCCGCACGCCCATCCGCTCGGCCACCCGGCTCTGGTGGTCGACCAGCAGCTCCACGACCAGCGCCTGGCCACGGTGGGGGGCCGTGGCGGCGGCCAGCCGGTTGAGCGAGATCCGGCACTGCGCCGACCCCGGCGACGAGAACTGCAACATCACGCCGCGGGCTGGGAACTCCTCCAGGCCGAGCTCCCACGGAGCGACGCAACCCCGTCCGGGGTCGTCCTGGCGGCGCCGCAGCAACCTGGCGACGCTACGGCGGCGGTCGCCGAGCAGGCCCATCGCCCTCACAGCATACCGACCGCCGCACCCTTTCGATCATCGCCGCACCCAGCGGCGGGTACATCGCGGAGAGCCCGAGGCTACTCGGCGGTTGCCGCCGCCAGGGAGTCGCGGCCGGTCTGCCGCCGCTCGAGCCAGCCGCGGCCGAACTCGGCGATCATCACCACGCACAACGAGATCACGATCACGGTGGCGCCGATCGCCAGCAGCTCCGGGCGCTGCTCGGGCACCTTGGTGCCCCCGTAGACGAAGATCGGGAAGGTCTTGTCGCCCGGCGGGACGAGGAACGAGGCGATCGCGTACTCGTCGAAGGAGATGATGAACGAGATGATCATCGCGCTGACCACGGCGGGCAGGATCAACGGCGCCGTGATCCGGAAGAACGCTCCCACGTCGCTGGATCCAAGATCGCGCGCGGCTTCCGGCAGGGCGTCGTCCAGCGTCCGCAGCCGGGGCAACACGACCAGGATCGTGTAGGGCACGGTGATCACGATGTGGCCGGCGAGCACCACCCACATCGACTGGTCGACGTTGACCTGGTTGATCAGGATCAGCATGCCGATGCCCAGCACGATGTAGGGCACGACCAGCGGCAGCATCAAGAGCGCGGTGATCGCCGAGCGGCCGAACAGCCGGCCGGCCGACAGGCCGATCGCGCCCACGACGCCGAGCGCCGTGGCGAAGAGGGAGTTGAGGAGGGCGATCTTGGCCGACAGCATGATCGCGTCGACCATCTCCTGGTTGTCGAACGCCCGGCCGTACCACTTGGTGGTAAACCCCGAGTAGGGCAGGGTGGCGATCGTGCTGTCGTTGAACGAGAACACCAGCAGCACCACCAGCGGGGTGTACAGGAACAGCACCAGCGCCCAGAAGTAGGTGCCCAGGCCGAACTTGCCCCAGCGGCCGAGGGTCGGGTTCACTCGGTGCCCTCCCGCAGGTCCATGACCAGGAACCGCGACGAGAAGGCGATCAGCACGACCACCACCGCCATCAGCCAGATCGCCAGCACCGAGCCGGTGTTCCAGGAGATGGCGGTGCCGATGAACAGGTCCTGGATCGCCTGCCCGAACATGTAGGTGTCGGTGCCGCCGACCAGCTGCGGCGTCACGAACTCACCGGTGGTCGGGATCAGGACGAACACGAAACCGGCGATCACGCCGGGCAGGGACAGCGGCAGCGTGACCCGCAGGAAGGTCATGAACCGGCTGGCGCCCAGATCCTGCGCCGCCTCGATCACGCGCCGGTCCATGTTCTCGAGCACCACGAAGATCGGCAGCGCAACGAACGGGATCCAGGAGTAGCCGAGCACAAGGCCGACCGAGAACCAGGTGCGGAAGATGCCCATCCCGAAGATCTCGAGCGGCTGGCCGTCGCTGAGGATGCCGAGCTGCCAGAGAGCGGAGTTGATCACGCCGCTGTCGTTCAGCATCACCTGCCAGGCCAGCACCCGCAGCAGGAAGCTGGTGAAGAACGGCGCCAACAGGATGAACAGGAACACGTAGCGCCGTCGCTCCGAGACGAAGGCCAGGAAGTAGGCCAGCGGGTAGGCCATCGTCGTCACCACCAGCGACACGATCAGGGTGACGCACATCGAGAGCGTGAACCGGTTCCAGAAGACGCTTTCGGTCGACCAGGGCTTCCACGTGAACGGGTTGCTGGGAAAGAAGTCCTGCCAGGCCGAGAGCGAGAAGACGTTGGTGACGCCGATCAGATTCGTCAGCAGAAAGACGCTGTACAGCGACAGCAGCGCGATCGGCAGGATCAGCAGGCCCAGCAGGTAGAGCGCCGGCGGAAGCGCCAGCCATCCCTTTGCCGGACGCAGACGAGGCCGGCCGACCCTGCGACGGGCCGGCCGGACTGATGCTTCTTCTGCCGTTGCCACTGATCCTCCGCGCGCCAGGTGGCGCCTAGCTGGCCTTCACCTCGGCCCAGATCTGCTGGTACTTGTCGCGGTTGGGGATGTACTTCTCGAGGTGGACGGGGGGCTCGAGGGCCTGGGGGTCGCCGATCTTGAGCTTGGTGGCCAGCTTCTGGTCCTTGACCTCGCTCTTCTGGACGGTGCTGTCGGAGGCGCCGTAGGCGAACAGGTTGATCAGGTCGACGCAGGCATCGTGGTTGATGAACGACTCCACGTACTCGTGGGCATGGAGCGGTGAGGCGGTGTCCTTGCCCATCACGAAGCCGCACACCCAGGCCAGCTTGCCCTCCTTGGGGTCCATGTATTCGACCTTGTCGAACCCCAGGGCGTTGCCCATGTCCTTGTAGTCGTTGGGCCACGAGTAGGTGATCCAGATGTCACCGGACTTGAAGGCCGGCTGCATGTCGCCGTACTCGCTGGTCCAGTAGAACTTGTTCACCTTCTTCTGCTCGATCAGCTTGGCCTTGGCCTCGGCCAGCTCCTCGTCGGTCATGTTGTCGATGTCGGCAGCGCCGATCAGCAGCCCGGCGATGCGAAGCGGCGTCGAGCCGCCGTCCCACATCGAGATGTGGCCCTTGTACTTGGGGTTCCAGAACAGATCCCAGCTCTGCGCGTCGGCGGGATCGACCTTGTCCTTGCGATAGAGGATGCTGGAGTAGCCCCAGTCCCAGGGGATCCAGTACTGCTGGCCGTTGAACTTGCCGCGCTCGATCATCTCCGGGAACAGGTTGCCGAAGCTGGGCAGCAGGCTGGGATCAAACGGCTGCACCAGCCCCGACTGCGCCCAATCCTGGGTGTAGCCGACGCAGGGGTGGATCAGGTCGAACTTCTGACCCGCCTTGACCGCCGACAGCACCTTGTCGTCGTTGCCGATATCGGCGTACTTGAGCGACTTGGCGCCGTACTTGTCGGTGTA
>Ga0070684_100000606_pt1 | contig 24736 bp, 15 predicted proteins | sample KBSC723LmetaG_FD_65653 | JGI IMG/M metagenome (GOLD analysis project Ga0070684, IMG submission 65653) | Corn rhizosphere microbial communities from Kellogg Biological Station, Michigan, USA - KBS C7.2-3L metaG | ecosystem: Host-associated > Plants > Roots > Rhizosphere ...
GTCTGGTAGTACCACGCCATCTTGCCGGTCTCGACGTTGACCGCGATCAGCGCGCACGTATAGAGATTGTCGCCCTGGCCGCGGCCGACGGTATAGGCGGGAATCGGGTTGCCGGTGCCGAAGATATAGAGCTTGGTGTCCGGATCGTAGACGCCGGGCATCCACGGCATGCCGCCGCCGTGGCGCGCAGCGTCGAGGCTCGGCCAGGTGTCGATACCCGGATCGCCCGGATTCATCGGGACCGTATAGAACTTCCACTGCAGCTTGCCGGTTTCCGGATCGAACGACTGAAGGAAGCCCGGCATATCCAGGTCATTGCCGGTCCCGACGATGATGTGGTTGCCGACGACAATCGGCGCCATGGTCGAGAAGTACTGTTCCTCGAAGCTGGCGAGCGGAACGTGCCAGTTCTCCTTGCCGTTTCTCGCGTCGAGCGAGACGAGATAGTCGTCAGGCGTCTCGACGTAGATGTTGTTATGCCACATGCCGACGCCGCGGCAGCCGATGTGCGTACTGCCCTTCGTCTTCCAGAAGTAGTGCCACAACTCGTGGCCGTCGCGTGCATCGAGCGCCCAGACGTGATCCGGTGCGCAGGCGTACAACACGCCATTGACCTGCAACACGGCGCCCTTGATCTGCACGCCGCCGCCCCCACCGCCGACATCGTCCGGGCCTTCTCCGCCGATGATGAGCGGTGCGCCGCCGCCACCTCCACGTCCGCCGCCGAAGCCGCCGAACCCTCCGCCACCAGCGGCTCCCGGAGGCCCGCTGACCCGCGATACCCACGCCAGCGACAGGTTCTTGACGGTCGTCTGATTGACGTTGGTCAGCGTGCTGTATCGGCGCCCGCTGTAGTCGCCGGAGTAGGTCGGCCACGAATCAGCGAGCGGCTTGCCAATCGTCGCGGGATCGAGTCCACCCTGATTGGATGGCGTGCTCGACGTCTGGCCCTGCCCGAGCACGAGCACAGGAGCGGTCGCAATCGTTATCGTGAGAATGAATTTTCTGAACGTCATTTCAATGTCACCAGATAGGCGGTCACGTCGTGAATGTCCTTGTCGGTGTAAACGGGGAGCAGCTGCTTGTGACCCGCTAGCGGATCCTGAATCTCGATCCTCGGCACATCGCCGTTGCGGGTGAAGCTGCGTTGCACACCATCAGCGGGCGTCAACGTGACGATGAAATCGTCGAGGCGATCGAGCCGGCCTTCGACTTTCTGTCCGGTCGCCGTGCTTACGGTGACGCGCATCTCGCGCCGGTTTGTCGTTCCGCCGCCCCCGCCTCTGCCCCCACGTCCGCCGCCACCGAAGCCCGCGACCCATGCGTTTTGCAGCTGCACGGGATCGGCAATTCGCGTGGCGAGCCCCTGCAGGTCTCCTGTTGCTGAATGGCACGAACTGCACTTCGCCGCAAAGTACGCTTTGCCGGCATTCGCGTCGCCAACGAGGATGTTGAGGGCGACCGCCTCGGAGGACGGCGGCGGGTTGCCCTGGCCTCTCATCGTGAATGCGACCGCATGGATGTATTCCGCAACCGCCTTGATGTCGTCGTCCGGAATCTGCGGGAACGGCGGCATCACGGGCATCCCCGGATTGTTCCGGCCGCCCTTGACGACGGGAAGAATCAGCTCGCCGTGCTGATCTGTGAGGACCAGGTTCGAGCGGAGCAGGTTGACGCCGCCCATATCACCACCGCGCAGGTCAGCGCCGTGGCATAGCCGGCAGTTGATTTCAAACAGCGTCTTGCCGCGGGCGATGACGGCCTGATCGGCGAGCGTCCGCTGTTGCGCGGGAAAAGTGGCCTGGCCACGCCCGCGGCCGCCCTGTCCCGGCCCCTGAGGGGGCTGTGCGGGTGGGGCCTGCTGTGGCGCCGGAGCGGGCGCTGGCGGTTGCCCTTGCGCGGCCAGCCGGCCGGCGATACACGTCGTAAGAAGAATGGCCGCGACGGCCACACCGGTTCTCGGTCGCATTTCAACACCTCGACGGGGGATTGTCGGTCGAAGAGAGGTCTATATCAATAATACGTTGATTCAGAGGGGCATGAGTCGTGCCTGGGTGCGCTAGGGCACTCCTGGCACCCTAGGGCACCCAGGCACCCATGGCCTCAGTCACGTTCTCAGCTTTTTCCAGTTGTCCAAACAGTGCTTGACCATGGCGAGCTCGCCGTCGGGGCCGCCGGTTTCCTGCTCAATGAGGTAGTACTCGACGCCGCCGGTTTTCTCAACGGCGTCGAAAATCTTCTTCCAGGGCGCGTCACCCTCGCCGAACGCGACCGCATAGCCCTTCCCAGCTGCCCAGTCCTTGCAGTGGACGCTCTTGATGCGGCCCGGGTTGGCGTTGATCCACGCGATCGGGTCGGCGCCCACTTCGACGCACGTGCCCACGTCGAACTGCAGCACGACATCCTTGGGCGTGCCTGCCGCGATCACGTCCATGGGCCGTTGCCCGTCGAGCGGCCGCCACTCGACCTGGTGATTGTGATAGCCGGTGGCCATCTTGAGCGGCTTGAGTTTTTCCGAAATCGACGTCAGCTGGTCAGCAACAATTTTCCAGGACTCGATGCCGGTGGCCTTCGGCGCGCTGGCCATGATGATGTAGGTGCTGCCGAGGATTTGATTCAGCTCGATGGCCTTCTTCAGCCCGTCCTCGGTGAACGACGGCCCGTTGTTGTGCGTCGAGCGGCATTTCAGGCCCACATCGTCCATGCGTTTGCGCACGTCCTTGGCTGTCTCCGTCGTCCAGTTGAGGTACGGCGCGTAGAACTCGACGATCTCGTATCCCAATTTGCCGACGGCGGTGACGGTGCCCGGAAGGTCCTTGGCCAGATCGGTGCGGACGGAGTAGAGTTCCAGTCCGACCGGCACCTTGCTCGCTGCGGTGCCGAGTGCGGCGGCGGCAAAGGGCAGCGCCGCGGTCATGCCAAGAAAGTCACGTCGTGACAGATGTTCTGATGTCATGGGCGGAAGATATCATTTTTTAGCGGCCCGCGATTCGCGGCTCGCGCCTCGCCGCATCCCGAACATTTCGTGTGGCTTCAGCCTTTAGGCGGAAGATCTCTTGCGGAGGAGCCATGGTGAGCAGACTGATTACCGCGGGCTGTGTCGTGATGTCCGTTGGCCTTCTCGCCCAAACACCGTCTACGCCGCAGCAGCCGTCGACACCGGCGCCCGCGCCGCAGCCCCCTCCTAACCCTTCAAATCTCGGTAACGACGCGAACGGGAACCCGCTGCGGAAGGCGCTGAAGACGGGCCACGTCTCGAACTACGACGAATCGAAGGTCCCCGGTTACACGCTGCCCGCCCCGCTTGTCATGGCCGACGGAAAACGCGTGCCCGACGCGCAGACGTGGCGGACCAAACGGAGGCCGGAGATTCTGCGCGCCTATCAAACAGAGATCTATGGGCGAATCCCGGCGAACACGCCGCAGGTGACGTGGGAAGTCGTCGACACCGATCCAGCGGCGAGAGGCAACACGGCCATCATGCGCCGCGCCGTCGGCCGCATTGGATCCGCCGCAGACGCGCCACGCGTCACGATGATGATCTACACGCCGTCGAAGGCGGCGAAGCCGGTCCCGCTCATTCTCATCATCAACTTCGGTGGCGGTCCGCCGGTCGAAGGCCGACCCGCGATGCAGTTCAATGATCCGCCGGTGGCTGCCGACATCCTGGCGCGCGGCTGGGGCTATGCGATGGTGGGTTATCAAGACATACAGCCAGACCGCCTGAATACCTTCAACCAGGGGGTGATTGGCCTGACGCTTCCGGCGGGCCAGGAGCAGCCGAAGCCGGACGAGTGGGGCACGATCAGCGCGTGGTCGTGGGGTCTGAGCCGCATCATCGATTACTTCGAGAGCGACAAGCTCGTTGATGCAAAGAAGATCGCCGTCCAGGGGCACTCCCGGCTGGGCAAGACGGTGCTCTGGGCGTCAGCGATGGACGAACGGATCGCCGCGGTCTTCTCGAGCTGTTCCGGCGAAATGGGAGCGGCGCTGGCGCGACGCGACTGGGGAGAAACGGTCGACGATATGGCGCAGAACTTCTCCTACCAGTTCGCCGGCAACTTCCAGAAGTACGCAGGACACTGGAATGACATGCCCGTCGATGCGCACATGCTGATCGCGCTCAGCGCGCCGCGTCCGGTGTTCATCACCGGCGGCACCCAGGATCAATGGGCCGACCCGGTCGGTGAGTTCAAAGCTGGCGTTGCGGCTGGGCCGGTGTACAAGCTGCTCGGCAAGAACGATCTTGGAACGACCGAGTTACCGCCACTCGACACCCCGCTGACGAAGGGGGACATCGGCTGGCACTACCACACCGGCGGTCACATGGCGACTGCAGCTGACTGGAAGGCTTTCCTCGATTTCGTCGGAAAATACTTCTGAGGTGGCGGAGGCAAAGCAAAAAGTTAGAAGTTAAAAGTTAGAAGTTAAAAGTTAAGAGGGAACAGGAACCTTTAACTTCTAACTTTTAACTTTTAGCTTTCTACTTTCCTATCGGCCTCGGCAGCGGCTCTCCCGGCACCTGTTTACCAATCTCGAAGTCTGAGGGGTGGAGCCCTTTGCGGAAGCCGTCGAAGCCGTAGAACGACGGCTTGTATTCGTCGACGTAGGCGACATCAGCCTTCTGCGGCACGTCCATTCCGACGCCCCAGTAGACCGCGTTCACGATCAGTCGGCGCAGTCCCTCGTTCTCCAGATCGGTCGCGGCCCCCATCGTCGTCGTGAAGATGCGATTGGTCGTCCCGTTCGCGTTCTTGTTCATCCGGGTCCACACAACTGGCATCGCGGGATCGTTCACGCCTTGTTCGACCTTATCGGTCGACCGCGGCTTCCGGCGGTCGGCTGGCTCGGAGTCTGACGTCAGCGCTTTCAACACAATGCCACGCACGAGAATCGTGGCGTCAGCTGGGGGGTACGCCTCGTACACGTCCGTCTCGCCAAAGATGTTGCTCACGCCTCGTAGCAGGGGATTTGACTGCTGCGACGGTTCAATCGCGCCGCGCGTGGCTTCAACCTTGTGGTTTCCCCAGTGCGTGAGCCACGTTTCACCGAGGACCCGCTTCCCGAATCCCCCCTGGTTGTTGTAGTTCCACGACTCCCACTGACTGCCCTTCGGAAAGCCGTTGAAGGCGTGGGTGCTCGTCCGGAGCGCGACGATGGGCTTTCCGGCGTTCAGGAACTTTTCGAACCGCGTCATGTCTTCGTCCGGCCAGTTGCGAAAGCGGAGCAGCATCACGATCGCGTCGGCCGAGTCGAGCGCGGGGGGATCGGAGATCGACTTGCCGTTCTTGGGATTGATTGTGCCGTCGGGATCGAGCGAGAAGAGCACCGTGGACTTGAATCCGTGCCGCTGGCTGAGAATTTTGGCCAGCATCGGCAGCCCTTCCTCGCTCCGGTACTCCTCGTCGCCGCTGAGGAACACGACGTGACGGCCTTTCCCGGGTCCATTCTTCGCAGCGTAGCTGACGCTTCCGCTTCCCGACGGACCTGCCTGAAATGCCAGCGACGCCACCATCAGCGCGAAGAGAATCCTCATGGCTCTCCTTCTTCAACTACCAGAATCTGGTTGACGGGGACGTCCTTCAGCACCTGTCGCGTGCCGCTCGGCCACAGGATCTCTATTTGCTGAACGATCTTCGCTTGTCCAAGGCCGAAGTGAAGTCGTGTGTCGTTGCTGCTCAAGTAACTTGCAACGTTGTTGATCTCTCTCACCTGCGTCCCATCGGCTGTCTGCAGCTTGACCGTCGCGCCCAGGCCGAACCCGTTGCTCTTTTTTCCCTTCGCCCGAATGATGATCCAGTTGCCCGCCCGCGCGCCGAGGTTTTTCAAGAGCGCGGGACGCTGGCCCAGGCTCGAGATGACGACGTCGGGGTAGCCGTCGTTGTCGAAATCGGCGACGGCGAGGCCGCGGCCGACGCGCAGGGGCTGCAGCGCAGCGCCCGCCTGCGCAGAAATGTCCTTGAACTTACCGCCGATGTTCTCGAAGAGCAGGTCTTTTTGCGCGTATGACAGATTCGGCTGGAACAGCTTGACGTTGTCGATCACGTGGCCATTCGTGATGTGGATGTCGAGATCTCCATCGTTGTCGAAGTCGAACATCTTCGTTCCGAACCCGAGCGGGAGGAACGCCGCATCCATACCCACGCGCGAGGACACATCCTCGAACGTGCCGTCACCGAGGTTCTTGTAGAGCGCATTGAGCTCTTCGGAAAAGTTGGTCACGAAGATGTCGGGATATCCGTTCCCGTCGTAGTCGGCACAGTCGACGCCCATGCCCGCTTGCGGCTTGCCGTTCGGATCGAATCCTACTCCCGCCGCGTAGGCGACGTCGGTGAACGTGCCATCGCCGTTGTTGCGGTAGAGAAAATTCCTCACCGTGTCGTTGGCGACGTAGATGTCAGTGTCGCCATCGCGATCGTAGTCGCAGAAGGTCACGCCGAGACCCTTGCCGGCGGGGTTTGCCACGCCTGCTTTCTTCGACACGTCGGTGAACGTTCCATCGCCGTTGTTGTGATAAAGGCGATCGGCCATGCCGTCGAACTGCGTCGGATGGCAGTACATCCGGTATCCCTCTTTCCGAGGCCCACAGTAGAGATTCTCCTCGAGGCGATAGTCGAGATAGTTTACGACGTAGAGATCGAGCCGGCCGTCGTGATCGTAGTCGAAGAACCCGGTGCTCGTGCTCCACTCGGTCGGCGGTCCGGCGACGCCAGCGGCGGGGGTGACGTCGCGAAACGTGCCGTCGCCATTGTTGTGGAACAGGATGTTCGGCCCGAACGCGGTGACGTACAGATCGAGATAGCCGTCGTTATCGTAGTCGCCGACGGCGACGCCGGTCTTGTACGACTTCGCGTTGGCTCCGGTGTTCGCCGCGACTCCCGCGCGCGCCGTCACATCGGTGAACGTACCGTCCGTGTTGTTGTGGTACAGCGCGTTCGCCGTTCCGGGCGCGCCGTTGATGAAATACAGGTCGGGGAAGCCGTCGTTGTCGTAGTCGATCCAGGCGACGCCTGAACCGAACGTCTCGACCATGTACTTCTCAGGCGACGCGCCTGATTTGTGGACGAAGTCAATGCCAGCCTTCGCGGTCACGTCGGCAAAGAGCGGAGGAGTCGCGGGTTTCGCGGCACGCCCCTGAGAGAGAATCAATGCAGGTGAGAGCGCACAGGCCATGCACGTCAGCCGCGTCAGCCAGCTCACTTAGGCGCCCCGGGCGTCTTTCCGGCGAGACCTGCGCGAATGAGCTGTTGTTCGGTTTCAGTCAATGGAGAGCCGGCCTTCGCAGCGCGAGCGGCATATTCGGATGCGAGCTTGAAGAGCCCCTGCTGCAGGTAAACTTCGGCAAGCCGATTGTTGGTTGGACCGTGATTCGGATCCATCGCCAGGACTTTCTTGAACGCCTCGGCGGCCGCAACGTACTGGCCCCGCTTCGCCTTGATCATCCCCTGCTCAGAGTACAGATCGAATTCGAGCCGCTGGTGCTCGGTGTAGGACCCCGCCAGCGTCGCATTGGGCTTCGGCCGCGCGCGAGCGATCTCGACTTCCGCCTTGTCCAGCTGCCCTTTCAGTCGATACGCACGAGCGAGCTGAATCCGCAAATCGGCGCGTGCCGGATCGAGTTTCGTCCCCTGCGTCAGCGCCGCAACCGCATCGTCCAGGCGGGTCGCCTCGATGTATGCGGTGCCGAGCGCGAGATACGCTTCCGGGCGTCCGGCGCCGGCCTGGACAACCTGCTCCAGTTCCTTGACCGCCTCGGTCGTCTGTCCGGCGTCGAACAATGCCAGCCCGAGGTAGTAGTGCGCTTCGACGAGCGACGCATCCGCCTGAATCGCCTGACGGAGAAGCTCGATCGCCTTTCGGGGATTTTTCAGCTGGCGTTCGGCTTCACCGAGCGACGTCATGAATTGCGGATTGCCTGGAGACTTCTCGAGCGCCGCTTCGAGCTCTTCCTTCGCTCTGTTGGGTCTCCCGAGATCGAGGTAGACATGGGCGAGAAAGAATCGCGCTGGCGCGAACGACGGATCGAGCTCGATCGCCTGACGCAGCTCGGCGACCGCCTCCGCCAGCATCTCCTGGGTGCCAAGCCCGCGATACGCGAGCCCGAGCAACGTGTGCCCTTCCGCCGAATTCGGGTTTGCCGCGAGCACCGCCTTCAAGTCTCGAACGTCGTCCTGAAAGTGAGGCGCGGCGGAGAACAGATCCGCGCGGACGTGCGTGAGCGTGTCCTGTACGGACGCCTCTGGCTGGTTCGATTGCGCGGCCGACGTTGGAGCCTGAGCGTTTAGCGGCAGTCGCGCCCCGAGCAGAAACGCAAGACAGAAACCTATTAATGACCGGGCAGTCACGCTTCGATCTTAGGTCAAATCGTGCGAGCCTGCGATGGCTGCGGGGGGCTGATGATTTTCAATCGACGACGTTCATCGTCACGCTGCGAACGTGTCTTAAGAGAAAAATCTTTTCTCCTTTCTCTTTTCTCCTGTTCGTCTCTTAGGACAGGAGTGCAGCGCGACAGTGAAGGTCGGTGATTGCGGCGATTCGCCCGCTTTTGGTCACTGCTTATCGAACACGGCTTTCTGATCCGGCGTCAGCAGCGTCATGCTTTCAACTTTTGCCGTCAGCACCAGCCGGCCGGCCTCATCGAGGCCCCATGTCTCGATCAATTTGGCCTGGGTGTTCGAGAACTCCTGCCTCAGGACGTCCTTGTCCCACTTTGATTTCACGTTCACCGGCGAGCCAGCGACGTCGATCTTCGCCGACTTGTCGTTGACGGCAAATGTGCGTTCGCCGCGCGTGTCTGCAAACGTCACGGTCTCCGCCGACGCCGTGATGACGATCTTCTCGGTAATCTGCTGCAGCTGCCGCATGGCCGCCTGCTCGGCGCGCTGCTGCGGCGTGAGGTCGCTCGCGTCGCTGACGCCGCCTCCGCCGCCTCCGCGGCCGCCGCGCTGCCCGGCCAGTCCGGCCACAGCGAATAAGGCGCCGCCGCCTCTCCGTCCTCCGGGCGCGCGGAATCCCGGGCTCAAGTCGCGATTCAGCATCCACGTGCCCGAGAGCTTGGTGGCCAGGTCGGCGGGGGACGCTTTTTGCGCGCTGACGATGCCGTTCGAGAGCACCAACACGATTGCCCCGACGGCCAGAACAGCCGTCGCGTTGAAACCCTTGGTCATCAATACGTCTCCTCGAATGAAGTCTGGAAGATAACACGAGGGCAAAAGTAAAAAGGCAAAAGTAAAAAGGCAAAGGTCAGACGGCGAAACTCACTCTTTACGTTTGACTTCTAACTTTTAACTTTTAACTTGTCGTACAAAAAAAGAGGGGTGAGCCGAAGCCCACCCCTCTTTCGTGTCCGAACCGATTCGCTCTAGAACTGAACGCGAAGCGTCAGCTGGATGAATCGGCCGTAGTTGCCGTTGATCGCGTTGGTCGAGTAGGCATTGGCTGCGCCAAAGCCCGCGTTCCTCGGCAGATCTTTGCCTGGGACAAGGACCGTGCCGACTGCGCCGGGCGCGAGGGTCGTGTCGCCCGGGTTCACAACGTATTGTGGATTGGTCAGCGTCTGGTCGGTCGGGCTGCGGAACGCCGCCGTGGTGTTTCGACCAGTGATGATCGCGACGTTGAACGCGTTATACGCGTCGAGCCGCACTTGGAACTGACGGCCGCCGCCAAACGGGAAGTTGCGTGCGATGGCGAGGTCAGTCGTGTGATCGGGACAGCCGACCATGTAGTTGCGCCCTGACTCGAGGCCGACGCTGTTGTAGGTCGGTCCCTGGAAGGCCGCGGTGTTGAACTGCACGAACGGGTTGCTCGAGCAGCCCTTGCCCGTATCGCCAACGAGAACCATCCTGCCGCCGTAGTCCGGCGAGCCGGTGATGTTCTGGTTCCCGATGCCGTTCTGGTAGCTGTAACCCACGTCGTAGCGGTTGCCGGAGCCACCGGTGAACAGGCCCGAGACCTGCCAGTCGTTGACGACTGCCCCAATGATGTGACCGGCGCCGTTCGTCGCCTTGTAGTCCGGAAGGTCCCAGACCCAGTTGGCCTTCACGAGGTGCCGCTGAAGGTTCTGCTGGCTGTTCAGCGCCTCGTAGTCAGCCTGATCCGCACGGATCGAGACGGACCCATCGGCTCCGTGTTGGAGACGCTGCACCAGACCGGTATTGCCGGTGTAGGACAGGCTCAACACGTAGTTGGCGCCGAACGAGAAGCCATTCCGGAACCGGCGATTGTAGTTCGCCTGCAGTGAGTGATACGTGTCACTGAACTCCGTCGTGTTCTGACGGATGTTGCTGAAGCCGCGGTACGGGCGGTAGATATTCGTCGCTACCGCGTTCGCACCGGGAATCGTCGACGGTGAGACCAACGTCGTGTTCTGATTCTGCGCCAGATACGCAGATCCGAAATCAATCGCGTTCAGGTCAACGGTGTTGCCGCCCTGGAGACCGCCCAGGCGGTTGTAGCCGTGGTTGCCGACGTAGGAGAGGTCAACGACCGATGCCCACGGCAGCGTCTTCTGGAAGCCCGCCTGCCACTGAACCGAGGCCGGAACCTTCGCGTCGTACTGGAACGTGACCATCGCCGGCACCGGGCCGAACGCGAGACCGCCGGCCTGACCGACGTTCTGGAGGAAGCCATAACGAAGGTCGGTGGAGGTGGCAATCGGTGGGTTCCCGGGGATCGAGAACACCGTGTTGCCGTCCGGACGATCGTAGAACACGCCGGCGCCGCCCCGGAATACCAGGCTCTGGTTGCCGCTGACGTCGTAGGCCATGCCGAAGCGCGGTCCGAGCACGATGTTTGGCCAGGTGTAGCCAGTCTTCGCGATGCCGTTGCCTGCCTGGATGACGCCGTTGGTCGCATTACCCGAACCGGGGATCGGCGTCCCGATCGCGGCCTGGGTGTTGGGGATACCCGCGGGTGGCAGCAAGATCTGGCCGTTTCGCGGGTCCATGGCGTTCAGGTTGTTGCCCGAGCAGGGGTTGCCCCCGATACATCCCGGAACATACAGGAACGGGGCCTGCGCAGCCGACCACTTGTCGGGGAAGAAGTTCGACATCTGCTGGAACTGGTCGTACTGCGGCTGCTGGCGCGTGAGGCGCAGGCCGTAGTCCAGCGTCAGCCGGCTGTTCACCTTCCAGTTGTCCTGGATGTAGCCTTCCGTGTTGTTGTAGAGCATGCTGCCTTCGACGAACTTCGAGGCTTGCAGGTACTGCGTGAACACGCCGAGGGCGGCGTTCGAGTAGCCGAATCCGCTGTCGAGCGCGTTGTTCGCGTCGTTCGCGAAGTTCACGAAGCCCTGGAAGGTGAGGTTCGCGATGCCGCCGGCGCCGACGTTCTGCGCCTTGAAGCTGTGGTTGTTGTAGAAGCCGCCCTTGAAGGTGTGACGGCCTGCAACCTTGGTCAAGCTGACCGCGTAGTCCTGCGTGCGGTTGATGTTCAGCCAGCCCGGGTAGCGCTGGTTGGGTGGCGCGGCGCCGATGAGGCCGCCCCATCCGAACACCGGCGGCATGTTCATCTTGGTGCCATCCCAGAACGGCGGTTTGGTGTCGTTCAGAACTTCGTACGCGTAGGACTGCGACGGAACCAGGCCGGCGTCCGGATAAATCATCGGGAACCCGGCGAGCCCGTTCAGCCGGTTCGACGAATCGTTCATCAGGATGCCGTTTTCATTTCCACCGGTCAGCTCGTTGCGGATGAATCCGTACGTGCCTTCGATGAACGTCGTCGGGTTGAGCGCGTAGTTCGCGGTGACGGCGTAGTTGGTGATGAACGGATAGGGGAACAACACGTCGGTGAAGCCCGGAATCAGACCCGGTCTGGTGAGCACGCGCTGACGCTCACCGGAGTACTTGCCCGTCACCCGCAGCTTGGACGACAGCTGGTAATCGAGACGGATCGCCGGCTGCTGCGTCAGGTTGTCAACCGTTGGCAGATCGGGGAACCCGCTTCCGCCGCCGATCTGGTAGTTGTAGTTGGTGCCCGAGGCCTGCGGGAGGTTCGGCGCCGGATAACGATTCAGGATGGCCAGGCCGGTGGAATATAGCCGGTTCGCCGGAATCTTTCCGAGCGTGCCGCCATCCGCGAAGCAGCCCGCCGTGTTGGTGGCGGTGCAGGGCGAGCTCGACAGCGGATCCTTGATCGTATTCAAAAGCGCGCCGTTGTTGTTGAGCGTCTGCGAGAAGTCACCCGCGCGCTCGGCCGTCGTCGGCACCCGGAGACGAATCGGGTTGCCGTTGTTGATCGCCTGGTTGGTCGGACGGTACTCATGGCTGTAGAAGAAGAACAGCTTGTTGTTGCCGCCCGGCTTGCCCACCGGACCACCGATCGAGTAGCCGAGCGTCTTCGAATCGGAGACCGGCTTCGGATCATGGTTCAGTACGTTCAGCTCGCGGTTGGTGTTCCAGTCCGATTGAGTGATGAGGTCGTAGCCGGACCCGCGGAATCGGTTGGTGCCGCTCTTGGTGACGGCGGTGATCTGGAGTCCGCTCGAGCGGCCGAACTCTGCCTGGTACCCCTGCGTGAGGACCTTCACTTCGGCGATCGACTCGACGTTCAGGCTCAGCATCTGGCCGTTGTTGCCGGTATCCATGGCCGAGATGCCGTCCATCATGATGTTGTTCTGGCCGACGGTGCCAATGCGGGTCGCGCCGGCCGACCGGCCATCCGCGCCGGACGACTGCACACCCGGGGTCAACTGTGCGAAGTTGATGAAGTTGCCGTGGCTGATCGGCAGGTTGTCCACCTGCTCGGTTGAAATCGCGAAGGATCGTTCCGCGCTCTGCGACTGCACGAGTGCGGCTTCAGCGGTGACGTTGACAGTTTCCGTTGCGCCGCCAACTTGAAGTGTAAGCGTGGGGACCGAGACGCGGTCACCGCCGCTGACGGCAATGTTTGTCTGGCGGACGGTCTTGAACCCGTCCATCGAGACTTCGACCGTGTATCGATCCGCCGTCACGTTCGGGACGACGTAGACACCGGCTTCGTTCGTGGTCACGGGAGCGGACTTCGTGCCACGCGCTTCGCTGATGAGGACAACGGTCGCGCCCGGGACTACCCCTCCCTGTGCGTCTTTTACGACCCCGGTGACGTTACCGGTCGTAATCTGGGCCGAGACGGGATTGGCTGCGACAAGCAGCACAACCAGCGCCGCGAACATACCTAGCCCACGCGCTTTCATCACTCTCCACCTCCGGCAAAGGAGCAGTCGAACGCCAGGAAAGTTCGAGGCGCCCGACACTTCTCTAATTGAGCAAGCCGGGCGGTTTTACCATGGCGGCGGGGGGTTGTCAACGAAACGTAAGGTGGGTGTCAGATCCGTGCAAAATTGTCGTTTCCGCTAAATGTAATCCGTTACGGCAAGCTCACGGTGAGTATGTCTTTTGGCATATTCGCGACACCCTTGTCGGCCCTGTAAACGGGGTCCGACAGATCGCACGTATATTGATGCGTTGTCCTTTCTTTCTGTGATTGTCGAGAATCTCTGAATTTATCGAAGGTCGCCGTCCCTGGGACGGTGAGGAGGAACCATGAAATTGACCAGCGCCAGCGCCACGCGAACTCCGAGGCGAGTACCTTTGGCGGCTTCGCTGTGCGGCGGCGCGGTGCTCGCGATGAGCATCGTTGGTACCGCTCAGCAACCCGCGCCGCAGGGCGCGCCGGCGGGCGGTCGTGGCGGCGGACGCGGGGGCGGCGCGTCGACGGCGCTCTTCAACGCGGCGGATAGTAATAAGGATGGAACACTCACCCGCGCCGAGTTCAAAACGACGCTCGACGACTGGTTCACCAAGTGGGATGCGAGCGGCGCCGGATCGCTGACGCAGGATCAAGTGACCGCGGGGCTGACGACGGCGCTGCAGCCCGCCGGCTTCGGTGGCGGTGGGGGTGGGCGCGGGGCCCAGGGACAGAATCAGACGCCCAATCCCAACGACGTCCAGGCGATGATGGCGGCGCTGCCCGATAAGGCGCCAGCGACGCCTCGTCAGCCGCGCAAGGTACTCGTCCTCGGCAAGGCCGCGGGCTTCGTGCACTCGTCGATCCCGCTCGCCGCGCGCACAGTCGACGAGCTGGGCAAGAAGACCGGCGCGTGGTCGACGACGATCACCTACAACGCCGCGGACATCAACGCGGAGAACCTCAAACAGTACGACGCCGTCTTTCTCGACAGCACGACCGGTGCGTTCCTCGATGATCCCAACGATCAGGCCGCGACCGACGCGCGTCGTAAGGCCTTGCTCGACTTCGTTCGCAGCGGCAAGGGTCTCGCCGGCATTCACGCCGCGACCGACTCCTATCATCGACGCAACGCGCCCGAGCCGACCGAGGGCGCTCCTGCAGCCCGCGGTGGCGGCGCGCGTGGCTTCGGCGGCCGCGGCGGCGCCAGTGCAACGCTCGCGCCGGTGATGTTCTCGCAGGGCGACACCAACGGCGATCAGAAACTCTCGCGCGCGGAGATGTCGACGCTGGCCGACACGTGGTTCGACAAAGTCGATACGCAGAAGGCCGGCTCGGTCAGCCAGGCCGACTTCACGCCGCGCTTCGCCACGTTGTTGCCCGCGCCTCCGGTGCCGGCGACGCCGGCTGCTGCGCCGACGGCACGGCCTGCGCAGACCGGGCCTGACGGCCAGGTCGGCACGTGGCCCGAGTTCAACAAGATGATTGGCGGCTTCTTCAAGTACCACTGGGGCGACCCTCAGGAGATCACCTACAAGATCGACGACCCGAAGAGCCCGCTCACCGCGATGTTCACCGGCGCGCCGCTCGTCGTGCACGACGAGACCTACACGTTCGGCATGGATACCTTCTCGCGCCAGAACCTGCACGTCCTCACGAGCATCGACTACTCGAAGATGAGCGACGCCGACAAAGCGAAGGAAGACTGGCCGCGCACCGATCACGATTACGCGCTTAGCTGGATCAAGCGCGACGGCAATGGCCGCGTCTTCTACATGGCTCACGGCCACGCGGAGCGGAACTACGCGGTGAAGCCGTTGCTCGAGCATCTCCTCGCCGGCATGCAGTACGCGCTCGGCGATCTGAAGGCAGATGACAGCCCGAGCGTGAAGCCGGGCACGAAGACGGCGGCGGCGAAGAAGTAGTCTCGCGCTGAGGCCGCGAAGAATACCGATCTCGCGCAGCGGGCGCAGAGAGCGCAGAGAAAAAAATGGCGCCGATCACCCTCGGTGATCGGCGCCATTTCTTCTCCGCGTCCTCCGTGTGCTCGGCGCGAAATCAGGTATTCTCGGCGCTCTTCGTGCGAAACCCAAGCAGGAACTCTCAAATGATCGCTTCCCACATCCGTTATGCGTTTCTCGTCGCGGGCGCTGCTGCGGCCACCACACTCTCGTTGTTCGCCCAAACCGCGCCCTCACAAGCGCCCGCGGCGTCACCGCCCGCGCCTGCCGGACAGACGGGCGCTCCGCCGGCCGACGGTGGCCGCGGTCAGGGCCGCGGCCGGGGACCCTCGATGACGGAGCCGGACTTCTCGAAGAAGCCGCCCGTCGTTCCGTTGACGCCGGCCGAAGAGGCGAAACGCTTCTGGCTGCCGCCAGGGTTCAAGCTCGAACCCGTGTTGAGCGATCCCGACATCGAAGAGCCCGCGCAGATTGCCTTCGATGGCAACGGGCGGATGTTCGTCCTCGAGCTGCGCGGCTACATGCAGGACGCCGATGCGAGTGGTGAGCTCGATCCGGTCGGACGGATCTCCGTACACGAGGATCGTGACGGCGACGGGGTGTACGAGACGCACAAGATCTTCGTCGACAAGATGATTTTTCCGCGCTTCGTGCTGCCCTTCGGCGCGAATGCCATCCTCTCGAAGGAATCGAATTCTGACGAGGTCTACAAGTACACCGACACGAACAACGACGGCACCGCCGACAAGAAGGAACTCTTCGCGACTGGTCTCGGCCGGCTCCTCAATGTCGAGCACCAGGAGAGCGGATTCATCTGGGGCATGGACAACTGGATCTACAGCACCATCAATTCAGCGCGAATCCGCTGGACGCCGACCGGAGTCCTGCGCGAGCCGACCGGATCGAACGGCGGCCAGTGGGGCGTGACCCAGGACAACTACGGCAAGGTCTGGTTCCAGGCTGGCGCGAGCGGCATGCCGGGCTATTTCCAGCTGCCAATCGTCTACGGCAATTTCAATTATCCGCAGCAGTTCGAGCCCGAACTGAACCTCACGTGGGGCGCACCGGTCCGCATCGCCGACATGCAGGGAGGCATGGGAGTCGTGCGCATGCCGGACGGATCGCTGGCGCAGGCGACCGGCGCTGCCGGCAATGACGTCTTCCGCGGCGACCGTCTGCCCAAGGACATGATTGGCGACTACTTCTATGGCGAGGTCGTCGCGCGCATCGTGCGGCGGCTGCGGCCGGTGAAGACTGAAGGGCTGACGCAACTCCGGAACGCGTATCCGTTGTCAGAATTCATTCGCTCGACCGATCCGCTCTTCCGCCCCGTCGATCTAACCACCGCGCCCGACGGCACGTTGTACATCACCGACATGTACCGCGGCATCATCCAGGAATCGCAGTGGTCGGGACCGGGGACCTACCTGCGGCAGCGCATCGATCAGTACGCGCTCGACAAGGTCGTTCGGCATGGCCGTATCTGGCGCCTCACCTACGAAGGGATGGGACGCCGTACCGAGACGCCGCGGATGCTCCAGGAAACGACGGCGCAACTGCTCGCGCACCTGAGCGACTCGAATGGATGGTGGCGCGACACGGCGCAGCAACTGCTCGTGCTCAAGCAGGACAAGTCGGTCGTGCCGATGCTCAGGCAGTTGGCGCGCACGTCGGATCAGCTGGCCAGAATTCACGCGATGTGGACGCTCGAAGGACTCGGCGCCGCCGATGCGGCATTTCTCCGCGAGATGATGAAGGATGCCGATCCGCAGGTCCGCACCCAGGCGATCCGCGTCAGCGAATCTCTCTACAAGGCCGGCGACAAGTCATTCGCCGCCGATTACAAGTCGATGACCAGTGATGCCGACACGGACGTCGTCATCCAGGCGATGATGACGCTCAACACGCTGAAGGTTGCTGAGGCGCCGGCGACGGTCAAGGCCGTTTTCGAAGGGAACAAGGCCAAGGGCGCTCAGCTCGTGGCCAATGCGATTTTGAATCCGGCGGCAGCGGGTGGTCGTGGAGGGCTCGAGTCGATTGGCGCGGCCACGTTGACTCCAGCAGAGCAGACGACGCTCGATAAGGGGCGCGAGATCTATGGGCAGGTATGCTTCGCCTGCCACGGCGAAGACGGCCGCGGCGAGGCCATGCCAGGCGCGCCTGCCGGCACCACGCGCGCACCAGCGCTCGCGTCGTCCCCGCGCGTGCTTGGACATCAGGATTACGTGATCAAGACGCTGCTCCACGGCCTGACCGGTCCGGTCAACGGCACCAACTACACCGAGGTGATGGTGCCGATGGGGCAGAGTCCCGACGACTGGATTGCGGCGATCGCGTCCTACGTCCGCAACTCGTTCGGCAATCGCGCGTCACTCGTTGCGCCTGAAGAAGTGGCTCGCGTGCGCAGCGCGAATGCCGCCCGCAAGAACAAGCCATGGATGACAACGGAACTGGAGGCGTCGCTGCCGAAGGCGGTGCTCGCCGACGGATGGAAGCTGTCGGCCAGCCACAACCCGGCAATCGCATCGCAGGCGCTTGGCATCAATCCCTGGACGTCCGGTCACGCGCAGGAGCCTGGCATGTGGTTCCAGGTCGAACTGCCGCAGCCTGCGATGATCACGGAGATCCAGTTCACGTCCACAGCGCTGGCGGTCGATACCACGCCGATCGTTCCCGGCGCGCCGACGCGCACTGGCATTCCCGGTGGGCGCGGCGCTCCCGGTGCGCCGGCCGCGGCTCCGCCGCCCCTCGGCTATCCTCGTGAATACCAGGTGCAAATGTCGATGGACGGGACAAACTGGGGACCGCAGCCCGTCGCGCGCGGCAAGGGCACGGGCACGCTCACCGACATCGTCTTTCCGCCAACGCGCGCCAAGTTCGTTCGCATCACTCAGTCCGCTACCTCCGACGCACCGTGGACCATTCAGCGACTCAGGTTGTTCGAGCCCGGCGCTTCCGCTGGGGGCTCGAAGTGAAATGCTGAATGCTGAGTGCTGAATGCTGCATCTGAATGTGGCGCGGTCTGAAGACCGCGCCGTCTTCCGATCAGCAATCTACAATCAGCAATTCTGAGTCGCGATCATTCAGCATTCAGAATTCAGCATTCAGCATTTCATCATGTCTTCGTCATTCAGCAATCAGCAGTCAGCAATCAGCATTTCTTCCGTGGACGTCGGCGACGTCCTCAATAGCGCTCCCTGGGGCCTCTACCAGCGATGGCTGGTTTTTCTCACCGCGCTGACCGTCGTTTTCGACGGCATCGACAATCAGCTGCTCGGCGTGGTCATTCCGACGTTGATGCGCGAGTGGGGGGTGGCGCGAGGCGTGTTCGCGCCGATCGTGTCGCTCGGATATCTCGGGATGATGATCGGCGGTGCCCTCGCCGGGATTGCCGGCGATCGATTTGGCCGCCGCACCGCGCTGCTCGCGAGCATGGTGATTTTCGGGGCGATGACGCTCGTCGCGTCCACCGCCAGCGGTCCGACGTCGCTCGGCTGGCTGCGGCTGCTGGCCGGTCTCGGCCTCGGCGGGGCGATGCCGAATGCAGCGGCGCTCGCGGCCGAGTTCGTTCCGCTGCGTCAGCGGCCGATTGCCGTCACCCTCACGATCGTCTGCGTTCCGCTCGGGGCGACGATTGCCGGCCTGCTCGGGATTCGTATGCTACCGGTTCTTGGCTGGCGGATGTTGTTCGTCACCGGTGGCGTGATTCCACTCGCCGCTGCCGTGCTCCTGTTTCGACTGCTGCCCGAGTCGCCGCGCTATCTCGTCGGCCACCCCGCCCGCTGGAACGAACTGGTCCGCCTCCTCGCCCGAATCGGGCGGCCGGTCGACGCGGCGACCAGTTTCAGCGACTCGTCCGAACAGCTGGTCCAGCGTGCGTCGATCCGGGTGCTCTTCAGTCCAGCGTACCGAGTCGACACCATCGCGCTCTGGGCGGCGTTCTTCTCATGCTTGCTTGCGGTCTATTGCGGCTTCAGCTGGTTGACGTCGCTGCTGAGCAGCGCTGGATTCACGACCTCGACGGCCAGCACCGGGATCACCGCGTTCAACCTTGGCGGGGTCGTGGGAGCGCTTCTTGGCGGCTTCGCAATTGCTCGTGTCGGCTCGCGCGTGTCGATGTTGTCGATGGCCGCCGGTGCGGTGCTTTCGGCCGTGGTGTTGAGCCAGATGACGATCACTCCCGCCACCGGCACGTGGCCCATCATTGCTCTGCTCACCATCCTCGGCGGCCTGATCAATGGCGTCCAGACGACGATGTTTGCGCTGGCCGCGCACGTGTATCCCGGCGCGGTGCGCGCCACCGGCGTCGGCACGGTTGCCGCCTTCGGCCGCCTGGGCGCCATCCTGAGCGGCTACGCCGGGTCGTGGGCGATTGGCTACCGCGGCAGCGCGTCGTTCTTTGGCTTGATCGCGGTGGCTATGCTCTCAACGTTCATCGCGCTCGCAGTAGTCAGGCGGCACGTACCAATCGCTAATCACTGATCGCTCATCGTGAATCCAAATCCCCAATCTCTGAATCCTCACATCGCTAATCCTCGAATCTCTTAATCGTCGAATCCAGCTGCGATTTGAACGATTCAGCGATTCGCGGATTCGACGATCAAGGATTCAAAGATGAGGGATTCAAGGATTAGTGATCAGTGATCAGTGATTCGGATCAGAGTTGCGCCCGGAAGTTTGTTGAACGACTCAGAGTTGTCGAGCGCGCGTTTGAGCGCGCGTCGCGCGAGGCGGGCGTGTTCGCGGGCGAGCGCTTCCGCCCGTGCGCCTTCGCGCTGTTCGATCGACTCCACGATTGCCCGATGCTGCTCGATGGCGATGATCGCCTCGGTGTTTCCTTCGTCCGCTCCGGGCCAGCTGAAGACGAGCGCACCGGGCGCGGTGAACGGCAGCGCCACGATACGTTCAATCGATCGCCGCAGCATCGTGCTCTTCGCCAGCCGCCATACGCCCGCATGAAAGGCCTCGTTGATGTCGATGTATCGCACGAAGCGATCGCGGGTCATCGGGAGCAGCTCTTCGGCCTGACGGCAATGAAGCCGCAGCGCCCCCAGCTCGTCGGCGCTTTCCAGGCGCTCAGCCGCCATTCGTGCCGCGGTCCCTTCCAGCACGCCCCGGATCTCGATGGCATCCCAGATGTCATCGAGCGCAAACGCGCGCACCCGGAAGCCAGTTGTCTGCTGCGCTTCGAGCAGCCCTTCGTGCGCCAGCCGATCGAGCGCCAGCCGCACCGGCGTTCGCGACGCCCCGAGCAGCGGCACGAGCGAGAGCTCTGCCAGCCGCTCCCCGGGTTTGAAGTCGCCGCGAAGCACCATCTCACGCAGGGTGAGAACGACCCGCTCCGTTTGCGTCCGAGCGTCGCTCGTCATGATCAATCCCGGGATCCGTGTATCGGGATCCGGCCGCGGTCCCGTGTCTGCTTTTCTTACTGCTCGCGGGGCCCCACCCCCGCACGGCCACCCCAACGCGGCTGCCGCGTTGGGGACCCCGGCAGTCGCTCGGCGACTGCGCGCCTCGCTCGGGCCGCAGGCGCTTTCCCTTTGCCTTTTTCCTTTGACCTTGCTATCCCCACACCTCTTTCGCCGTCCGTGCCACGAGTTCCAGCTTGAGCCGTTGATCGTCGGGCGTCAGCCGGTTTCCTTCGTGCGTCGAGGCGAAGCCGCATTGCGGGCTGAGTGCGAGACGATCGAGCGGCACGACCCGTGCCGCCTCGTCGATTCGACGGCGCAGCTCATCGCGTGATTCGAGGCGGGGAACCTTCGAGCTGACGAGGCCCAGCACCACGGTCCGATCCGCCGGCAGATATCGCAGCGGTTCAAACGTCCCTGACCTCTCATCGTCGTACTCGAGCAGGTATCGATGAAATCGCGCGCGCGAGAAGATTTTTTTGGCGATCCGATCGTACCCGCCGGAGGCGTAGAACATGCTCTTGTGATTGCCGCGGCAGATGTGAATGCCGAACGTCACGCCGTCGTGTCCTTCGATGATCGCGTTGTCGAGTTCGATGCAGGCGTCCAGCATCTTGTCGGGATCGCTGCCACGCTGCCGGTACCCTTCGCGAATCGTTTCATCCAGCAGCGCGGCATACTGCGGCGCGTCGATCTGAATGTACTGACAGCCAAGCCGCTTGAGCTCCTCGATCTCGCGGCGCGTGAAGTCGACCAGATCCGCCAGGTATGCGTCACGAGTTGCGTACGCCGCGCGCGACTTGTCCGGGTCGTAGTAGGCCGCCGCCTGCTGGGCGCTGACCAGCGTAATCTTCACCGGCTTCTTCGTCCGGCCCCGCAGATACGTGAACTCCTCGACGCTCATCTGTCGCCGCCACCGCAGCTTGTCGACGACAACCGGGCGCTGCAGCATCGCGTCGTGGCCCTGGTCATCCCGGAAGGTGATCGACCAGCCGCCGAACTTGTCGAAGCCCTCGAGCGCTTCAACCAGATGTCCAAAGAACGCGTAGCGGCGTAACTCGCCGTCGGTGACGACGTCCAGGCCGGCATCCTGCTGGAGCGCCACGGCGTCCCGCACCGCGCGATCCTCGATGAACTTGAACTCCGCTGGCGTCAATTCCCCCTGTTCGCGTTTCCGACGCGCTTCGACCAGGACGGATGGACGGAGCAGGCTGCCGACGACGTCACTGCGTGGATGCATGAGCGTTTGGAAGGTCTGAACCTCTGTGAATGTTGGCGCAGATTCTACCTGCGAGGACACCAGATTGCATGCAGTTTGTTGCGGGATGTCGCAGAATTTCCTACAATCCAGCGTTTCAAGGGCCAGATTGCATGCACAGCGAGCAGGGTAATCGTTTGGTCTGGCGTACGATAAAACAAGAAGCCAGGTGACACAGCCGACGGTGACAGCCGGTCGCGCGCGTATTCTTCCTGCCGACACGATCATCGAGCGGCGGGCCGATGGGTGCATCTTCGCCCGCTCACCTCATCCACTTGGACCGTACCCGTCGAAGATTACCGAGCGTCTCGAACATTGGGCGCGGGTCGTGCCCGATCGCGTTTTCCTGGCCGATCGAGTCGGTGGGAAGGCGTGGCGAACGCTCACCTATTCGGGCGCGCTGAAAAACACTCGCAGCGTTGCCCAGGCGCTGCTCAATCGCCGATTGTCGAACGATCGTCCAGTCGTAGTTCTGTCGGGCAACAGCGTCGAGCATGCTCTCCTGGCGCTTGGCGCGATGTATGCCGGAATCATGTACGTCCCGGTCGCGCCGTCGTATTCGCTCGTCGCGCGCGACTTCACCAACTTGCGCGCGCTGTGGGATTCCCTGCACCCGGGTTTGGTGCTTGCGGCCGAAGGGGAGCCGTTCGGCCGCGCGCTGAAGTCAGTGCCAGCGGCTGAAGTCGTCACGTGTCGGCGAGCGGATGGTTTTTCGTCGACGCTCTTCGAGGAGCTTGCCGAGACGACGGCAACGCCGGCGGTCGACGACGCGCACGCGCGAGTGACTCCGTCGACCATCGCCAAACTGCTCTACACGTCAGGATCAACGGGCCGGCCGAAGGGCGTGATTAACACGCAGCAGATGCTGTGCGCCAACCAGGAGATGCTCCGCATCGTGCTGCCGCTTCTTTCGGACGAACCACCGGTGCTCTGTGACTGGCTGCCGTGGAACCACACGTTTGGCGGCAATCACAATTTCGGGCTCGTGCTCTTCAATGGCGGCACGCTCTACATCGACGCCGGCAAGCCTACGCCTGCGGCATTCGATACCACCATTGACAACCTGCGGGAAATTGCGACGACCGCATACTTCAACGTGCCGCGTGGCTACGACCTGCTGGTTCCGCGGCTGCGGGCCGATCCGGATTTCTGTCGCCACTTCTTCAGCCGGGTGAAGATGTTGTTCTGCGCTGCAGCCTCGCTGCGCCAGCAGGTTGCCGACGATCTCACCGATCTGGCAACCGGCGCGTCTGGAGTCCGCATTCCGTTTGTGACCGGTCTCGGCGCGACTGAGAGCGCACCGTTCGCGTTGTGCGCAGGCGACGCTGACTTCACCGGCAGCCGGATCGGTGTCCCGGCTCCCGGTGTCGAGCTGAAGCTGGCACCCGTGGGCACTCAGATGGAAGGGCGACTTCGCGGTCCGAATATCACCCCCGGCTATTGGGCCGACGACGACCTCACGCAGGCGGCCTTCGACGAAGAGGGCTACTACCGCCTTGGCGACGCGCTGGGGTTCGTTGACGCGGACGATCTGCAGATGGGCTTTACGTTCCAGGGCCGAATCGCGGAGGACTTCAAACTCTCGACGGGGACCTGGGTCCGTGTCGGGCCGCTGCGCGCGCGTTTGCTCGCCGAGCTGGGAGATCTCGTGCACGACGTTGCTATTGCCGGACCCGATCGCGATTACGTGACTGCGCTGATCTTTCCCAACATAGAATTCTGCCGCCGCATCGCTGGGGCGTTGGCACCAGAGCGAACCGCCGCCGACATCGCCAGCGACGGCGCGGTGCGGTCACGGATGCGGAGCGTTCTCGAGAATCTCGCCCGCGAGAGCGTCGGCATCTCGACGTCGGTGGCGCGGGCGATGCTGATGGAGCAGCCGCCGTCCATCGATGCGCAGGAAACGACCGAGAAGGGCTCGATCAATCAGAAGGCGGTGCTCGCCAATCGGGCATCGCTCGTCGAAGAGCTGTACGCCGAGCGTCCTGGCGCTCGGGTGATCGAGGTGACGATCTCATGAGCGCGATTGATCCAGCGAAGCTCGTCGCGATTGACACGCACGTGCACCTGGAGTCCGAAGCGGCCGGCGGCACGGCGGCGGATGCCGCGGCGAAGAAGTATTTCGGTGCCGATGGCGTCGCCCGCGATCCCGCGTCGATTGCCGCGTACTATCGCGAGCGCAAGATGGCGTGTGTCGTGTTTTCGGTTGACGAACGGCTGACCGGCCGTCCGCCGGTGCCGAACGAGACGGTGGCGCAGTTTGCCGCCGACAATTCCGATATCGCGATCGCGTTCGCCAGCATCGATCCACATCGTGGCGCGGAGGGCGTTCGCGAAGCGCGGAGCCTGGTGTCTTCGGGACGGGTACGTGGATTGAAGCTGCACCCGCCGGTGCAGCAGTTCTTCCCCAACGATCGCCTCGCGTACCCCTTGTATGAGGTGTTCGCGGAGGCGCGTCTTCCCGTGCTCTTCCACACCGGCCACAGTGGCATCGGCACCGGAATGGCCGGCGGCGGAGGGATCCGCCTGAAGTACGGGCATCCGATGCCGATCGACGACGTGGCGGTTGACTTTCCGGAGCTGCCAATCATCATGGCGCACCCGGCGTTTCCGTGGCAGGACGAAGCGATTTCCGTCTGTCTGCACAAGCCGACGGTCTATATCGATCTCTCAGGATGGTCGCCCAAGTACTTTTCGCCGACGCTGATTCAGTACGCCAACACGATGCTGAAGCACAAGGTGCTTTTCGGATCCGACTACCCCTGGATCACGCCGGATCGGTGGCTCGCGGATTTCGAGAAGATCGCGATCCGCGATGAAGTGAGGCCGCTGATCTTGAAAGAGAACGCGGTGCGGTTGTTCGGGTTGGCGTGAGCGCTATTCACTGTCGACCTGTATGCCGGCCGCAGGCCGGCGGCGGCGGACGCTGCTGTCCGGCCTAATGC
>Ga0070684_100000608_pt1 | contig 24723 bp, 22 predicted proteins | sample KBSC723LmetaG_FD_65653 | JGI IMG/M metagenome (GOLD analysis project Ga0070684, IMG submission 65653) | Corn rhizosphere microbial communities from Kellogg Biological Station, Michigan, USA - KBS C7.2-3L metaG | ecosystem: Host-associated > Plants > Roots > Rhizosphere ...
GCCCAGACGGTGCCGGTCACGGTGGCGCGGATCATCGCGTCTCCCTTCGCTGGGTGGATGACGGGTCGGACGGGGTGCTGCGGTCGAGGGGAACCCCCAGCGCCCGGGCCCGATCCCGGGCGAGGGGGGTGACGACCGCGCGCGGACCGAGCCGGAGCGGACGCTGCTCGCGCGCCGCCCGTTGGATGAGCCGCTCGGTCACGGCGCCGCGGTCGACGTCGATGGGTGTCGGTGCGGCCGCGGCCGCCGGGGTCTCGTCGGTGGTGAGGCTGAACCGGATCCGCCCGGCTCGCAGGTCCGCCACCCGGGCGGGGTCCTCGGCCAGGTTGAGGACCTGGGTCACCAGGTCCGTGAGGTCGTGGTCGTCGCGCACCCGCACCGGGCGCACGTCGGGGGCGGCCTCGAGGGCGGGGCTGGCCGGCGCCACGGCGTGTTGGGGCAGCACCTCCTGGAGCACCTCGCGGACCATCCGGCGCAGCGCCTCGCTCGTCTCTCGGTCGGTCATCGCGTCGCCCCGGCGAGCGTGGTGAGTGAGGCCTCGGCCGCCTCGGCCGCCTGGCGGACGTCGGCCTCCCGACCGCTCAGGTACACGCGGCCGGTGGCGCCGACCATCCGGTAGTCGACGATCTTGATCCCGTGCCCGACGGCCTTCTCCGCCTCGTTCGTCGCCAGGATCGCGTACGACGCGGGCTGCATCTCGAGCACGAACACCGACTCCCCGGGCAGCGCCATCGAGCCGAGCTTGTTCCGGTTGAGCAAGAACGCGTGCTGGCCGTCGATGCGGCTCATGATGGTGCTGGCGAGCACCTGCGGCGGGGTGGCCGCGGCCGCGTCGGTGTCGAGGTGCTCGAGCACCGCGCCGGCCGCGGCTCGCACGTCGTCGCTGGGGCCGTGGAACTCCAGGTAGCCGAACTGACGCTCCACGATCAGCATCCCGGAGGCGATGCGTGCGTGCTTGAGGGCGACGTCGGTCAGCGGCTCGATGTCGAGGCCGGGGGAGACCTCGATGATCTGGGCCGCGTCACCCGCCCGGGGCAGCGTGCCGCGGATCCAGGTGCCGAGGTAGCACATCGTCTGCGGCTGGAGCCGGTCGAGGTGGATGAAGCTGCGCAGCTGGGTCACCGGCCCGATCGACGACTCAGCCACGAGGACCACCGCCGATCAGGTCGTGGAGCTCCTCGATGATGATCCGGCGCAGCTCCTCACGCAGGTCCTCGTCACCGTCGCCCCCGGTGGTCGGGCTGGCCGGCTCAGGGCGGACCGGGGGAGGCGCGTCGCCACGCGCGTTGGACGGCACGGGGTACGGCGGGACCTGCCCGGATGTCGTCCGCCACGGCGAGAGTCCCGCGAAGTCGCCCATCGGCACACCGGCGTCGACGTTGTACGCGAGCCGCACCCAGTTCACCAGGTGGTCGGGCCGCAGGTTCTCGCCGACCGACGAGCGCCCGGCGTACCCGGTGCCGACGGTCATCGTCGGCGCCAGGTGCGTCTCGATGCCGGAGCTGCCCAGGCTGTTGCCGACGTTCACCGACACCCGCAGCACGTTGCACGCGGCGCCGAACGCCAGGATCGTCTCGGGGTCGGCCGAGTGGACGGCGGCCGAGTGGCCCGCGCCGGAGATGCGCAGCACGGCGCGCGCGGCCTTGATCCCGGCCGCGGCGCTCGGCACGCGCACGAGCCCGAGCAGGGGCGTGAGCTTCTCGCGCGCCAGCACCTCCTCGGGCACGACCTGGTCGAACTCGCCGACCAGCACCTTCGTGCTGTGGGGCACCCGGAGACCGGCCTGCTCGGCCAGCCAGGTGGCCGGCCGGCCGACGACGCCCGGCGCGAACCGGCCGTTCGGGAAGACGAGCTCGCACACCCGCGCGGCCTGCTCGGCGTCGAGCAGGAAGGCGCCGGCGGAGCGCAGGGCGCGCGCGAACGCGTCCGCGACCCGCTCCTCGACGATCACGACCGACTCGTTGGTGCACAGGCAGGAGTTGTCGAACGACTTGGAGTCGACGATGCGCTGGGCCGCGGCGCGCAGGTCCGCCGTGGCGTCGACCAGGACCGGCACGTTGCCGGGACCCACTCCGAGCGCCGGGTTGCCCGAGCGGTACGCCGCGCGGACGACCGCGTTGCCGCCCGTCGCCACGATCACGCTGGTGCGCTCGTCGGTCATCAGCGCGTCGATGAGCGGGATCGTCGGCTCGGTGACGACCTGCACGACCCCGGCGGGCGCGCCCGCGGCCTCGGCCGCGTCGCCGAGCACGCGGGCTGCGTCGGCGCACACCCGCTTGGCCAGCGGGTGCGGGCTGACCACGACCGCGTTCCGGGTCATCAGCGACAGCAGGACCTTGAAGTAGACCGTCGCCACCGGGTTGGTCGACGGCGTCAGCGCGAGCACGACGCCGGCCGGGCGGGGGACCTCGACGATCTTGGTGGCCTCGTCGACACGAGGGGTCACGAAGTCGGCGCCGGAGTAGTAGTCGAGGACGCCCCTCGAGCAGGCCTCGTTCTTGAGGCGCTTGTGCTCCACGACGCCGAAGCCGGTCTCGGCGACCGCGCGCTCGGCGTACTCCTGTGCGTGCTGCATCGCCGCGGCGACGACCGCCTCGAGGATGCCATCGACGGTGGGCTTGTCGAGCGTGCGGAAGGCGCGCGCGGCCCACTCCGCCCGCTCCAGCATCGCCCGCGCCTGGGGGACGTCGGTCGGCTCCGGCTCGAGCTCGGCCCACGTCGGACCGGGCGTCCCGAGGACCGTCGTCTCACTCATGCCGCACCTCGCGCGCCCGAGTCGGTCCGGGCGCTCGCGACGGCGACGGCGACCCGGTCGAGGAGCTCCTCCGCCAGGTCGGGCGTCAGCAGCAGCCCCGGCTTGAACTGCAGCACGCGCGGGTCGAGCGTGGAGAAGATCGCCCACACGCCGTGCTCGTACAGGTGCCGGCTGACGATCATCGCGCCCTGCGGGTGGTCGAACTCGAGGCCGATCACGAGGCCGTCCTGGCGGACGCCGACGAACCAGTCGGGGTTGTCCTCGCGGATCTGCGCCAGGCCCTCGCGCAGGAGCTCCGCGAGGTAGTGCACCATCGACCGGGTCTCGGGGCGGCCGCAGATCTCCAGGGTCTTCATCGCCGCGATGCAGCCCACCTCGGCTCCGCCGAACGTCGACATGTGCGCGAACCCGTCCTCGGTCAGCCACCCGGCGCACCGCTCGCTGACCAGCACCGCGGCGATCGGGTACATGCCGCCGGAGAGGCCCTTGCCGGTGACCAGGATGTCGGGCGCGAAGCCGTGCTTGGTGATGCACCACAGCTCACCGGTCCGCATCAAGCCGGTCTGCACCTCGTCGGCGACGTACAGCGCGTCGTACCGCTCGCAGAGCTGCTTGACGGTCTCGAGGTAGCCCGGCTCGGGGAGCGGGAAGCCGTACGTCGCGGGGATCGACTCCATCAGCACCGCCGCGACGTCCCGCCCGCGCAGCGCCTCCTCCATCGCCGCGAGGTCGTTGAACGGGACCTGGGAGACCTCGTCCGGGCGATCGGCCAGGAACAGCTTGGCGAAGCGCTCGTCGCCGGCGGTGACGGCCAGGCCCGTGTGGCCGTGGTAGGCCTTCGCGATCGAGACGATCCGGCGCTTGCCCGTGGCGTGCCGCGCGGTCTTGATCGCGATGTCGATCGCCTCGCCACCGCCGCTGGCGTAGATGACCTTGGTCAGCCCCGGCGGCGCGGTCGAGACCAGGGCCTCGGCGAGCGCCGTCCGCGCGAGGGACGGGAAGTGGTGGTTGCCGATGTCGAAGCGGTGCATGGCCTGGGCGACGGCCGCCACGACCTCGCGGTTGCGGTGGCCGACGTTGTAGGTCCCGCCGTTCAGGTGCGCGTCGATGAGCCGCCGCCCGGTCATGTCCCAGAGCAGGTAGCCCTCGCGGCGGTCGATCACCAACGGCGTACCGGAGTCGATCCAGAACTGGGTCTTGCCCGGGTTCCAGAACTCCTTCGCCTTGTCGAGGACCTCCTGCTTGTCCTCGAAGGAGAACGCGCCGTAGTCGGTCACCACGGTCCCTTCGCACACCCGGAATTGGTTCAACCAGAAGTGCATACCTTTAGACCAGGTGGTGTCAATGGTGTGTTCGCGAACAAACCTGAAACAAACAATTCCGGCTCGGGACCTTGTGTCGGCTCGGTCGCCGGTGCCACTCTCGTGCCGCTCGGGGTGATCCAGGACACATCCATTCGACGCGCCCCGGCACTCGCTCCACGGATCCGGGTGCGGTGCGTTCCAGAGTGAAGGCGGACCTCTCGATGACGAGCCAAGACGTCACGGGCAACGAGTTCACAGAGGTGCCGGTCGATTCCGGCCACAAGCTCAAGACCGGGGCCATCGGCCTGGTCGCGGTGCTCTTCATGGCGACCGCGAACGCCGCCCCCATCACGGCGATGAGCGCCAACACGCCGATCGCGGTCGGCTACGGCAACGGTCTGGCCGCTCCGGGCGGCTTCCTGTTCGCCACGATCGTGCTGACCCTGTTCGCGGTCGGCTTCGTGGCGATGGCTCGCCACGTCACCACGACGGGTGCCTTCTACGGGTTCATCTCCCAGGGCCTCGGGCAGGTGTGGGGCATGGCCGCGGGTCTCGTCGCGACGTTGGCGTACGTCGTGTTCGAGGGCTCGCTGATCGGCGTGTTCAGCTACTTCACCCAGTCGACGCTGGACTCGTGGTGGGGCATCAAGCCGAACTGGTTCCTGCTCGCGGTGATCGGCATCGTGCTGATCGCGCTCTTCGGGCACTACGACATCAACATCGCGGCCGCGTTCCTGGGCGTCTGCCTCGTCGCCGAGGTGCTCCTCCTGGCCGCGATGGCGTTCACCGTGCTCTTCCACGGCGGTGGCGACGACGGCCTGATCGCCGGGGCGATCAACCCGGTCAACGCGTTCAAGGACCTCGCCGCGGGCGGCAACATGCCGGGCTCGTCGGCGTCGCTCGGGGCCTCGATCGACGGCACGGCGGTCGCCGCCGGCTCCGCGGCGATCGGCGTGTTCTTCGCCTTCTGGTCGTGGGTCGGGTTCGAGACCACCGCGGTCTACGGCGAGGAGTCGCGCGACCCGAAGCGGATCGTTCCTCCCGCCACGATGATCGCGGTCGTCGGGCTCGGCATCTTCTACACGTTCGTCTCGTGGATGGCGGTGTCCGGCACGGGCGCCAAGCAGTCCATCGAGACCTCGGCCGGCAGCAACCCGGTCGACCTGATGAAGGGCACCTTCGACCAGTACCTCGGCCACCCCTCGACGTACGCCTTCGACTTCCTGATCGTGACCGGCTCGTTCGCCTGTGCGCTGGCGTTCCACAATGCCGCCTCGCGGTACATCTACGCGCTCGGCCGCGAGCTGCCGGCGTTCCAGAACAACCTGGGTGCGACGCACAAGGTGCACGCGTCGCCGCACGTCGCCTCGGCGACGCAGTCCCTGATCACGCTCGTGATCACGATCCTGTTCTGGGCCAAGATGGGCAACGACGTCGTGCAGGCGGCGTACATCTACGAGTACGGCGTGCTCGCCGTGCTCGGCACGATGGCGATCCTGCTGGTCCAGGCCCTCTGCTCGATCGCGGTGATCTGGTACTTCCAGGTCAAGAAGGTGCATCCGGGCAACATCGTGACCACGGGCATCATCCCGGCGCTCGGTGCGATCGGCATGCTCTACGTGTGCTATCTGCTGTTCAGCAACCTCTCCTTCGCCGGGGGCGCGGCGTCGGGCTCGCTGCTCTACAAGCTGATCCCCTACATCGTGGGCGCGACGGCCCTGATCGGTCTGCTCGGCTGCCTCTACATCAAGTCGCGCGACCCCGCGCTGTACCAGCGGATCGGCCGCACCGTGCTGGAGGACGCCCACGAGCGGGTATGACGGGTGACCCCTGCTCCCGGGGCAGCGCCCACGTCGTACGAGCCCGATCCGGAGGCGGATCCGGCCCGGTTGACCTACACGTTCGGCGGCGTGGAGCCGGTCGCGTCCCTCGCGCCCGGCTCCGCGCTCTCGACGTGGACGCTCGACTGCTTCGGGGGCCGGGTGCGGTCGGCATCGGACGTCGTCTCCGAGGTCTGTGACCCGGCGTACCTGAACCCGCAGACCGGCCCGTTCTTCATCGAGGGAGCCGAGCCGGGGGACACGCTGGCCGTGCACTTCGTGTCCATCGAGCCGCGGTACGCGTGGGGCGTCTCGGCGAACATCCCCCTGTTCGGGTCGCTGGTGGCGACACCGACCACCGCGATGCTGCACGCGCCGCTGGACGAGCGCACCTGGTACTACGAGCTCGACCTGGACCAGCGCCTCGTCCGGTACGCCGCGCTCGACTCGGCGTTCACCCTCGATCTGCCGCTTGACCCCATGCATGGCACCGTCGGGGTGGCGCCGCCGCTGGGCGAGGCACGCTCGTCGCTCGCGCCGGGGTCCTGGGGCGGGAACATGGACACCCCGGAGATGCGGGCGGGGGTCACCTGCTACCTCGGGGTGAACGTCGAGGGCGCGATGTTCAGCCTCGGCGACGGCCACGCCCGGCAGGGCGAGGGGGAGACCTGCGGCGTGGCGGTCGAGACCGCGATGGACACGGTGGTGATCGTCGACGTCGTCAAGGGCGTCCACACCGGCTGGCCGCGGATCGAGTCGGACACCCACCTGGTCTCGACCGGGTCGACCAAGCCGCTCGAGGACGCGTTCCGGATCGCGCACGCCGACCTGACCGCCTGGGTCGGCGCCGAGCTCGGACTGTCACCCATGGACGCCTACCAGCTGGTCACCCAGATCGCGGAGTCCCCGGTGGCCAACGTCGTCGACACCGTGTACACGATGACCGCGAAGGTCGCCAAGCAGTACCTGCCCGGCGTCTCGACGTACGGCGGCATCCACGGGCGGCTGCGTGACCAGGCGACCCACCTGGGGCCGGCATGAGGCTCGACCTCGACCTGGCCGAGCGGATGACGCATGCCGCCTGCGCCGCCGCCGCCGGGGCGGGGTGCCTGGTCTCGGCCGCCGTCGTGGACGCGGGCGGCCACCTGGTGGCGTTCCGGCGGATGGACGGTGCGGAGTTCGCCGGGGCCACCGTCGCCGTGGACAAGGCGTACACGGCCGCGGGCAACCGGATCGCGACCGTGGACCTGCGGGACCAGGTCGCGCCCGGTGGGGACCTCGCCGGCTACTACGCGGCGTCGGGTGGTCGGTTCATCGCGTTCGGCGGAGGCGTGCCGTTGTGGTACGACGGGCTCGTGATCGGTGCGGTCGGGGTCAGTGGCGCGAGCGGGGAGCAGGACCATGCCTTCGCCTCCGCGGGCGCCGCGCTGTGGGCCGAGGCGGGAGGGGCGCTCGATGGCTGACGCCGACGCGGGACGACCGATCGGCCGGGTGCGCTTCATGGACGCCCAACGGGTGAACCTCGACGGCTTCGCCACCGAGGACGCCGGACTGGGCATGGTGGCGTACAGCTCGCCGAGCGACCCGGCACCCTCGCTGACGGTCCGCGAGGGCCGCGTCGTCGAGATGGACGGCAAGAGCGAGGCGGACTTCGACAGCATCGACGAGTTCATCGCCCGGCACGGCCTGGACCTCGACGTCGCCGGTGAGGCGATGGCGGTCGACGACCTGGCCTACGCGCGGATGCTGGTCGACCCGTCCGTGCCGCGCGCTGAGCTGGTGCGGCTGGCCGCCGGGATGACACCGGCCAAGCTGGCCGCCCCCCTGAGCATGCTTCGACCGGCCGAGCTGATGATCGCGATGACCAAGGTCCGTGCCCGTCGTACGCCCAGCAACCAGGCGCACGTGACCAACCGCCTGGACGACCCTCTGCTGCTCGCCGCCGACGCGGCGACGGCCGCGGCGTTCGGCTTCCGCGAGCTCGAGACCACGGTGCCGGTGCTCAACGACGCGCCGTCCAACGCGCTGGCGGTCACGCTCGGGTCCGTCGTGGGGGCGGCCGGGGTGCTCGTGCAGTGCTCGGTGGAGGAGGCGCTGGAGCTCGAGCTCGGCATGCGCGGCTTCGTGTCGTACGCCGAGACGGTCTCGCTGTACGGCACCCACGAGGTGTTCGTCGACGGCGACGACACCCCGTGGTCGAAGGCGCTGCTGGCGTCGGCCTATGCCTCCCGCGGGGTGAAGATGCGGGTCACCTCGGGGGGCGGCGCCGAGGCGCTCATGGGTGGAGCGCAGGGCATGTCGATGTTCTACCTCGAGGCGCGCTGCGTGGCCCTGGCCCGCGCCATCGGGGCGCAGGGCGTGCAGAACGGCGGCATCGACTCGGCGTCCGTCGCGGCGTCGGTGCCGAAGGGGGTGCGCTCGCTGGCCGCGGAGAACCTGATGGTGATGCTGCGCAACCTCGAGTCGTGCTCGGGCAACGACGCCCTGATGAGCGAGTCGGAGATGCGGCGGACCGCGCGGACGCTGCCGACGTTGCTGGCCGGGTCGGACTTCATCTGCTCGGGCTTCGGCTCGATCCAGCGGTTCGACAACATGTTCGGCCCCAGCAACCTCAACGCCGAGGACATCGACGACTTCCTGGCGATCCAGCGCGACTGGGGCGTCGATGGCGGACTGCGGACAGCCGACACGGGAGAGCTCGAGCACGTCAGGCGTCGGGCTGCCCAGGTGGCGCGCGACGTCTACGCATGGTTCGGGCTGGCGGACTTCACCGACGACCAGGTCGAGCTCGCGGTCGACGCCGCGGGCTCGAAGGACCTCGGGGAGACCGACACCTTGGCCGTGCTCAACGCCGCGCACACGATCAAGACGTCGGGGATGACCGGCCTCGACGTGGTCTCCGCGCTCCAGCAGTGCGGCTATCCCGAGGAGGCGCAGCGGCTGCTCGACATGCTCGCCGCGCGCGTCACCGGCGACTACCTGCAGACCGCCGCGATCTTCGACGAGCAGATGAACGTGCTCTCGCTGGTGACCGACCCGAACGACTACCTCGGCCCGGGCACCGGCTACGACCCGGCTCCCGGCCGGCAGGCCGAGATCGACGCGATCCGCCAACAGCGCTCGGTCGAGGACCTGCGGCGTGCCCAGGACGACCCGCAGGAGTTCGCCCGGTTCTCCGTCGTGGGCGAGGCCTCGGTCGGGTCGGCGGCCGGCGAGGTCGTGATCGGCCTCTCGCCGGCCGTGGGCCGCGCGATCAGCCGGACCCTCTCCGGGCTGACCGTGTCGGAGGCGCTGGCCGAGGTGCTGGCGGGCCTCGAGGAGGAGGGCTGCAGCGCGCGGCTGGTGCGGGTGAACGACTCGATCGACCTGGGCTCGATCGGCCTGAAGGCGGCCCGGCTGGCGGGGTCCGGGATCGGGATCGGCCTGCAGGCGAAGGGCACCGCCCTGATCCACCGCCGGGACCTGCCGCCGCTGGCCAACCTCGAGCTGTACAGCGTGGCTCCGACGATCGGCCGCGCCGACTACCGGCTGCTGGGGGTCAACGCCGGGCGCCACGCCAAGGGCGCGACGCCCGACCCCGCCCGGAACCCCTACTCCGACGAGGCGATCGAGGCGCGGTACCACACGCGGGTGGTGGCGCTGGTCGCGATCGAGCGTGCGCTGGCCACCGGCGGCGTACCGGAGGAGCTGCAGTGGAAGGGCGAGCGATGAGCTCCCTCACCGGAAGGGCCTGGTCGGGCCGCGAGGCCGCGTCCCTGCGCGTCGAGGGAGTGGTCGGTGGCGAGCTCGGGCCGGACGACATCCGGATCAGCCCGGACACGCTCCGGCACCAGGCCGACGTCGCCCGGGCACACGGCAACCCGCAGCTGGCGGCGAACTTCGAGCGGGCGGCGGAGCTCGCGGCGTTCGAGGAGGGGGAGATCCTCGCGCTCTACGAGATGCTCCGGCCCGGTCGCGCGACCGGTGCCGAGCTGCGCGCGAAGGCGGACCTGCTGGAGTCGCGGGGCGCGCCGATCTGCGCGGCCTTCGTGCGCGAGGCGGCGACGGTGTACGAGCGGACCGGCCTGACGGCGTGAGCTCCTCATGACCGGACCATCGGGGCTGGTCGCCGGCATCGACATCGGCAACGCGACCACCGAGATCGTCTTCGCGCGCCTCGTGGACGGCTCGCTGACGCCGGTGACGGCCGACCAGGCGCCGACACGTGGCGCGAAGGGGTCGGCGGCGTCGGTCGCGGCCGCGGCCGCGCTGGTCCGACGGATGGCGGACGCCCTCGGTGAGGCGCCGGAGCGGGGCGCGGTGGCACGGCTGACGCCGGTGCACACCGGCGTCGTGAGCGGTGTGGCCGCAGGCGCCGACACCGGCCGGCTGGGAGTCGTCCCGATCGAGGGTCGGACGCTGGTACGGGCCGGAGCGGCGGTCGGGCGCGGGGTCTGGATCTCCGAGCTCGAGACGTCCTCCGGCCCCGTCGTGGCGCTGGTGCCGAGCGGGACGGGGTACGCCGCCGCGGCCGAGGCGCTCAACGCGTCGCGCGCCCGGGTGGTGGCGGTGGCCCTGGCCGACGACGAGGCGGTGCTCGTGGGCAACCGCCTCGAGCGACGGGTGCCGGTCGTGGACCAGGTGCCGGTCGACCGGCTCGCGGTCGCATCTCTGGTCGCGGTCGAGGTGGCGGCGCCCGGTGGCGCGCTGGCGCAGCTGGTGGACCCGTTGTGGCTGACGTCCGAGCTCGGGCTGGTCGACGACGAGCGCGCGGACGCCGCCACCGCTGCGTCGCAGCTGAGCGGCCGCACGTCCGGGCTCGTGCTCCTGGAGGCGAGGCGCTCCGCACCGGCCCCCGGCCCGGACCGGCTGTCCGCCGTGGTCCGGACCGACCAGGGCTGGCGACTGGTCGACTCGGCCGTGTCGGTCGCCGATCTGACCGTGCTCGACGTCACGGAGACCGCGTGGCGGCGGCAGCCGGGCGACCACCGGCTGGCCGCGGCGTACCTCGCTGGTGCGGAGGCGGCGGTGGACCCCTCGGACGCCTTGACGGAGCGGCTCGGCCTCCCGGTCGGGCTCGTCGAGTCCGAGGCGACGATGGCGGCCCTCGGCGCCGCCAGCACTCCCGGTGCCGATCGCGACGCGGCCGTGCTCGATCTGGGCGCCGGGACGGCCGACCTCGTCGTCGGCGCGTCGGCCGAGACGCGGGCGGGCTGCGGTGCGCTGCTGACGCTGGCGGTGGCGGAGGCGCTCGGGACGACGCGCGGCTCCGCGGAGTGGATCAAGCGTGGACCGTGCGTGCGGGTCGAAGGACCGACGGTGCGGGTGGCCGAGACGGGGGAGCGGTACCTCGACGACGTACCGGCTCCTGCGTCGGCGGTGGGGCGGCTCGCCGTGCCCGGGCCGGCGGGACTGCTCGGCTTCGGCGGTGAGCTGCCCGCGGCCTCGTGGCGGGAGGCTCGGTGGGCGCTCAAGGAGGCCGTCCTCGGCCGCTCCCTGCGCGAGTCGGAGCTTCCGCTGCCGTCCACGCTGGTCGTCGTCGGCGGTCCGGCGGGCGACGACGAGGCCCTGACCGCCGTCTCCGGTCTCGTGCCGGCGGGCACCGTCGTCGGCCGCGCGAACGTCGCCGGCTCCCTCGGGCATCGCCACGCCGTTGCCTGGGGCCTGGCGCTGGTCGCCTCCCGCCGACTCGGCACGCGCTGACCGCCCCAGGAGGTCGGACCCGACGTCGGGTCAGCGGTGCCCGGACCAGGTTCCGGCGCGGGCGGCGTGGGCGACCAGATCGGCCAGGTCCGCGAGGTCGGGCTGGTCGGGCTGGGAGCCACCGTCGATGGACGACGTGGTGATCCGGATGTGGTCGGAGCCGGGCGATGAGATCCAGAAGGGGTCGCCGCTGGCCGCCCGGACGCCGGCGGCGGCGAGGTGGAGGAGCGCGGCGCCCTGCTCCGCCACGGGCACCCACACGTTGATCCCGTCGCGCCCGGGGACGTCGACCCCGCGCTCGGCCAGCGCGTCGGCCATGGCCGCCGTACGCGCGGCGTACGTCGCCTGCGCGTCGGCCACGAACTCCCGGGATCGCGCGTCCGTCAGCAGCTCCAGCAGGATCGACTGCACCAGCCGGCTGCTCCAGCCCTGGCCCAGGTAGCGCCGCTCCACGATCGGTCCGACCACCGTCGCCGGACCGCCGATCGCGGCCAGCCGGAGGTCGGGGCCGTGCGTCTTCGAGAAGCTCCGCACCAGCACGGTGTGCTCCGGCAGGAACGCCCCGAGCGACACCGGTGGCCCCGTCGGCGTACCGCCCGCGGAGTCGTCCTCGACGACCACCACGTCCCGGTCCGCCACCACCGCCGCGAGCTCCGCGGCCCGGCTCTTCGCCAGCGACTGTCCCGACGGGTTCTGGCCCCACGGCTGGAAGAACAGCACCTTCGCGCCCGCCTCGAGCGCGGCGACGACGTCGGCGACGACGGGGCCGTCTGCGTCGTACCCGACGCCCAGCGGTACGGCGCCCGCCATCTCCAGCAGGTCGAGCAGCGGGGGGAAGCACGGCTGCTCGACCGCGACCCGGTCACCGAACCGCAGGTGGGCGGCCACGAACTGGCTGTGCGCGTCCATGGCCCCGTCGACGACCGTGAGCGCCTCGACCGAGTTCGGCCAGGACTCCTCGAGCACCTCGCGCAGCGCCGGGACGACGGGCTCCTCGAGGTAGGAGTGGGCGGTCTCGTCGCGCGGCACGCGCTGCATCGCGGCGTGGAGATCGGGCAGTAGCCGCGGATCGGGCAGCCCGGTCGAGAGGTCCACCCGGTAGCCGGCCCGGGAGTCCAGCGCGCGCCGGTAGCGGCGCGGCCCCACCGAGGCCTCGCGTACCCGGGTGCCGCGCCGGCCGTCGGTCTCGATGAGCCCGGCCCGGGCGAGCTGGGACCAGGCTGCGCTGATGGTGGCCGGAGCTACCTGGAGGTCGCGAGCCACCCGGCGGATCGGGGGGAGGCGCTCGCCGGGCCGCAGGACTCCGCGGTCGATGCCTGCGGACAGCGCGAGGGCGATGCCCTTCGCCGAGCGGTCGTCCACCGTCTCGACCAGCTCCTGCCACATGTTTTGTAACATAGCAATGAAAGCATTGCTCTAGATAGTGCAATGTCGATATTTTCGCGGCATGACCACGCGCATCACCCACTGGACCAACGGCGCGGCGACCCCCGGCGGCTCGGGCCGCTCGGGAGCCGTCTACAACCCGGCCACCGGCGAGCAGACCGGCGAGGTCGACTTCGCCAGCCGCGCCGAGATCGACCGGGCGGTGACCAGCGCCACCGAGGCCGCAGAGAGCTGGCGCTCGGCGTCCCTGGCGACGCGGACCGGCGTGCTGTTCACGTTCCGTGAGCTGCTCGCCGCGGGCATCGACGACCTCGCCGCGATCATCACCGCCGAGCACGGCAAGGTGCTGGGTGACGCCAAGGGCGAGATCCAGCGCGGTCTCGAGAACGTCGAGTACGCCTGCGGCGTGGCCGACCACATGAAGGGCGGGTACTCCGAGCAGGCCGGCACGGGCGTCGACGTCTACTCGATCCGGCAGCCGCTCGGCGTCGTGGCCGGCATCACGCCCTTCAACTTCCCGGCGATGGTGCCGCTGTGGATGTGCGCCAACGCCATCGCCACCGGCAACGCGTTCATCCTCAAGCCCAGCGAGAAGGACCCGTCGGCCTCGCTGTTCCTGGCCGAGCTCTGGAAGAAGGCCGGGCTGCCCGACGGCGTCTTCACCGTCATGCACGGCGACAAGGAGGCCGTCGACGCGATCCTCGAGCACCCCGGCATCGCGGCGGTCAGCTTCGTCGGGTCCACCCCGATCGCCCGCTACATCTACGAGACCGGCACCCGCAACGGCAAGCGCGTCCAGGCCCTCGGCGGCGCCAAGAACCACATGCTGGTGCTCCCCGACGCCGACGTCGACATGGCCGCCGATGCGGCCGTCTCGGCGGCGTACGGCGCGGCCGGCGAGCGCTGCATGGCGATCTCCGTGGCCGTCGCGGTCGGCGACGTGGCCGACCCGCTGGTCGACGCGATCGCGGCCCGGCTGCCCAAGCTCCGCATCGGCGACGGCACCGACCCCGACTCGGAGATGGGTCCGCTGATCACCCGGGAGCACCGCGACAAGGTCGCCGACTACGTCCGACAGGGCGTCGAGGCCGGCGCGACCGCGGTCGTGGACGGCCGCGAGGCCGATGTCCCCGGCGACGGCTTCTTCCTGGGGACGACGCTCCTCGACCGGGTCAGTCCGGAGATGACCGTCTACACCGACGAGATCTTCGGCCCCGTGCTCTGCGTGGTCCGGCAGGAGTCGTACGACGAGGCGATCGCCCTCATCAACGGCAACCAGTTCGCCAACGGCACCGCGATCTTCACCCGCGACGGCGGCGCGGCCCGGCGGTTCCAGTTCGACGTCGAGGTCGGGATGGTCGGCGTCAACGTCCCGATCCCGGTGCCGGTGTCGTACTACTCGTTCGGCGGCTGGAAGGCCTCGCTGTTCGGCGACACCCACATGTACGGCCCGGAGGGCATCGCCTTCTACACGCGTGGCAAGGTCGTCACGTCGCGCTGGCCCGACCCGGCCACCTCCACGATCGACCTCGGCTTCCCGACGCACCGCTGACCCGACCAGACTGAGGAGCAGGCATGACCCCGACGTACGACGGCCCACTGGCGGGCATCCCCACCGACGAGCAGACGGTCCGCTCCCTCGACCGTGCCCACGTGTTCCACTCGTGGTCGGCCCAGGCGCTCATCGACCCGCTCCCGATCGCCAGTGCGTCCGGGTCGCGCTTCACCGACTACGCCGGCACCAGCTACCTGGACTTCTCCAGCCAGCTGGTCAACGTCAACATCGGCTACCAGCACCCCAAGCTGGTCAAGGCGATCGCGGACTACGCCCAGCAGATGACGACCATCCAGCCGTCGTTCGCGAACGACGCGCGCTCGGAGGCCGCCCGGCTGATCGCGGAGGTCGCCCCGGGCGACCTGAACCGGGTGTTCTTCACCAACGGCGGCGCCGAGGCGACCGAGAACGCGATGCGGATGGCCCGCCTTCACACCGGCCGCCACAAGATCCTCGCGGCCTACCGCTCCTACCACGGGGCCACGGCCGGCTCGATCACGATGACCGGCGACCCGCGCCGCTGGCCGAACGAGCCGCTGGTCAGCGGGGTCGTGCACCACTTCGGCCCGTACCTGTACCGCTCGGCCTTCCACGCGACGACCGAGGAGGAGGAGTGCGAGCGCGCGCTGGACCACCTGCGCGACCTGATCACGTTCGAGGGCCCCGGCACGATCGCGGCGGTCATCCTCGAGACGATCGTCGGCACCAACGGCATCCTGATGCCGCCGGACGGCTACCTGGCGGGTGTCCGTGCCCTGTGCGACGAGTTCGGGATCGTGATGATCGCCGACGAGGTGATGTCGGGCTTCGCCCGGGCCGGCGAGTGGTTCGCGATCCAGCACTGGGACGTCGTCCCCGATCTGATCACCTTCGCCAAGGGCGTGAACTCCGGCTACGTGCCGATCGGCGGCGTGCTCATCAACGACGCCGTCAACGCGACGTTCCAGGAGCGGGTCTACCCCGGTGGCCTGACCTACAGCGGGCACCCATTGGCCTGCGCGAGCGCGGTCGCCTCGATCGAGATCTTCAAGGAGGAGGGCATCGTCGAGCATGCCCGCACGATGGGCACCGACGTGATCGGCCCCGAGCTGGCGACCATCGCGGCGAACCACCCGTCGGTCGGCGAGGTGCGCGGCCTGGGCATGTTCTGGGCCGTCGAGCTGGTCACGGACCGGGCCACCCACGAGCCGCTGGTGCCGTTCAACGCCGCCGGCGCGGCCGCCGCGCCGATGGCCGAGCTCGCCGCCGCGTGCAAGGAGCGCGGGATGTGGCCGTTCATCCACTTCAACCGGCTCCACGTCGTGCCACCGTGCACGACCAGCGCCGACGAGCTGCGTGAGGGGCTCGGGATCCTCGACGAGGCGCTCAAGGTCGCCGACCAGCACTACACCGGTAGCTGACCGACCAGAGGAGCCCCGCCGTGTCCGACTGCTGTGACCACGACTCGGGCTCCCTGCCCACGTCGACGCCGGGTGCCTACTTCGACCTCGGCGACCACCATCGCCCGGTGACGACGACCTCCACCGAGGCGCAGAGCTGGTTCGACCGGGGCCTGGCCTGGACCTACGGGTTCCACCACGAGGAGGCGAGAGCCTGCTTCGAGCGGGCGCTCGAGGCCGACCCCGACTGCGCGATGGCGCACTGGGGCGTCGCCTACGTGGTCGGTCCCAACTACAACAACGCCTGGGACGCCTTCGACCCGCTCAGCCTCGCCCAGTCCCTGACGACCGCCCGTGCGGCGCGCGAGGCGGCCGAGCGACTGGCGCCCCGCGCCTCAGCGGTGGAGCAGGCGCTGATCGCGACATTGTCGGCCCGCTACCCGGTGACCGAGGCCACGGAGGGAGACCCGTCGTGGTGCGAGGGCCATGCGGCGGCGATGCGCACGGCGTACCGGCAGTTCCCCGACGACCTCGACGTCGCGGCCCTGTTCGCCGAGGCGCTGATGAACGTCACTCCCTGGCAGATGTGGGACCTCCCGACCGGTCTGCCGGCCGAGGGTGCCCACACCGTCGAGGCGCGCGAGGTGCTCGAGCGAGCGCTGGCCACGCCCGAGGCGCGGCGGCACCCGGGAGTGCTGCACATGTACCTGCACCTGATGGAGATGTCTCCGACGCCCGAGGCCGCCGCCGAGGCCGGTGACCTGCTCCGCGACCTGGTGCCCGACGCCGGCCACCTGCGGCACATGCCGTCCCACATCGACGTCCTCACCGGGGACTACCGGGCCGTGATCGACGCCAACCAGGCGGCCTACGAGGCCGACGAGCGGTACGTCGCGGCCGAGGGCGTGATGAACGCCTACACGCTCTACCGGTGCCACGACCTCCATTTCCTCGTGTACGGCGCGATGTTCGTCGGCGACCGCGACACCGCGCTCGATGCGGCCGACCGGCTGATGACCGCGATCCCCGAGTCGCTGCTGCGGGTCGAGTCGCCGCCGATGGCGGACCTCCTCGAGGCGTTCGTCCCGGTCCGGGTGCACGTCCTGATCCGCTTCGGGATGTGGGAGCAGCTGATCTCCGAGCCGCTGCCGGCCGACGACGAGCTCTACGCCGCCACGACGGCGTTCATCCACTACGGCCGCGGTGTCGCCTTCAGCGCGACCGGCCGGGTCGCCGAGGCCGAGCGCGAGCGTGAGCTGTTCCGCGCCGCCGCGGCCCGGGTCCCCGAGACCCGCCTCCTGTTCAACAACACCGTCGCCGACCTGCTCGCCATCGCCGCGGAGATGCTCGACGGCGAGCTGCTCTACCGCCGCGGCGAGCACGACGCGGCGTTCGCCTCACTCCGCCGCAGCATCGAGCTCGACGACCACCTCCCGTACGACGAGCCGTGGGGCTGGATGCAGCCGACCCGGCATGCGTACGGCGCGCTGCTGCTCGAGCAGGGGCACGTCGAGGAGGCGGCCGCGGTCTACCGGGCCGATCTCGGCCTGGACGACTCGCTGCCCCGCGCCCTGCGCCACCCGCGCAACGTGTGGAGCCTGCACGGCTACCACGAGTGCCTGACCCGCCTCGGCCGCTCCGAGGAGGCCGACGCGGCCAAGGCCGACCTCGATGCCGCGCTGGCCCAGGCAACGGTTCCGATCGCCGCCTCGTGCGCCTGCCGGACGGTGGCCTGAGGGATGCGCACCCGGCGGATGCGGCTGTCCGAGGCGATGCGACGGTGGCGGGTCGCGCGCGCGGAGGCGAGGCGTGCCGGCGACAGGCGCCGGCACCAGCGGGACGCCGAGCACGAGGAGCGCATCCGGGCCGGGATCAAGGACCCCCACGGCGGCGGCATGTGACGTCACGCCTGGCGGACCCGGATACCCTCGCCGCCGTGATCGTCGTGACCCGCTTCCGGGTGCCCCAGGCCGAGCACGCCGCGTTCCGTGGCGACCTCGAACGGGCGCGCCAGACCCTCGCGGGCCAGCGGGGGTACGTCGCCGGCCGGATCGGCCGCAACGTCGACGATCCCGAGCTCTGGGTGCTGACCACCGAGTGGGAGGGTCCGGGCGCCTACCGCCGCGCGCTCTCGGCGTACGACGTGAAGCTGACGGCGGTGCCGACCCTGAGCCGCGCGCTCGACGAGCCGAGCGCCTACGAACGGGTCGAGCCGGGGGAGGCCCTCAATGACCCGAGGTCACGCTCGTTAGGCTGAACCCTTCCGATCAGACCGACAGCCAGCCGGCCGACCCCAGGAGCATCTCCGTGGCCAAGCCACCCACCAGCAAGCTCGACACCGTCGTCTCCCTCTGCAAGCGCCGCGGTTTCGTCTACCCGTCCGGCGAGATCTACGGCGGCACGCGCTCCGCCTGGGACTACGGCCCGCTGGGCGTGGAGCTGAAGGAGAACGTCAAGAAGCAGTGGTGGCGGTCGATGGTCACCGAGCGCGACGACGTGGTCGGTCTCGACTCGGCGATCATCCTGCCCACCAGGACCTGGGAGGCCAGCGGCCACCTCGCGACGTTCACCGACCCGCTGGTCGAGTGCCAGTCCTGCCACCGGCGCTTCCGCGAGGACCACCTCCAGGAGGAGTACGCCGGGCGTCACGACGTCGCGGATCCCGACACGGTCGACATCAACGAGTCGGTGCCGTGCCCGAACTGCGGCAACCGCCACACCTGGACCGAGCCCCGGCAGTTCAACATGATGCTCAAGACCTACCTCGGCGTGATCGAGGACGAGTCCGGGCTGCACTACCTGCGCCCCGAGACCGCCCAGGGCATCTTCCTCAACTTCACCAACATCGTGACCAGTGCGCGGATGAAGCCGCCGTTCGGCATCGCCCAGATGGGCAAGAGCTTCCGCAACGAGATCACCCCCGGCAACTTCATCTTCCGGACCCGCGAGTTCGAGCAGATGGAGATGGAGTACTTCGTCAAGCCCGGCGAGGACGAGGAGTGGCACCAGTACTGGATCGACGAGCGCACCCGTTGGTTCACCGACCTCGGGATCAGCTCGGACAACCTGCGCCAGTACGAGCACCCCCAGGAGAAGCTCAGCCACTACGCGAAGCGGACCGTCGACCTGGAGTACCGCTTCGGCTTCTCCGGCCGCGAGTTCGAGGAGCTCGAGGGCATCGCCAGCCGCACCGACTACGACCTCACCCAGCACTCCGAGTTCTCGGGGCAGGACCTGTCGTACTTCGACCAGGCCAGCGGCGAGCGGTACGTCCCCTACGTGGTCGAGCCGGCACTCGGCCCCAACCGCGCGATGATGGCGTTCCTCCTCGACGCCTACACCGAGGACGAGGCGCCCAACACCAAGGGCGGCCTCGACAAGCGCGTGGTCCTGCGGCTCGACCCGAGGCTCGCGCCGGTCAAGGTGGCGGTGCTCCCGCTCAGCCGCAACGCGGACCTGTCCCCGAAGGCCCGCGACCTCGCCGCCCAGCTGCGCCACGCCGGCTGGAACGTCGACTTCGACGACTCCGGTGCCATCGGGCGCCGCTACCGGCGACAGGACGAGATCGGCACGCCGTACTGCGTGACCGTCGACTTCGACACCCTCGACGACCATGCCGTCACGGTCCGGGAGCGCGACTCGATGAAGCAGGAGCGGATCGCGCTCGACCAGGCGCGTGCGTACTTCGCGGAGCGCCTGCTGGGGTGCTGACCGGCGTGCACAATGGCCGCGTGACCCGACGTACGGCGCTGCCCGCCCTCGCGGCGATCGCGGCGCTGGCGCTGGCCGGCTGTGGCAGCGGGTCGGGGTCGTCGGCTGCCGGCGGCGGCGCGACCGACTCCGGGTCGCCGGCCGGGTCCTCCGGCCCGGCATCGGGATCCAGCTCGTCGCCGGTGGTCGTGGAGGGCGTGAAGCTCACCGCCCAGGGCTCGCAGCTGAGGCTCGGCCACACGGCACGGGTGTCCTGGAAGCCCGATCAGCACACCGTCGGAGTCATCGCGGTGCGGGTGACCAGGCTCCAGAGGATGCCGATCAGCGCGTTCGCCGACTGGCGGCTCAGGCCCGCGACCCAGAGGTCCACGCCGTACTTCGTGCACGCCACCGTGCGGAACCTCGGCAGGAGCAACCTGTCGGGCAAGCCCGTCCCCCTCTACCTGCTCGACCAGCGCAACACCCTGCTGCAGCAGTCGACGTTCCAGGCGGAGTACCCGCCGTGCCCCAGCCGGCCGTTCCCCCCGAAGTTCACCCATCGCAAGAAGACGTCGGTCTGTCTGGTCTACTTCGCACCCGACCACGGGAGGCTGGTCGCGATCAGCTTCCGCCCGTCGCAGGACTTCGACGCGATCACCTGGGCGGGCCCGGTCGCGAAGCCGTCGAAGGGCAGGCAGGGGCAGTGAGCGCCTGATCCGGAGTTTGGCCGCACGGCGCGACGGGCCGGACAATCGAGCCATGCCCCTGACCCTCGGCCCGCTGACCGTGCCCGTGCCGGTCGTGCTCGCACCGATGGCGGGCATCACGAACGCGGCGTACCGCCGCCTGTGTGCCGAGCAGGGAGCCGGCCTCTACGTCTGCGAGATGATCACGTCGCGCGGGCTCGTCGAGCGTGACACCACGACCCTGAAGATGCTGGTCTTCGACGAGCTCGAGACGACCCGCTCGGTCCAGCTGTACGGCACCGACCCGTCGTACGTCGGGAAGGCCACCGAGATCCTCTGCGCCGAGTACGGCGTGCACCACGTCGACCTCAACTTCGGCTGTCCGGTGCCCAAGGTGACGCGCAAGGGCGGTGGGGGAGCGCTGCCGTGGAAGCGCGGTCTCCTCGGCGAGATCCTGCGCTCGGCCGTCGCCGCCGCCGAGCCGTACGGCGTGCCGGTGACCATGAAGACCCGCAAGGGCCTCGACGAGGACCACCTGACCTACCTCGACGCCGGTCGGATCGCCCAGGAGTCCGGGATCGTCGCGATCGCGCTGCACGGCCGCACCGTCGCGCAGTCCTACAGCGGTGTCGCCGACTGGGACGCGATCGCCAGGCTGGTCGACCACGTCGACATCCCGGTGCTCGGCAACGGCGACATCTGGGAGGCCGGCGACGCGCTGCGGATGGTCGACCGGACCGGGGCCGCCGGGGTCGTCGTCGGCCGCGGGTGCCTCGGACGGCCGTGGCTGTTCCGCGACCTGGCGGCCGCGTTCTCCTCACCGCCGGTCGACGGCGGCGTGCCGTCCCCGTCGCGAGCCGAGGCGACCCCCGAGCTCCCGGCCCTCGGCGAGGTGCGCGCGATGATGCGTCGTCACGCCGAGCTGCTCAGCGAGCACATGGGGGAGGAGCGGGGCTGCAAGGAGTTCCGCAAGCACGTGTCCTGGTACCTCAAGGGCTTCCGAGCGGGTGGCCGGCTGAGGCACTCGCTGGCCCTGGTCGACTCGCTCGCGGCGCTCGACGTACTGCTCGACGAGCTCGACCCGGACGAGCCGTTCCCGGTCGCCGAGCTCGGGACGCCGCGCGGTCGCCAGGGCACGCCGCGCGAGCGCGTCGTCGTACCCGAGGGCTGGTTCGACGACACCGACGGCAGCTCCCTGCGCCTCACCGAGGACGCGACCGAGACCACGGGCGGGTGACGGACGACACGCCCGGCCGCGGACCCCGGATTTCGGAGGCCCCCGCTCCTGTGCTTGACTGCCGTGTCGTGTCCGAATCGTGACCACGGGGGGTCATGGCGGGCCGCAATCCCCCGAACTCAACTGCAAAGGAATCAGCGCTGTGGCACATCCTCGCCACAAGCGGGAAACCAATGCCCGCCGGTTCGTCTCCCAGACCGGGGTCCGAACCGCCAAGCTCGCCATCGGCGCGGCAGCCGTGGCGACCGTCCCCGCCGTCGCCCTCGGAGTCGTCCAGGCCACCCCGGCCGCGTCGATCGGTCTCCAGGCCCATCAGCAGCCGCTGCAGCTCGACCCGCAGCGTTACGACGGCGCCCCCGTCTCGCGGTCCTTCAACCGCACCGCAGCCCGCAACTTCCAGGAGGGTGTCGCCGCCCAGGTCGCGACCGCCCGGGCGGTCAAGCGGGCCCACCTCAAGAAGTGGACGACGGTCGACCTCAACCTGTGGTCGAGCTCCTCCCAGGCGGCCGAGCAGGTCGGGCTGCTGCCGGCCGGCAAGCACGTGCTCGTGACCGGTCGCGTGGCCGACGGACGCGTCGAGCTGGTCGTAGCCGGCCGGTCGCGCTGGGTCACCGCCGGGTACCTGGCCGACAGCAGGCCCGACGCCGCGACGGCCGGTGCGGCCGGTGCGGCCGGTGCGGCTGGGGGCCTGTCGATGGCCCCGTGCCCCGACGGCTCGGTCGAGTACCGGCTCACGCCGGCGGCGGTGTACCTCTACCGCTCGGTGTGCCACGCCTTCCCCCAGATCACGTCGTACGGCGGCTGGGACGCCCACGGCGAGCACGCCTCCGGCAAGGCGCTCGACATCATGACCAGCGACGTGACCCTGGGCAACCAGATCGCGGCCTTCCTGCAGGCCCACGCCGCGGAGCTGCACATCTACGACATCCTCTGGCGCCAGCACATCTGGACGCCGGAGCGGGCCTCCGAGGGATGGCGGCTCTTCGCCGACCGTGGCTCGGCGACCGCCAACCACTACGACCACGTCCACGTGTCGGTGTACTGACCGGTGCTGAGGGCCGGAGCGAACGGCTTGCGCGCACGGGGCCGTCACGCCCTAGTCTCGGCTCGATGCCTGGGGATGCGACGCAGTACGACGAGGCCGCGCGGCAGCGCTGGGTCGACGAGCCGCCCAAGCGCGTCCCCGCGCCGGAGCGCACGCCGTTCGAGCGCGACCGGGCGCGCGTGGTGCATGCCGCGGCGAGCCGCCGGCTGGCGGCCAAGACCCAGGTGGTCGGACCGCAGACCGACGACTTCGTCCGCAACCGGCTGACCCACAGCCTCGAGGTCGCCCAGATCGCCCGCGACCTGGCCCGCGCCCTCGGCTGCGAGCCCGACCTGGTCGAGACCGCCGCCCTGGCGCACGACCTCGGCCATCCACCGTTCGGCCACAACGGCGAGCGGGTGCTGGCCGAGGCGGCGGACACGTGCGGCGGCTTCGAGGGCAACGCCCAGACGCTGCGGCTGCTCACCCGGCTGGAGGCGAAGACGTTCGGTCCGGACGGGCGATCCGCCGGGCTCAACCTGACGCGGGCCACGCTCGACGCCTGCACCAAGTACCCGTGGCCCCTCGCCGACGCCTCCGTCCCGACGGGCGTGCACGCCGACGGCTCGCCGCGGGTGGTGCGCAAGTTCGGCGTGTACGACGACGACCGGCCGGTGTTCGACTGGCTCCGCGCGGGCGCTCCTGGGCGCCGGCAGTGCTTCGAGGCCCAGGTGATGGACCTGGCCGACGACATCGCCTACTCCGTCCACGACGTGGAGGACGGCGTCGTCGCCGGCCGGATCGAGCTGACCCGGCTCGACGCCGAGGCGGTCGGCGTCGCGGTGCGTGACTGGTACCTGCCCGACACCGACCAGGCCGCCCTCGACCAGGGACTCGCCCGGCTGCGCACGATCGGCTCGTGGCCGACCACGCCGTACGACGGGAGCCGGCGGGCGCTCGCCGCGCTGAAGAACCTCACCAGCGACGTGATCGGTCGCTTCGCCGCCGACGCCCGGGCGGCGACCTTCTCGGCGTACCCCGGCTCGCTGGGGCGGTACGCCGCGGAGCTCGTCGTCCCCGAGGACTCGCGGGTCGAGATGGCGATCCTGAAGGGGATCGCCGCGCACTACGTGATGCAGGCCGACGACCGCGTCCGGGCGATGGCGGGGCAGCGCGAGCTGCTCGCCGAGCTGGTCGAGGTGCTCGCGAAGACCGCCCCGGACCACCTCGACCGGGCCTACGCCGGCGACTGGGCCGAGGCCACCGACGATCCCGCGCGGATGCGGGCGGTGATCGACCAGGTCGCAGCCCTCACCGACGCCAGCGCGGTCACCTGGCACGCCCGCCTGGTCGGGCCGTCCGCCTGAGGCCGGGCTGGAGCACGGCCTCGGGCGGACGACCCGGACGAGCTACGGCAGGTCCCCCTGCGGGCCGGCCATGTGGTGGGGTTCCGGCTCGTGGGCGCCGGTGACCTTGGCCGCCGCGGCACTGGCCGCGCTGGTCACCTTGTCGGCCACCACCGGAGCCTGCTCCTTCGCCGCGTCGACGGCCTGGTGCGCCTTCTCCTGCACGCGCGGGTCGTTCTTGACCTTGTTCACCGCGCCCGTGATCTGGTCGTAGCGCTCGCGGCCCGCGCGGGCCCCGAGCACGTAGCCGACCCCGGCCGCAGCCAGCAGCAGCAGCTTGTTCATCGTCGTGCCTCCTCGTAGTCGCGTCTCGCGGTCGTCGTGCTCCCATCATCCGCTCCCCCCGCATCCCCGGAGGGCACGTGTCCCGCGCCGTACCGCTCGTGGGCCTGCTCGCGCAGCGCCTGCATCCGCACCGCCCGGCCGCGCTCGAGGTCCCGACGCCGCTTGCGGTGCGCCTTGTGGATCGTGCGGGTGTCGCGCGGCGGGAGCTGGAGCGTCTGCTCCGCCGGCAGCCCGGCGCGCAGCTCCCGGCGCCGCTCGAGCTCGGAGTCGAGCTCGGCGCCGAACAGCAGGGCGAGGTGTGAGATCCACAGGAACAGCAGCGTCACGACCACGCCGGCCAGCGATCCGTAGGTCCGGTCGTACGACGCGACGTGCGCGACGTAGAACGCGAAACCCACCGACGCCGCGACCCAGACCACCAGCGCGGTCACCGCGCCCGGGGACAGCAGCCGGAACCTCTCGGGCCGCACGTTGGGGGTGGCCCAGTACAGGAACGCCACCAGGACGACGGCCA
>Ga0070684_100000617_pt1 | contig 24524 bp, 22 predicted proteins | sample KBSC723LmetaG_FD_65653 | JGI IMG/M metagenome (GOLD analysis project Ga0070684, IMG submission 65653) | Corn rhizosphere microbial communities from Kellogg Biological Station, Michigan, USA - KBS C7.2-3L metaG | ecosystem: Host-associated > Plants > Roots > Rhizosphere ...
ACGAAGGCTGAACTGAACGCGATGTTGTTCGGCTGGCGCGTCGTCAAACACGTGAAATCAAACGCGATCGTTTACGCCAAGGCGGACCGGACACTTGGAATTGGCGCCGGCCAGATGTCGAGGGTCGACGCTTCGCGAATTGCGGTTTGGAAAGCGAACGAAGGCGGCCTTTCGCTCAAGGGCAGCGCGGTCGCGAGCGACGCTTTTTTTCCGTTCCCCGACGGATTGATCGCGGCGGCCGAAGCTGGCGCAACCTGCGCGATTCAGCCAGGCGGCTCGGTTCGTGACGAAGAAGTGATTGCCGCCGCTAATGCGCGAAAGATGGCAATGATATTCACCGGCGTACGGCATTTTCGACACTAGTCGGTGTTTTCATTCGTATCATTAACACCCGGCTTTAGCCGGGTGCCACCGCGCACTTGAAACGCCAGCCGTTTTAACGGCTTCCTTTCTGGAAAAACCATTGAAACGGTTTTCTCTGTTCGCGTTTGATTGCACCGGGCTGAAGCCCGGTGTTAATAAAATTCTCGTTATGCACCGCGACAATATATGAATCGCCTGTCTAGATCAGTCCAATCGCCGCGCGTTTTGAACATCGAAGACCTGCGGCGCAGGGCGAAGCGGCGCCTTCCGCGCGTTGTGTTCGACTACATCGACGGTGGCGCTGAGGACGAATCGACGTTGCGCGCAAACTGCCAGGCGTTCGAAGCGGTGACATTGCGGCCGCGCTGCGCGGTCGCGACGCCGGTGTGCGATCTGCGCACGAACGTGCTCGGCACTTCGGTTAGCATGCCGCTGATCCTCGCGCCGGTCGGGAGCTGTCGGTTGATGTTTCCGCGCGGTGAAGAAGCGGCCGCGCGGTCCGCAGGAGAAGCAGAGATTATTTGTACGCTTTCGACACTTTCGGGCTGCCGGCTCGAAGACGTCGCAGCCGCGTCGGGAGGGCCGGTCTGGTACCAACTTTATCTGGTCGGCGGTCGGGACTGTGCTTTGGGCGGTATCGACCGCGCACGCAAGGTCGGGTTTTCGGCCTTGGTGGTCACGATCGACACCCCGGTCGCAGGCTTGAGAGAGCGCGATCTTCGCAATGGCGCGAAAGAACTTCTTAGTGGAAAACTCGGACCGATGCTGCCGTTCGTGAATCAGCTCCTCGTTAGGCCACGCTGGCTGGCAGCTTTTCTCGCTGACGGCGGCTTGATGAAATTTGAGAATGTCATCATTCCGGGAAAAGGGCCGATGCTGTATGCCGACGTCACGGCTGCTCTTGAACAGTCCGTTGTGACTTGGGACGATCTCAAATGGATTCGCCAGGCGTGGAACGAGCCGATCGTGATTAAGGGTATCCACACGCCAGAGGACGCAAGACGCGCAGTAGACATGGGAGCGGACGCGTTGGTAGTGTCGAATCACGGCGGCCGGCAACTCGACGGCGTCGCGCCGACCTTGCGCGTCTTGCCTGATGTTGTGGCCGCGGTAGGCGACCGCATCGAGGTTCTGCTGGATGGTGGCATCCGCCGTGGCAGCGATATCATTAAAGCCGTCTGTTTGGGAGCCCGCGCCGTAATGGCTGGCCGCGCGTACGCCTACGGACTCGGGGCAGCGGGTGGCGCGGGTGTTTCACGCGCGATCGAGATTCTGCGCGCTGATCTCGTCCGCACGCTCAAGCTACTAGGCTGTGCGTCAGTCGCGGAACTCGATGAAACCTACGTCGATGTTCCGCGGGACTGGCTTAAGAAATGACAAAGCGATGAATGGCTGACGTAATTCGTTAAATCGTTACCGTTACATAGGACTTCCGATTTAACGTGGCGAAGCCAGTCGCCACAGCCAAACGCAGAGGATGGCGGCGACGATCAGGGCGATCCAACTTACGCCGATTGGAATCGTCAGCGTTCCGACGGTGACTTGGGCCTGGTTTATCAACCGCAGCAGATGCCCAATTGCAAAAATCCCAAAGAGAACGCTGGCAACGCGCAGTCCGGTCCGTGGTGAGTTCATAAGCCATTTGTAAAAATTGCGTGGCGATTTGTCAGCAACAATGCGCGCGCTCTATATCGCACTTCGGCGGAACGACGCTGCCTGCACAAACATGCCTACGATCGCGAGGCCGATGAACACGAGTGTCGAACCCGTTGGCGGCAGCACAATGGCACTTTCAATCAAGTACGCGCCGATAAACGAAGAGACAACGATCAGTGCCCAACCAAACACAACCACCAGCAGAATCGCCCCGATGATACCGCCTATGATGAAAATGATGGTCGAGTATTGCGCATAGTGCACAAAGAACGCAGCGGCGATCGCCGTGGCTAGCTTTCCGCCCGCCAGGAAACCGAGGACAGCAATCGCAACTTTCTGGACAAACACTGCGAGTAACGCGCCGAGTACCCCGAAGGCTAGCGCAATTAATAACGCCAGCAGTGACGACGGCTCGTTCACGAGCAGCGGCGCAATCTGCACGCCGGCAGCGAATCCGACTGCGGCAACACACAGCCAAAAGAGTTTTCGCCCGAAGAAAAGAATCACGATGCCGATCAGCGCGCCCACAACCGGAACAGTGAAATGCGTCGAGTAAGGGCTTTGAGCGGCTATGACTTCAAAAAAATTCACGCTGCTGGAGAGGCGTTTGTGCCAAACGCCTTTGTATTTGATTTCGATGGTCGCCGCGGCGACCACCGTTACATCTATATTCTCCGAGTCCGTTTGAGAAATTATTTTAGTCGGGCTGGTGGGGATTTGAACCCACGGCCTGTCGCCGCGGCGACCGCTCTGCCGTAGCGAACCTATGATTACTCAATCGGGCTGGTGGGATTTGAACCCACGGCCTCCTGGTCCCGAACCAGGCGCTCTACCAAGCTGAGCCACAGCCCGAATTAAAGGAAACGCGCGCGGCCGATGCGCCGTTTACTTCGCGTATTTTGCCACAGATAGCAAGGAATTCGAAAATCATGGAATATCTATGACAAGCGACGGCCTTGGCAGCCGTCTTCACCTCGATGACCTTATGACCGGGTCATCTGTCATCCGGCAATCAAAAGCGATTCTAGGGTGATCCTGCGCTGCGTTGACTCGCCCGCTTACGTGCGCGTGTGCGCGTGTAATCGCGTTATCGCGGAGGCCCAAAGGTGAGATATTCCGGGCGGTTGAGCCCGGACGCGAAAACGATCCGCTGGCCTCCCGTGGTAAACTCCAAGATATCACCGCCCCCATCCCGAATGGTTTCCGCTACGAAGAGATTACCCGCCGCGTCAAAGGCCAAGCCATGCGGATTGTTAAGACCGGTAGCGAACGTGCTCCCCATGCCTGTGGGAGTGAACACAAGAATTGCATCGTTTGGCCGGTTGCCCAGCGTAGTCACAAACAGATTGCCGCTGGAGTCAAAGGCCAAGCCGCAAGGAAGTTGGGTGGATGTGAAGGCGTTTGGTCCAACGAAGACCGTGCGCGTCCCATCAGGTGCGAATTTATAGATGGTTACATCAAAAGTATCGGCGGCGTAGAGATTGCCTGCGCCATCAAAAGCCAGGCCGAAAGTTTGGCCCGGAGTAGTGCCGAAGACTGTGCGCGTTTCATCAGACGCGAATTTATAGATGGTACCCGCGAAATCGGGGCTCGTGTCGTCTAAGGCGACGACGTAAACGTTGCCTGCGGTGTCTATGGCCAACCCCTCAAGAAAACTCCGCGCTGCGTTACCAAGAACACTTTGATGTTCGTTTGGAGGGAATTTCAAGACCCGGCCGTGGTCCCACACTTTAGAATCGGTGCTGGCGACAAAAAAATTGCCGCTTCTGTCGAAGGCGATTCCCCGGGGGAAGGGAGCAGTCGCAAAGGTTTGCTGCACCCCCGTCGGCGTATATTCGGAGATTGAACCGCCCTCATTGGTCAAGGGACCCTGCAGGGAAACATACAGGTTCTGGGCGCGAGCGGCTATTGCTAACCCAAAGATCATGCCAAGGTTAAGGAATGCGTTTCGGAGAATTTTTGTTTTCATAAGATGTCCTTCATTTGTTGACTGAAGCGGAAAGTCATTTTAACCCGACGAAATCGACCCTGACCGATTTGATAACCATAGTGATTCATTAGTTCCTACAGGAAATAACAGGGGAAGTTCCCAGAAAAAGCTATTGTCCCGAACCAGGCGCTCTACCAAGCTGAGCCACAGCCCGAAATGACCGAATTTGTTCGGGGGACGCGGTCCTCATTTCGCGTATTTTGATCTAAATCGCAACGACAGAGCTTGCTTGCCGGTCTTGGAGCATGCCATTACGAATAGAGCACGTGGATCAGCCAGTGGCGGCGGAAATGAGTTCGGTGACGCCTGGCGGCAGGTCCGAGTTTGCCAGCTCGCGCGTAATTACTTTGTGCTTGCCCGGACGAAAAGCGTTGACAACCAGCCGCTTCATTTGGAAAGTCAACACTCATTTTTACCATGCTCGCACCGCAACTTGTTCCGTCCGCGCTTACAAGCAGCGTGTCGACTATCCTTCAATTCCCGAGCGAGGCGATCAGCCCCGTTCGTTCCTTGCGCCATATGACCACTCAACTTCTTCAGGAAGCAGCACAGGTGATCCCGAATCAGCAACTTCTGATTAATGTTGTCTCCAAGCGTGTGCGTCAGCTTGGCCTGGGACATCGACCGTTGGTGGAGACGACACCGCGAATGTCGTTAACGGACATTGCGTTAAAGGAAATCATCGCCGGCAAATTGACTTACGAGTCGCTCGAAGGTTCCACAGACGGCGCGTAGCGGCGGAATCTTTGCGCTGCTGTAGTGGACGCTGTCCTCAGCGCAGGATCTAAAGTCATGGCGCTGGATTTCCGCTGGTGACAGCGGACGCTACAATGAGCAGCGCGTGAGGCAGAATCGTTCGCAGTATGGCACCTAAATCCATCATCAATCGCAAAGCGCTGCGGGATTATCACATCGTTGACCGTTACGAAGCGGGCATCGAGTTGAAAGGCAGCGAGGTTAAATCGATCCGCGCGGGCAAAGCCAATATCAGTGACGCGTTCGCGCGAATCGAGAACGGCGAAGCGTTCCTTTTCAATGCCGACATTCAGCCCTACGAGCGTGCCAGCCACGAAATTCCAACCGCAAAACGCCTACGCAAATTGTTGCTTCATCGCGAGGAGATCGACAGGCTCTACGGCGAGGCGCAAGTGAAAGGCCGCGCGCTCGTGGTGCTAAAGTTCTATTGGAAGAACGGGAAGGTGAAAGCCGAAGTTGGCGTAGGCGTGGGTAAGGTTGCGCGTGACAAGCGTGCCGATTTGAAAAAGCGCGCTGTTGATCGCGAAATAGCGCGTGAAGTCGCGCGGTTTAATCGCAAACACGCGTGATGCTCCCAAGGAGTGACGGTTTCTTGGCCGCCACATCGAGCAACGGCCGCGCAAGCCGTCGTTCCTTGCTTCACGGCCGGTTGCTGCTAACGCTTCGTATCTGATTATAGGTTCGTAGAAATGAATACGCGGGTTTGGCTCGGAGCAGCTGCTCTTTTAGTCGGCGGTTGGATAACCGCGCGCGTTTTTCGCACGGCGCAATACACGTTGCGCGACAAAGTTGCCCTGATCAGTGGCGGGTCGCGTGGACTTGGTCTCGTGCTGGCGCGACACATTTGTGACCAGGGCGGAAAGGTTGCTCTCCTCGCGCGTGATCCAGAAGAACTCGCGCGCGCCAAAGCCGATATCACGGCGCGCGGCGGAAAGGTTCTCACCGTCGAATGCGATCTGCTCGATCGCGATCAGATTCAGGCTGCTGTCCGGAAAGTCATCGATCATTTCGACAGGATTGACATCCTGATCAACAACGCTGGCATGATCGAAGTCGGTCCGCTCGATCATATGACCCGCGATGATTATGACCGCGCGATGAAACTGCATTTTTGGGCGCCGTACGAATTAGTTTCGCAGATCGTGCCTGAGATGCGTCTTTGGGGTGGGGGACGTATCGTGAACATCTCCTCCATCGGCGGCAAAGTTGCCACGCCGCATTTCGCGCCGTATAGCGCCAGCAAGTTTGCGCTCACCGGTTTCTCTGACGCGATTCGGGCTGAGTTGGCGCGCGACAATATTCAAGTCACAACTGTAGCGCCTGGACTCATGCGAACCGGCTCGCATGTGAACGCAAAGTTCAAAGGCAACCACGACGCTGAATTTGCCTGGTTCTCTGCGTCCGCGGGTACGCCGGTAATCTCAATGGACGCCGATCGGGCAGCGCGGAAAATCGTTGCGGCGTTCAGGCGCGGTCAGCCGTCGCTAACGCTCACGTTTGGTGCGCGCGGCGCGATCGTCGGGAACGCGCTGTTTCCAAATCTTACCGGCTACATGATGAAATTTTTAAATCGATTCCTTCCCGAAGCTGGCGGTGAAGAAGGCAATCGGTCCCGTGCTGGGGGCCACCTTCCACGGCGTGCACCGGAATGGCTCACGCGTATGGCTGACCAGGCGGTGGCGCGTAATAACGAGACAACGAAATCATTGTAGACTCGAATCGCTTATTTCGTTGGATGTAGTTGAGCGTTGGACGTTGGACGTTGAGCGTTGGACGTTTTCTTCTCTAATGCCCAAGCGTCTCTTCGTTGCAATCGATTTGCCGGATTCAACGCGCCAATTGCTTGCAGATCTTGATCCGCACACTCGCGGCGTACGTTGGACGGAACCGGCCCAAATGCATCTGACGCTTGGTTTTTTCGGGGACGTACCGGAAGACGTTGAACTCAAGCTGCGCGAAAAACTCAGTGCGGTTGAGTTCGGTGCGTTTTTTCTACCCGTGACTGGCGTCGGTGCGTTCTCCTCAAAAGGCGCTCCGAAAATTATCTGGATCGGCGTGGGCAAAGCGCACCCGCATCTGTTCCAAATTCACAAACGCGTGCAGGAAGCCGCGCTCGCCGTCGGCATCGAACCGGAGCTTCGCCCGTGGCACCCGCACATTACGATCGCGCGTTGCCGCGGTGTCTCCGCTCAATCGCTTCGAAAATTCTTACAATTAAATGTCGAGTTCGACGCAGGAATGATCCGCGTCGACGAGTTTTACCTCTATTCAAGCAAACTGACGCTGGCCGGGCCAATTCATACGCGCGAACTTACCGTTCACTGTAGCGGCGGTCTGTGACCGCCAAAATTGTGAGCCTTTTCAATATTCGCTCACATATGTGATCAAACATTGAAATGAAGATGGAGCGAGCGTCCTTGCACAGCGGCAGCTTAATGGGGAGTCTGGTACGCACGCGTTACAAGCCTTTGCTCGATAAAGGCGCGGCGATGTGCTCGAGCGAGCGTCGCTCGGCGGCCACGCCGATGCGTGCTTCCATCGCCGCTGCAAAGATCATCAACACCGCAGCTACCAGATATCCCATGAATAATGCCGTGCTTGATCCCGTGCCGATGATCCAACCGAACAGCAACGGCGCGCCGACCCCGCCGACTAAGGTTCCGGCCGCAAAGAAAATTGCAATAGCCATGCCTCGAATTTCCAAGGGAAAAATCTCGCTCACGGTCAGGTACGCGGAGCTGGCGGCCGCCGAAGCGACAAAAAAAATAATAGTCCATGCAAGCGTTTGCGTTTGCGCGGTCAGGAATCCGGCGTGAAAAAGCCAGCCAGTCACCGCAAGCAATACTCCTGCGAGCGCATACGTTAGGGTAATCATTTGTTTGCGCCCGATTGTGTCGAACAGGTGCCCGAGCAGCAGCGGGCCGAGCACGTTTCCAAGTGCGAACGGCAGAAGATAACCGCCGACGTCATTTTCCGGCACGCCGTAGAATCGCATCAACACAAGCGCATAGGTGAAAAAGATTGCGTTATAGAAAAATGCCTGCGTTGACATGAGGACAAAACCAAGAAACGAACGTCGCCGATGTTCATGCACAATCGCACTCCAGATCTCGCGCCAGGGCGTATGCGTGCGAGTGCGAATCCGAACTGGAGTGATGGAGTGATGGAGTGATGGAGTGATGGGTGGCGAAACAGATCCAATACTCCAATACTCCAACACTCCATTACTCCTCTTCGCTGCGATCTTTCGTTCCACGTCCGCAACGATCTCTTCTGCCTGATGATTGCGCCCATGAATCATCAACCAGCGTGGACTCTCCGGGATCCAGCGGCGAAAGAAAATAACGATTAATCCTAGCGACGCGCCGATTCCGAATGCGCATCTCCATCCAAGCCAGATTGGAATGAAGCGGGGATCGAGCAGCACGAGGGTAGCAGCGGCGCCCATTGCCGCGCCGACCCAGTACGAGCCGTTGATGATCAGATCAACGCGGCCACGCACACGCGCTGGGATCAATTCGTCAATCGCCGAATTGATCGCCGCATATTCGCCGCCAATGCCAGCTCCGGTGATTGCGCGAAACAATGCGTAGCTCCAGAAATTCCACGAGAAACCCGACAGGGCGGTGCCGATGAGATAAACCGCAACCGTGATGAAGAACAATTTCTTGCGGCCAAACCGATCGGTTCCGTAGCCGAAAAGCAGCGCCCCCACCACTGCGCCAGCCAAATAGCACGTCGCGCTCGCACCGACTTGAGCGTCGCTCAATCCGAGCGTCTCGTGACGCGTCAAAACGCCACCCAAAGCTCCGGCAAGCGTGACCTCCAGTCCATCGAGAACCCACGTTGCTCCGAGCGAAACGACAATGAGCCAATGCCACGAGCTCCACGGCAACGCATCTAATCGCGCCGGGACATAAGATTCAATCGTTTGGCGGTTTCGCATCGCAATGTTTTCGCGCAAAGAGATGGACGACGCAAAACGCGATTTTAACTCTGTAGCCGTCGCTCTGCGAGCGGCGCGTGCGCCTCGCATAGCGAGGCGGCGACAACCTTTGCGGATTCAACACCTAACGCCCCACAGGGGCGGCCACAGGCGTTCGTTAGGTAGGTTCCAGCAACTCGACTGGATCGCCCTTGTGCAGCATGCCCTCGACAATGACTGCGCCGTACACTCCAGCCGTGCCCTCGTGCGCTTGAGCTACTTTTTTCAATATGGCCGGTGTTCTCTCGGACGTGTCGGGATCGAGAGTGATCATGGCACAGCGAGGATCACGTTCCAGAACTCTGACGATCACTTTCGGCCCGATCTTTAGCGAGCGGCCTACAAGTTCGTTTTCACCGAAGCCCTGATCAGATGCCAAGTCCAAATAGACGTTTGCCCTGAAACGCCGTTTATCGATGGGAGTTTCTGTTTCTTCAGAAAGTTGCCGCGCTGATTGCAGGCTAAAGAGCGACATGGGACGGCAATCGGTCATCGCCCGGTGCGACCGCGTCAATGAAAGTTGATGCTTTTTGTCGATCTCGTTGAGCAGCATCTCGATCAGAACCGGATCGTCGATCGCAAGCTTTTTTCCATCCGGAGTTTCAATATCAACCATCAGCTCTGAAAGGTCGGCGGACAGAGGACCGGCGCCCATTTTGTCTGCTTCGGTCAGATTTAGGGGGCGCGCAGCTTTGTCAGGATAACGAAACCGGGGGCGATATTGTAGAAGTTTTCGCTGTTCGCGCGCCGTGAAATACGGAAATCCTGGTGGGCTCGCCGAACTTTTGAAGGCGAACACGCGGTCGCCGTAAAACCCGGGGTAACCTGCAAACGCTTCGTCCAATTCCTCGCCGCGCATGCTCTTTACGGGATAGCGCCAGAGGCTTTCCACTTTTCCGACGATGCTCATATGTTCTTTGCGGTGGACTGCGTTGGGCCACCGCGTCGCATCAGTTCGTTCGCGGGCAGGCTCGGATCAAGAACTTTCTTCGCGCTGTCAATGCCCACTACAGGCAGCTTGGCTGGGTCGAGCAATCCGATCTGCACGAGTACGCTTGCCTGGTCCCAATAAATGTGTTCGTGGGCCAACTTTCCGTCCCTGAATCGAACAATCGCGACTAGCGGAACTTCCACGCGTTTTCCGGTCGGGGGAATTCCAGGCAACATCCAGTCCATCGAAATTGTGTGAGTAAACTTGAAGATCATTTCGTCCACAAGTTGGTCCTCGCCGATTGTTCGGGAGACGGGCGTCATCTCCGTATCCGGCGGCATCTGTGGAATGAAACGTTTCGAGTAGAATTCGCGCAGCTCATCCCGACCCGAACCGCCGGTCAATACTGGTATGTGATTGACGTACGCGTCTTCCACCATAGTGGCGAGCGTGTTCCCAGTATGACGCGTAGAGAACTCGTGCTGCACATGTTCTTCCCAAAGCCGGAGCAGATGTTGTTGGGCAGGAGTAAGGTTAACGTGCGCATCATTCTGCTCGGGCTTGGCCATAGTCTTTTCGTCCTTTCCTTTGAATTGTGACTTTAAGATACGAACGCGTACAAAGAAACCGAGATGCTCCCTGGAATCCCCCAATCCCAAGGTGTTTCTTTGGTTAGGCCGCGTTCGTAATTTCATCCGTGCCGCCTCTCAATTGCATCGAATAAGAAATTCAAACGTTCAACCCACAGCCGGAAAAATCTCCGACGCTGAAGGGGCAACTGGAACTACACACTTTTTCCTTGATTAAGACCCTTCATCGATTGGTTAGATGGTTTGTACTACTTTCTCGGTTCATACCGCATCGCCATCGCTCCCGAGGCGAACTCCTGCCAGCCCACGAGCTTCAAGTCGACACGCTTCGATAGCCCCGCGAACAACGTCGGCCCATGGCCCGCCAGCCTGGGGTGCACGATGAACTCGTACTCATCGATCAATCCCAACTCCGCCAGCGCCTGCGGGAGCTTCACGCCTCCCGTAAACAGTCCCTTGCCGGACTCCCGCTTGAGCTGCTGAACGGCCTTCGCCAGATTCCCGCGCACGAGCTCTGCGTTCCAATCGACCCGATCCAGGGTGTTCGACACGACGTACTTCTTTGCCGCGTCAATCGTGCGCGCGAAGGGTTCCATCCAGGGTTGCATCCAATCCGGCCTCGCTCCCGAAGCCATCGGCCGCCACCCTGCCTCCATCAGTTCGTAAGTCACTCGGCCAAAGAGGAGGGCATCGGCCTGCGCGATGTTCTCGGCCGCGTGACGATGCAGGTCTTCGTCCGGGATCATTTCCCGATGATCGCAGCACCCGTCCAATGTGACGTTGATGGAATACCGAAGCGGTCGCATTACGCGCTCCTGAAGCTATCTAACGAAACAGAGATAAGCCACGGCAGGGCGTCGTGGCAAACACACGGAACTTATTTCGAGATGGGGCCGTTGGTTCATCGTTTGGTTAGGCCCTTGGCGCCGTATCACCCATACCGTCTTCGCGGGACGGCTGTCGTTCTGCAACGTCATAAACCAGCGAAGAACGCCGTAATATCGCGGGCGAGTAGCTCGGGTTCCTCTGCTGGAGCGAAGTGCCCACCTCTCGCCATCGGTGTCCACCGCCGCACGTTGTACAGGCGCTCGGCCCACTCGCGCGGAGGTGTTCCCTCATCGACGAAATTGTTGAAGAAAAGAGCGATGCCGGTCGGCACATTGACAAACTCTTCTGGCCCGAGTGCGATCCGAAACCGCGGATTGTCATTGTCGAAGTAATCCTGGATCGATGATGCGATCGTCTGCGTTACCCAATAGAGCGTCACCGTAGTCAATAAGAAATCGCGCGAGAAGCGCTCATCGAGATTGCCGCGGGAGTCAGCCCAAGAGCGCCACTTTTCGACGATCCAAGCGGCAAGCCCGGCCGGCGACTCGTTCAACGCGTATGCGAGCGTCTGGGGCTTTGTCGACTGGATTGCTTTGTAGCCATATTCTTGCTGCCAGAATGCCGCATTCGCTTCGCGGTAGGTTTTCTCCGCTGCAGACAATGGGCGCGACCCTGGTCCAGTGTGAGGAGGAATCTCGAGATTACTCAGATGAACGCCAATCATTGGGTTGGGATCTTTCAATGCCATAAACGTGGCGATTCCGGCCCCGAAGTCTCCGCCCTGCGCTCCGTAGCGCTCATAGCCCAACCCACGCATGAGGCGATGCCATAGCCCTGCCACATACTCGTAGTTGACACAGCCGTGAGCGGGCCGCTCGGAGAACCCGTATCCGGGCATGGAAGGAATCACTACGTCAAAGGCCGGCCCATCGATTCCGTGGGCACGGGGATCGGTTAGCAGCGGCGTGATCGGTAGCAGCTCGACGAACGTGCTAGGCCAGCCATGGCTCAGAATGAGCGGAATGCCCTCCCCGTATCTGGCCCGCTCGTGAACGAAGTGGATCTGGGCACCATCAAGCTTCGCGCGGAAGTGATGGAACTCGTTGAGAGCACGCTGTTGTGCGCTCCAATCAAAATCGTCAGCCCAATAGGCAAGTAATTGTTTAAGGTAGTCTGGGTCAGTCCCCCGTTCCCACGGATGCCCTGGTGCCCGAGGAGGCCAGCGCGTATTACGGATCCGCTCTCCAAGATCAGACAAGACCTCTGCCCGGATCCGGACCGAGAACGGGCTAATGTTCATTGGAAGTCTTGCCTCGCAATGTCATCGAATGCCCGCCTAACGAGAAGTAGACGAAGGTTCGTAATTAAAGGCGAACATTTCTTCGTCTAATTCGGCTTCAGGGGAGCCACTGCTGGCGCGTCCGGCGGTCGCGCCCTACCATTACACGTCGTAGTACATCGCGAACTCGTAAGGATCCGCCTTCACCAACCAGCCTTCGCACGAGGCTACGGCGAGTCGAGAGGCTACGGCGTGACAAGTGCGGGCAGTAGACCGACCGTCAAACGTCATAATACATGGCAAATTCGTATGGGTGAGGGCGGAGACGTAGCGCGTCGTATTCCTTTTGCTTCATGTCGATCCAGTTGGCGATGAAGTTTTCGTTAAAGACGTCGCCGCGCAGCAGGAAGGAGTGATCGGCTTGGAGTGCTTCAATTGCGCCGCGGAGAGAATCGGGAACGCTGGCGACCTGCGCGAGCTCTTCGGGCGGAAGTTCGTAAAGATTTTTGTCCAGCGGATCGCCGGGGTCCATGCGGTTTTGGATTCCGTCGAGCCCAGCAAGAAGCATGGCCGAGAAGGCGAGATATGGATTTGCAGCGGCGTCCGGAGTGCGGAACTCGATGCGCTTTGCCTTCGGGCTGGGTGAGTAAGTAGGAATTCGAATCGCGGCGGAACGATTGCGAGCAGAGTAAGCGAGGTTGACGGGGGCCTCGAATCCGGGAACCAGCCGTTTGTAGCTGTTGGTGGTCGGATTTGTCAGGCACGTGAGCGCAGGCGCGTGTTTCAAGATTCCACCAATGAAAAACAGGGCGATATCACTGAGCCCGGCGTAGCCGTTCCCGGCGAAAAGCGGTTTCTCGCCGTTCCAAAGCGAAATGTGAGTGTGCATGCCGCTGCCGTTGTCGCCGAAGATTGGCTTTGGCATGAAGGTCACCGTTCTGTTGTGCCGCTTGGCGACGTTGCGCAGGATGTATTTGTAGTACTGCATGTTGTCGCCCATGCGTTTGAGCGGCGCGTAACGAATGTCGATCTCTGCCTGGCCGGCAGTCGCGACTTCGTGATGTTGGCGCTCAATTGCCACGCCTGCCTTCTCGAGTTCCAAACACATTTCGTTTCGAATGTCCTGCAACGTGTCCATCGGTGAGACAGGAAAGTACCCTTCCTTGGGTCGAATCTTGTAACCGAGATTTGGAAATTCCTCTCGCGCGCTGTTCCAATGTCCTTCCACGCTATCGACCACGTATGACGCTGTGTTGCCGCTATTGGCAAATCGCACATCGTCGAAAATGAAAAATTCTGCTTCCGGCCCAATGAACGCCGTGTCTGCGATTCCGGTCGACTTGAGGTAAGCCTCTGCTTTTTCGGCAACACCGCGAGGGTCGCGATCGTACGGTTCGCGAGTGATCGGATCGACGATGGTGCAAATGAGGCTCAGGGTGGGTTCGGCGTTAAACGCATCGATCCACGCTGTGGCCGGATCCGGAATGACGAGCATGTCGGAGGCGTTGATCACTTTCCAGCCGCGAATGCTCGAGCCGTCGAACCCAAGTCCGTCCGTAAAAATCTCCTCGTTATATTCGGTAAGCGTGGTGGTAAAGTGCTGCCATGTGCCTGGCAGATCGGTAAATTTGAAATCCACAAGCTTTACGCCGTGGTCTTTGATCATCTTGCTGACGTCGGATGGAGTTTTGTCTTTGGCCATTTCAGAAGTTTTTAGTTGATAGTTGAGAGTTGAGTGAAAAGCAAAATGACGAAATCCGAGCGACGATTTGCGAAGGAATGACTGAATGACAGGTTCCGCGCGAGGTCGGGTCCGTCATTCAAAATTCATCATTGCTTCGTGATTCGCCATTCGAGCTTCGCCATCAAAACTAAACTGCTTTTTCGCCGATCTCTTCTGTGCGGATGCGTACCGCGTGTTCCACCGGGAGCACGAACACCTTCCCGTCCCCAATCTTGCCGGTCTTCGCCGCGCCCACGACGACATTGACCGCCTTCTCAATCAAGTCGTCCGCCATCACCACTTCCACTTTCACCTTCGGCAGAAAATCCACCGTGTATTCGCTTCCCCGGTAAATTTCGGTGTGCCCTTTTTGCCGGCCAAAACCTTTGACCTCCGTAACGGTCATCCCTTCGATGCCGAGCTCTGCGAGCGCTTCTTTGACCTCTTCGAGCTTGAACGGTTTAATGATGGCCTCCAATTTTTTCATGTCGCAGTAACCTTGGCACCGCGCGGCGCTTTACAACCTGCCCGTAATGCTTCGCAAAACGATGCAGGCGGGTCGAAAGCCAACCGCAGCACGCGCTCTCATAGCAATGCAGCGGCGCGAATGCAATCACGAATTTTTGGCTGCTACGTGCGATGGCAGGTTCGGCGATAGTGAGTTCCCGAATGGACTGCTAAACCGCGCATGGGGGCGCCTCTCCCTTCGCAAGGGAGAGGGGACGGTGAGGGTGGATTCCAATGAATTCCGGTGACGAGACCAACCCCTCACCTTAATCCTCGCCCCTTAAACAAGGGGAGAGGCGAGAAAAGCTGTCCGATGAGCACAAATTGTCGCGTTCGATCACCTGGTCGGGACTGACATGCCTCGCAGATTTGCCAAAGATTTTTTTTGACGCTTATAGTCAAATCTGATGTCTCACGACTCTTTCGTTCACCTTCATCTGCATACCGAATATTCGCTGCTCGATGGAAGTATCCGAATGAAGGAGCTGATGAAAAAAGCTGCGGAATTTGGGATGCCTGCCGTGGCGATGACCGATCACGGCAATTTATTTGGCGCGATTGAATTTTACCAGGAAGCCCAGCGAGCCGGGGTGAAACCGATCATCGGCTGCGAGGTTTACGTGTCGCCCGGATCGCACAAGGACAGGCCGCCATCGCGGCGGGAATCAGCGTATCACTTCACGTTGTTGGCCAAAAACGATACTGGCTACCACAATCTCGTAAAGCTGGTGACGGCGGCCCATTTGGATGGATTTCATTATGCGCCGCGGATCGACAAGGAGATGCTGGCGGCGCGCTCGGACGGTTTGATCGGACTGAGCGGCTGTCTTGCGGGCGAAATCAACAGCGCGATTCAGGCAAACAACATCGAGAAAGCAAAGCAGAGCGCCGCCGAATATCGGGATATCCTGGGTGCGGAGAACTTCTTCCTGGAGTTGCACGACCACGGGATGGAAGAGCAAAAATTGTGCAACGCAGCACTCGTCCACATGGCGCGCGACCTGGGCGTTGCCCTAGTCGCGGCAAATGACGTACATTTTCTCCGCCGAAGCGATCACGAAGCGCATGATGTGATGCTTTGCATCGGCACCGGCAAAATGGTGCAGGACGAAAGCCGGATGCGTTATCTGCCCGAATTATATTTCAAATCGCCGGCCGAGATGCGGCAGGTGTTCCGCGATTTTCCGGAGGCGATCACGAACACACTGGAAATTGGTGAACGTTGCCATCTGGATCTTGAGTTTGGGAGTTCGAAATATCCGGAGTATCCGGTGCCAACCGGCAAAACGCGGGAAGGATATTTGCGCGAGCTTTGCTACCAGGGGTTGCGCGCGCGCTACGGTGAACGAGCGACGACCGATTCGGAACTGACCCGGCGGCTCGAGTACGAACTCGGCGTTCTGGAAAAAACAGGGTTCGTTAGTTATCTCCTCATCGTTTGGGATTTCATTCATTTCGCGAAGGAAAAAGGGATCCCGGTCGGACCCGGACGCGGTTCGGCTGCAGGCTCGATTGTTGCTTTTGTCCTTGGCATCACGGACATCGACCCGCTTCAGTTTGGGCTGATTTTCGAGCGGTTTTTGAATCCTGATCGTGTTTCGCCTCCTGACATTGATGTCGATTTCTGCGAGGCGCGCCGCGGCGAGGTCCTCGAATACGTTCGACAAAAATACGGCGAGCGGCGCGTCGCACAGATTATTACTTTCGGCAAACTCAAGGCGAAGAGCGTTGTGCGCGATGTCGGCCGCGTGCTGGGATGGAGCTATCGCGATGCAGATCGCATCGCGAAGATGATTCCCAACGAGCTGAACATTACGCTCGAAACAGCAGCGGGAAAGAACGCGGAGCTGAAACGCGCGATCACCACCGAGCCGCCTACAAGGCAGCTGTTTGAGCACGCGAAACTTCTCGAAGGTTTGTCGCGCAATGCTGGCGTGCACGCGGCAGGCGTGGTCATCGCAGATCGGGACTTGTCCGATTACATCCCGCTTTGCCACGACGTAAAAGGCAACGACGTGATCAGCCAGTACGCCATGGGACCGCTCAACGATCTGGGACTCCTGAAGATGGATTTCCTTGGACTAAAAACGCTGACCGTCATCGAGGACACGCTGACGCTGATTCGCAGACGTCACCCAAACTTTTCGCTAAAAGATATTCCACTGAATGATGCCGACGCCTTCGCGCTCTACAACCGCGGCGAAACCATCGGCCTGTTCCAGATGGAATCCGGCGGCATGACCAATCTGTCGAAGCAGTTCGAGGTAAAAAAGCTCGACGACATCATCGCGCTAATCGCGTTGTACCGGCCCGGCCCGATGGAGCTCATCCCGGAATACGTGAGAGCGAAAAAAGGGATTACGCCGATAAAATATCTGCACCCGCTACTTGAGGACATCTGCGCCGACACCTACGGCGTGATGATTTACCAGGAACAGGTAATGGCTGCTGCGAGCAAACTTGCCGGCTATTCGCTCGCGCAAGCCGATCTTCTCCGACGCGCCATGGGCAAGAAAGATAAGGAGAAGATGGCGAAAGAACGCAGGAACTTTATCGAAGGCTGCGGGCGCACGAACAAGATTGCTGAGAAAAAGGCGAACGCCATTTTCGATTTGCTGGAAAAATTTGCCGGTTACGGATTCAACAAAAGTCACAGCGCAGCATATGGCGTGATCAGTTATCAAACGGCCTTCCTCAAGGCGCATTATGCAGTGGAATTCATGGCCGGTTTGCTAAGCAACGAAATCAATAACACAGAAAAAATTTCGGTTTTCGTAGGTGAATGCAAACGGATGGGTATTTCCATTCTGCCCCCGGACATCAACAAGAGCGGTTTGAAATTCACACCCGAAATGTGGGAGGGACCTCAGCGTCCCGACGGTCGCGGCACTAAGGCCGCTCCCACATTGAATGCAATTCGTTACGGCCTGGCTGCGATTAAAAACGTGGGCGAGGCAGCCATGGCGATTGCCATTCGCGAGCGGGATCAGCGCGGCGAGTTCAGTTCGCTTGAGGATTTTTGTACGCGACTCGATTCGCGCGTGGCCAATCGCAAAATGTTGGAAAGTCTCATCAAGGCCGGTGCGTTTGATTTTACGGGGCGCGACCGCGCGGAGCTCTTTGCGTGCATCGAGGAATCGCTGAACGCGTCAGCAATAGCACAACGCGATCGGGCAGCCGGGCAGGTTTCGCTTTTCGATGAGCAAACACACGCAGCCACGGCAGCGAGACGGCAACCAATCAGACCGTGGAACGAGCATGAAAAGCTCTCCTACGAGAAAGAGCTTCTCGGGTTTTACGTCAGTGGACACCCGCTCGACGCCTACGCCGACGTCTTTGCAGCAAAAAATTATCGACCGATTGCCTCGTTAGGGGAGCTGGACGATCGCGCGCAATTCAAGATCGCGGGAGCAATCGTGGAGGTCGAGAAAAAGTTCACGAAGAAGGAGGGCAAGCCATTTGCGGTTGTCCGGCTGGAAGATCTTGTGGACGTGCTCGAGGTGGTCGTGTGGAACGAGGTTTATCTGAAGGTCTCGGATGTTCTGGTGCCCGGGCGCGTTGTTGAATTGAAAGCGACGTTGGACAGACGCGACGAAATGCTTCGTGCTACTGCTGTGGAAATTAAGCCGCTGGCAGCGGCAAGACCCAATGGCGCAACCGAACGAATGGAAGATACATCACAGGTGTCGGCGATTCGTTTACGGTTTTCTGCGACGACGACGGGCGATGAGTTGCGTCAGGTCCGCAACATCCTGGTCAGCTCACCCGGACGTCACCCGGTCCAACTGCTGTTTGATCGCGGCAACGGCAATTCGTTGCGGCTGGATGCGGGCACTGAGTTTAGAGTGGATCTTACCCCGGATTTGGCAGAGAAACTTTCCCGTTGGCTTGTGACCGAGCAACAGCAGTAGCTGAGACTATCGCCGTTTCTCTCCTTTTTTTTGACTCTCCTTGGGGGCAACTTCAGCACGCGGCACAGCGCCGAGTAACAATGTTTCTTCCTCCGGGCCTGTTCCAAAACAAAGTGGAAAAATGCGTTCGGCACCATCCAACGTTGAAACGATGGAAAACTGGCTGCCGATCGCTTCTTTCAAGCTGACGCTCCAGCCGGATTGAAGAAGAGGGCCGCGAAACTCCAGCTCCGTCGCGACAGGAGCAAGTGGCAGGAGCGCCGGCGAAATTTCAATTTTGTTCACGCAGTCAACAGGACGCGACATTAGATCGAAAATGGGTGTCGCTCCGGCGATTCTAACCACAACGTGTCTTGTATTTTCAAAATCAATTTCTCCGCTAAGCGCGAGGTCTACATCTTTGGTTGCGAGATTCAGAAACTCCAGGGAAGCGTGAGTGCCATCAAAAATGGCCAGGGCGCTGGCTCCAATGACATTTAAGAAAGAGTCGCTGCGGGCCAGCTTTCCGTTTACGAGCTGCACTTCACCAATGAGGTGCGGATTTTGTAGCGTTTCGGAGAGAGAGATTTTTCCACTCAAAATGCCGTCTTCAAGAATGTTTGAATGGAAAAACTGAGGCGCGGCTGCCCAGAAGAGTGCCGGGAAATCCAGAGAAACCTTAAGCGGCGACATTTGAAAAGCGTTCCAAGTGATCCCGATGGGCAACGGAAAACTCGCGGTGAAACTAAGTGGACTCGATTTGGGCAAGTGAATGGCACCGCGCATATCCCACTGACTCGAATCGATGGTTGCTTGAAGTTCTACCGGAACCGGCCCTGCCTTTTGTGGTGACGACCCGCGAACGGTCGAAACGTAATCGCGTAGATCGTTCGTCCATGCATCGAGTGTCCCTGAATACTCGTGCTCCGGTGAAAGACCGATCTTGCCCTCACCCGAGAGAGTATCGCTCTTCCGAACCAAATCGAAGCGTTCGATTTCCAGTTCGCTCGGTTTCAAGGTCACTTTTGCGGTGAAGCTGTCGATGTCGTATTTGAAAAATGTTAGCGAGGCACCATCGATCGCCAGGTTGCCGCCGAAATTGCGGGCGTGGGTATCCATCGATCCTTGGATACTGATTTTCCCTGCGAAATCAGCGGGGTTTGCACCGAAGAGAGCAAGGAATTCACCGAGCTGATTAATCGATGCGGAAATGTTTCCGCGAAAATCCGGCCTGAGCCACTCGGCCGAAGTCGCGGGTAATGCAGCTTCGCCGCTTAGAGTGAACTGGTTGCTCTTTTGCCTGATATAAAGCTGCTGAAGCTGAATCTTACGGTTGTAAAGTGCGGCGCCGAGCATGAGTGCTTCTGCGGTACGATCGCGCCAGGTGAGCCCGGTTAATTCACCCCACAGCGACGCGGTTGTGCGGTCCGGCTCAGCCAGATTGCCGCGAAACGTGAAGTTGCAAGCGTGGAGCAAGCCATTGACACGGCCGGCGAAACCAAGTGCATCTGAAATTTGTGCCAGCGAAAGGTCGGTAGCGCCGCCTGCAATCTTCCAGTTAGAATGTCGCGAGTGCCATTCATGTGAAATATTCGCCCGCAGTTTGCCGCCGAAAGCATCGACGTCGAACTGCAATCCCATTCGTCGGTTGCCCAGCCGCGCCAGGTCCACCGTCGCGGCCTGCAAATCGAGGCCGTGCGTCAAAGTCAGTCCCGCGAGCGTCAAGCGATTGCCTTCCCAGTGAGTTGCGCCGCGCAACTGCGAAAAAGTTTGGCGCACCCATGGTGAGGTGATCATTAGCTCGGCAGCGGTGAACCGGCCGGGTTCCGTCTCGCTGGCAGACAGCGAAGCGTTTCGCAGCAAAATCAAACTCGGGCCGGTTTCGACCCGTGTTTCCAGCTTGGCGATAGTTAAGGTTTCCGGGAGCAATCGATGGAGTGTCGCCCAGCCACGTTCGCTTAGCACTTGCACATTTGGATTCGTGCGGTGTACCTCGGCGTGGAGTTCTCGAACGAAAATATTTCGAATGTCGCGGCCGCTCACATGCAGAAAGACGTGTTTTAGATTCAAAACAACTCGCGCCTCAAGCAGAGTGACATCAACGCGGACTGCGTCGTCACGCGCGCTTTTCAGGTGAATCTGGTGAATGGTAACGGGACGCAGAAAAGGCGCGTCCACTCCATCGATGGTGGCGACGAATCCTTGCTGACGGGCGAACCACCCGACCCAGATGCGAACAGCATTGGAAACCGCAATTGGCGCAAGCAGGACAGCGCCGAGCGCCAGGCCGACGATCACCAGAATAATGAAAAAGATTCGATTCTTAAACGGCATCGCTGTGAGACAAGGCGGTGATCAATGAAAAGGAGGAGCGATAATCGGTAATTACACCAGCGTGTGTCACTTAGATACTGATCACAGTTCACTTACCACTATTCACTTTTCTTCTCGTCTTTGAAGACCAAACGCAGCGTCTGCGCCGTGTGAATTCGTTGTTCGAGCTGCTGCTGCAAAGTTTCCTCGGCTTCAGCGGTCAGCGCGCCTTCTGCTGCTTTCTTCCACGCCAACTCGGGCAGCACGGACAATTCGCTTTGAACATCCTGGCCGGAAATACGGTTCCATAACCCGTTTTCGAATGCGAGCACTTCCACTTGCTGCTGCTCAACGCCCAAAATCTGCGCGTGTGGCAGCTGCACGACGATTTCGTTCGGGCGAATATCGATGGAGAGACCTTTCCGCAGATCGAATCCGGCTTTGGAAATGAATGTGCCATGCAGCTTTACGCGCTTGGAGCTGCCCACCCATGTGTGGAGCAATTCGTGTTCGACTTCGATGCGCCGTGACAGGACGACCAGCTCGCTTACGGGCTGCGTCTGTTCCATGTAAACGCGGTCATTGATCGTGATCCGTGGCTGCAAATGCGCCATGTCGACGAACGCAGCGCGCAGATCTTTGCCAAGCCTCTCCAGCTCAGCCGTGCTTTGCCGCGCTGTGCGCGCCGGCCAACTCTCCAAACGCAAGAAAATGATCAAGATCGTGGTCCCAATAATAAGCGCCACGATCGTCAGTGCGATTGGCCATGCGATGCGAGACCCGTTTGCTGATTTCGACATTGGACGATCGACGTTGGGCGTTGAGCGTTTTTGTTCAGACGGAATCGAGCAAGAGCAAGATCACGAGCAAGAGCAAGAAGAAAGCGGCGAACGCTTGTGCCCTAAAAAATTACCGCCCCCCACGCCCGATAGGCGTGAAGGGCGGCTGTTCCCCCCAGAACAATCGTAGAAAACTTTCAAGCCTGTAAGCGAGGTTGCGACCGCCTGCAACAAAATTTTCAACAAATTTTTGTCCCGTTCTGACGTTGCGATTTTCACAGTAAATGAGCACACGACGGACTGAACAGGACTTCGAATTCCAGTGGAATCAAGAGGTTGCGCAAGCGCGAGTCGCGGTTTCTAGTTTTGGATGCGTGATTTGGGCGATGAACGGTTATCGCGCAATTTTGCCGGTTCGTTGCTGGTCGCCCATCCAAATATGATGGACCCGAATTTTCGCCGCACGGTGCTTTTCGTTTCCGAGCATCAACCTGATGAGGGCGCACTGGGCGTGATAATCAATCGCCCTCTTGATCGGCGAGTGGCTGAATTGGTCTCGGATACGCCGCCAGCGGGGTTTGCCGATGTGCCGGTGTTTTTGGGCGGTCCGGTTGGAAAAAATCAACTGATGTTTGCGGCGTTTGAATGGCAGAAGGGCGCAGGCCTGAAACTCAATCACAACATCGCGCTCGACGAAGGAGGCGATGCACAGGGTCATAAAAATTTGCTTACCATTTGCGCTTTTGTCGGCTACGCAGGGTGGGGCGCCGGCCAACTTGAAAGCGAGGTAAAGCAGAAAGCGTGGGTTGTTCAGAATGCCAACCCATCGCTGCTAAAACTTGATCGCCTGCCAGAGTTGTGGTTCGACATTATGCGAACGCTGGGACCGTGGTATAAAATGCTCGCCGCCGCTCCAGATGATCCCTCGCTCAACTAATTGAAGAAGTGAGACGTCCGAAGTGATTTAGCTTGATTCCAAGTCCCACTTTTCACTAATCACTCTCACTTCACCCCATGATCATCGGTGTCCCAAAGGAGATCAAAGAACAAGAGCAGCGCGTTGGGTTGCTGCCGTCCGGTACCCACGAACTTACCAAACACGGTCATTCCGTTTTGGTGGAGACGAATGCGGGACTCGGTTCCGGCTACTCCGATCAGGACTACGTCAAAGCGGGTGCGGAAATTGTGGAGCAGGCGAAAGAAGTCTTCGCGCGTGCTGACATGATTGTAAAAGTGAAGGAACCTCTCAAAGCAGAGTTCCCCTTATTGCGCAAAGGCCAAATTCTTTTCACGTATCTGCACCTGGCCGCAAGCAAGCCGCTCACCGAGGCATTATTGAAATCAGGCGTGACCGGCGTGGCGTACGAGACGATCCAGGTGGACCACCGTCTGCCTTTGCTTGAGCCGATGAGCGAAATTGCCGGTCGCATGTCGGTGGTGATGGGTGCGAATTTTCTCGCCAAATACAACGGTGGCAGCGGAGTTTTGCTTGGCGGCGTTCCAGGGGTTTTGCCTGGACGCGTAGTCATTGTCGGCGGCGGAACTTCCGGCGTGAACGCCTTGCGCATGGCCAAAGGCCTCGGCGCCGACGTCACAATTCTCGATATCGACGTCGAGCGGTTACGATTTCTCGATATCGCAATAGAAAATCTGCACACGCTATACTCGAACGAAGCAAATCTGGACGAGTTGATGCCCGATTGCGATTTGCTCATCGGCGCCGTGCTTTTGCCGGGAGCAAAAGCGCCAAAGCTGATTACGCGCGCTATGTTGCAAAAAATGAAACGCGGCAGCGTATTCGTAGATATTTCGATTGATCAGGGCGGTTGCGCCGAAACCTCGCGACCGACGACGCATCTCGATCCGGTTTACGTGGAGGAAGGCGTGACGCATTATTGCGTCGCGAACATGCCCGCAGCGTACGCGCGCACGGCGACGCAAGCGCTTATGAACGTCACTTATCGTTACGTCCATCTGTTGGCTGACCGCGGCCTTGAGGGCGCATGCAAAAAGCAACCGGCGCTAATTGGCGGGATCAATACGCGCGATGGCCGGCTCACTTGCAACGCGGTAGCCGAAGCGCATGGGCTCAAATGGGAGCCACCTTTTTAGTGTTCGTGGCGAGACATTTGTGTTTCTACCAATATTCTGCGCGGTCCAAAACTGCGCTTGCTGGGATTGATCAATTAAAGCAATGTGCGTCTCCAACTATGAAGAAATACATCTGCATTCTGGCCGGGGTCGCGCTTTTCGCAGCGTGCGAGCAAAAAACTGAAACTGTCGCGCCTGCGACAAGTCCAACTCCCACGACCCCGCCGCCTGCCGCGGCTGAAACGAGTCCCGCTGCAATGGAACAAGCTCCCGCTGCCACCACTGATGCTCCGGCTGCCACCGAGGAGACGCCTGCCGAGTCGCCTTCGCAATAAGGCTGGAATTCTTTTTTCAGAGTCTTCCCCTGATTTTCGGTGGAAGACTTCTTTTGTACTGAGGGCTGGATCACCAATCGCGACTGCGTCTTGAGGCAGCTCGTTCCGGGATAGATAAAAGTCGCGCAACGTAGACGACGAAAGTGAATTCATTCTCCTTCCCAAAAACACGCCGCCTGACGCATCGTCTGGAATACGAGCGCGTAAAACGGAACGGAACCACGCAGCGCGGCAAACTTCTGATGTTAAATGCGATGCCGCTGGAGAATTCTGGTCCGTGGCGTGCAGGATTCGTTACTTCAAGCCGCTTGGGCGGGGCGGTCTTTCGCAATCGCGTTCGACGTCGTTTGCGCGAAATAGTTCGCCGGCACCAGCACGAACTACGGCAAGGCGTTTGGTTTGTAATTGTTGCCAGATACGAAGCCGCGACCGCGAGCTATAGCGCGTTGGAAGATGAATGGTTGCGCCTCGCTAGGCGCGCTTCTATTCTGCTCTAATGCTCAAACTG
>Ga0070684_100000620_pt1 | contig 24487 bp, 13 predicted proteins | sample KBSC723LmetaG_FD_65653 | JGI IMG/M metagenome (GOLD analysis project Ga0070684, IMG submission 65653) | Corn rhizosphere microbial communities from Kellogg Biological Station, Michigan, USA - KBS C7.2-3L metaG | ecosystem: Host-associated > Plants > Roots > Rhizosphere ...
AGCCGTCGGGCAGCAGATGTCCACTCCGGCCACCGAGCCAGCGCCGCCGCCGGCGAGCGCGGCACAGGTCGAAGAAGCGCGGGCCCGGCTCGGGATCGCGCTGCCGGACATCCTGTGCCGGTTTTACCTGGAGGTCGCGGACGGTGGAGTCGGCCCTGACAGTGGCCTGCTGCCGGTCGGTGCCGTCGCTGACACCTATGTCGAGCTCCTCTCGGAACCCCAGGGCGAGCTCGAAGAGCCATGGCCACAGGGGGTGATTCCGCTGGTGGCATACGACGGTGGGTGGGACTGTCTCGATTCGACGAGCGGGCGTGTGGTCGGCGTCGAGTTCGACGAGATCGAGCAGGACGACGGCGAGGTGGTGTGGGGCTTGACCACGGAGCAGCGCGCTCCGTCGCTGGAGGACTGGCTCTCCGCGTGGCTGGAATCGGCACCCCCGCCGAGCCCGGCAGATGCCTTCTCGTCCCCATCGATCGTCGACGAGGCCCGGAAGGCCCGCGCCCGGATTGCCGCCATGACGCTCGAGGAACGCCGCGCCATGGGACTGCCAGACGAGGGCTGGGAACGTGTCGTCTGGGGCGGGCTCGGGCTGGAAGAGTGAGCCCACCGAGGACGTGCCTGGCGATTCCGGCACGGGTCTAGGACGACAGAACGGCGACTGAGGTCGCGCCGACCAGGTCGCGGATGCGCAGTCGGCGATCGTGAACGACTTCACCTGTGAGCACGTTTCGCAGGCGGGATGGTGCATCGTCGGGCACGCTCACGGTTGCCTCGGCGACGTTCCCGTGACGCCGCACCACGGCAACCGCCCACCGGTTGCCGAGCCGGCGTGCGACCGCAATCACTGGACCGGTCGTCCCCAGCACGAGGTGCTCTCCGTTCCGGAACAGCTCCGGATCCCGGCGCCGCAGCTGCAAGCACGCCCACGTGACCAGCAGTTTCAAGCGACCGTCCTGCGGGCTCTCGGCCAGCTCCCTGACGAGCTCCCCCGGATCCTGGGCATGGCGGCGCTCGAGCTCGGCCAGAAGCTCGCTATGCCGATGGAAGTCGATCGGGCGGCGATTGTCGGGATCGACAAGGGTGAGCTGGGGGAGCTCGTTGCCCCAATACGTGTCGGGGCAGCCGGGGGCGAACAGCTTGAGGACGACCTGTCCGAGCGACACACGGGCGCCCAGCCCCGCTATCCGCCCGGCGAAGGCGTCCAGGTCGGCGACGAACTCATCGTCGGCAAGGATTGCCTCGGCGAACCCGATCACCGCCTCCTCGTACTCCTCGTCCGGATCGAGCCAGCTGGTGTGCCGCTTCGCCTCGCGAAGCGCCTTACGGAGATATGCGGTGATCCGCTCCGCGAAATCGTCGCGATCAGCCGGGTCGGGCGGCCAGACGCCGACCAGCGTCTGGTAGAGCAACCATTCCTCTGGAGCGCTCGGCGAGTCCTCGCGCCTGCGAAGCCGTGCGTTCATCGCCGACCACCGATCGCGCGCCGCCAGCCACTCCGCAGGCATCCAGCTGAGCGCGGTGATGCGAGCACGGGTGTCCTCGCCGCGCTTCGTGTCATGCGTGGAGGTCGTGGTCATCGGATACCGCCCGACCTGGTCGGCGCACCACGCGGCGTACTCGGCCGGCTCGCTCCATAGCCAATCCGGCTCGAGGCCCGGCTCGTTCCGCGAAAGCAGGCGAGCGTCGCGGTAGAGCGCGGTGTCCTCGACCCCCTTGGCCGCGATCGGCCCCGTCAGCTGCTGCCAGGCGTGGACGAAGGCGAGCTGCTGCTCCCCCTTCGGATCAAGCAGCGTGGCGACGATGCTGTCCACGGTCCGGACGAACTCAGGCTCGCCGTCTCTCGCGTAGCTCGCGGCATCCCGGATCCGTTCCGCATCGATACGGCCGGCCGGTCCGCCCTCGACGTACGTGCGGTAGACCCAGAGGTTCATCGTGAGCGTGCGCATCGCCGACTCGAGGTTCTCGCTGGGCAGGCCGGCAGCCTTCGCTGCACGAACCACGCGATCCACGTCGGGTCGGAAGAGGCCGTCAAGCACGTCCCGCTTTCCAGCCAGCGCCGATGCCTGGAAGTGCGTCCGTCGCCCGGTCAGCTCCACATAGGCGCGCTCGATCCGCTTAGCGCCGTCCGGCTCCACGAACAGGCCGCCCGACACTGCCAGGAAGTCGTATCCCGTTGTGCCATGCACCGGCCACTCCACGGGCAGCCGCTCGTCCCGGGCGAGGATCTTCTCCACCACGATGTGGGCATCGCCGGCGGCCTCGCGGAGCCGCCCGAGATACCGGCGCGGGAGCGACAGCCCGTCGACATGGTCGACGCGGAACCCCTGCACCACCCCGTCCGCGAGCAGCCCCAGCACCAGTCGGTGGGTGTCCTCGAACACCCGCTCGTCCTCGGCACGTAGCGCGGCCAGCTCGGAAACGTCGAAGAAGCGGCGGTAATTCAACCGGTTTAGGCCGTCACGCCAGAACTCCAGCCGGTAGTGCTGCCGCTCGAGCACAGCGGTCACGTCGTCACCGCCTTCGGTGGTGCGAGGAGCGACCGGGAACCGCCGATCGTGATAGGCCACGCGCGGCTCGCCCTCCTCCTCCACGACCCGCAGCTCACCGTCGGCCAGGGCCTCCCCAAGCGGCTTTCCGAGAACCGGCAGGATCAGCCGCCTGTCGGCGCCCGGTGCATCCCACTCGATATCGAAGTGGCGGGCGTAGCGCGACTCCGGGCCGAACTTCAGCACGTCCCGCCACCACGGGTTGTGCTCGTCGGCCGCCATGTGGTTGGGGACGATGTCGAGCAGGATCCCCATCCCGCGGTCGCGCGCCGCCTCGCTCAGCCTCCGCAGCGCCCTCTCGCCGCCCAGCGCCGGGCTCACCTCCCCTGGTCCGGTGACGTCATAGCCGTGGGTGCTCCCGGGCCGTGCCGTCAGCACGGGCGACAGGTACAGGTGGTCGACTCCCAGCCGGTCGAGATACGGCAGGGCGCGCCGGGCGTCGTCGAGCCTGAAGTCGGCCGAGAGCTGCAGCCGGTAGCAGGACAGCGGCAGGGTCATACGACGGCGCCGGGCGCCGCTTCCGGCTCCCGCGTCAGCTCGACCAGCACGAACGAGTGCGCGACCAGGTTGATCGCCCGCCGCCGCACCGCCCGCCGGCCGGGACGGGCCGTGTTCACGACCTCCTCCCAGACGCCGGCACGGTCGAGCTGGGGCACGACGAAGCGGCGGCTGGCCGGCCCGCCGTTCATCAGCAGCAGCACCGTTCTGCCCGAGATCGGACGGCCGCGCTCGTCGACCTCGTCCGTGGCCTCGCCGTCTATCAGCATCCCGATCACCTTCTGGTTGGGGTCGTTCCAGTCGGCCTCGGCCATCTCGCGTCCCTGCGGGTGCAGCCAGGTGACATCCTTGATCTCCCCGGAGCGCACCGGCCGCCCGGTGAAGAAGCCGCGACGGCGAAACACGGGGTTGTCGCGGAAGATGGCCAGGATCTCGCGGGTGAAGTCGAGCAGCTCGCGATCGGCCGGCGACAGGTCCCAGTCGACCCACGAGATCTCGTTGTCCTGCGCGTAGGCGTTGTTGTTGCCGCGCTGGGTACGCCCGATCTCGTCGCCTCCCAGCAGCATGCGCACGCCCTGCGAGAAGACCAGCGTGGCCAGGAAGTTTCGCTTCATTCGCTCGCGCAGCGTGACCACCGCCGGCGCCCCGGTCGGCCCCTCCTCGCCCCAGTTGCGGCTGAGGTTGTCGTTGGTGCCGTCGCGGTTGTCCTCGCCGTTGGCCTCGTTGTGCTTCTGCTCGTACGACACCAGGTCGTTGAGCGTGAAACCGTCGTGGGCGGTGACGAAGTTGACGCTGGCATACGTGCGCCGGCCGCCGGCGGCGTACAGGTCGCTGGAGCCCGATACCCGCGAGGCCAGCTCCGCCAGCCTGCCGTCCCCGCGCCAGAACGCCCGTACGCCGTCACGGTACTCGCCGTTCCACTCGGCCCAGCCGACCGGGAAGTTGCCGATCTGGTAGCCGCCCTCGCCCAGGTCCCAGGGCTCGGCGATCAGCTTCACCTGCGACAGCATCGGGTCCTGCTGCATGATGTCGAAGAAGGCCGCCAGCCGGTCGACCTCGTACAGCTCACGGGCCAGCACCGGCGCCAGGTCGAACCGGAACCCGTCGACGTGCATGTCGCCCACCCAGTAGCGCAGGCTGTCGAAGATCAGCTGCACCGTCCGCGGATGGCGCATGTTGAGACTGTTGCCGGTGCCGGTGAAGTCGAAGTAGTAGCGGGGATCGTCGGGGTTGAGCCGGTAGAACGCCTGGTTGTCGACGCCTCGCAGGCCGATCGTGGGGCCCATGTGGTTGCCCTCGCCGGTGTGGTTGTAGACCACGTCCAGGATCACCTCGATGCCGGCCCGGTGGAACGCCTTGACCATCGACTTGAACTCGCGCACCTGGCTGCCCGGCGGCCCTCCGGTCGAGTAGCGGCTGTCGGGCGCCAGGAAGGCGATCGAGTTGTAGCCCCAGTAGTTCGTCAGCCCCCTGTCGACCAGGTGCCGGTCGTTCAGGAACTGGTGAACCGGCAGCAGCTCGACCGCCGTCACCCCCAGCGACTGCAGGTGGTCGATGATGGCTTCGCTGGCCATGCCCAGATAGGTGCCGCGGAGCTCCTCGGGCACGCCCGGATGCCGCATCGTCATCCCCCGCACATGGCACTCGTAGATCACCGAGCGGTTGAAGGGCACCGAAGGCCGGCGGTCGTCGCCCCAGGTGAACGCTGGGTCGATCACCGCACACTTCGACATGTGCGGGGCGCTGTCGCGATCGTCGAGTGACAGGTCCTCGTCAGGCCCACCGACGGTGTAGCCGAACAGCGAGTCGTTCCAGCGGATCTCGCCGTTCACCGCCTTGGCGTAGGGGTCGAGCACCAGCTTTTGGGGGTTGAACCGATGTCCCTCGTGCGGGGCGTAGGGCCCGTGCACCCGGTAGCCGTAGAGCTGGCCCGGCCGCACGTCGGGAAGGTAGACGTGCCAGATCAGGTCGGTGCGCTCGGTCAGCTCGATCCGGTGCGACTCGTGCTCCGCCTCCAGCGAGTCGAACAGGCACAGCTCGACCCCCGTCGCATGCTCGGAGAAGATGGCAAAGTTGGTTCCCTCGCCGTCCCAGGTGGCGCCCATCGGGTAGGGATTGCCGGGCCAGATCCGCAGGCTAGGCATCGCCGCTCACCAGGACGATGGCGGAGTCAGCGCGGGCCAGCAGGGAACCGTCCAGGCGGCCGGCGCCCGGGCCGCCGAACCGCTCGTCCGCGGAGTCGAGGGCCACCCTCCATGATCCTTCGAAGGGCAGCTCAAGGTCGGCGTCGGCCGGCCCGGTGTGAAGGCAGACGAGCGCCTGATCGCCGTCCTGGTCGCGGCGCACCCACAGCGTGCCGGGCATCCGGGCGGTCTCCACCCGGGCGGTGTCCAGCTGCCGCAGGGCGGGGCGGCTGCGGCGGAGCGCCAGCAGCTCGCGGTACAGCCCCAGCATCGCTGCCCCGTCACCCTGGCCGCGCGACTCCCAGCTGATCCTCGACCGCGCGAAGGTCTCCTCCGACTGGGGATCGGGCGGATCGCCGGCCCACTCGAAGCCCGCGAACTCCTCCGCGCGCCCACGCCGCACCGCCTCGACCAGGTCGGCGTCGGTGTGACTGACGAAGTACTGGAACGGCGCCCGCTCCCCGTGCTCCTCGCCCATGAACAGCATCGGCACGAACGGCGAGGCGAGCACCGCGACCGCCGCCAGTCGGGCGCGCGCCGCTCCGGCCACCTCGATCAGCCGCTCACCCTGCATCCTGTTTCCGATCTGGTCGTGGTTCTGCGCATAGACGACGAGCCGCCTGCCGGGCACCGACCGGGCGCCGGCGCCGTGCCGGCGACCGCGACTGGGCGAGCGCAGGCCGTCATACACGAAGCCGTCGCGGTAGGCCTTGGCCAGTGCCCACGGCCCGGCGAAGTCGGCATAGTACCCACGCTGCTCGCCGGTCAGCAGCCAGTGCAGGGAGTGGTGGAAGTCGTCCGACCACTGCGCGTCCATGCCCAGCCCGCCGGCGTCGCGCCCGGTCACCATCCGCGGGTCGTTGAGATCGCTCTCCGCGATCAGGTGCAGCGGCCGACCCAGCCGCTCCGCGAGCTCCTCCACCTCATCCGCCAACTGGGCCAGCAGGTGCACCGCCGAGCGGTCGACGATCTGGTCGACCGCATCCAGCCGCAGCGCATCGACGTGGAAGTCCTCGAACCAGCGCAGCGCGTTTCCCACCAGGTAGCCGCGCACCGGCTCCGACCCGGCGCCGTCCACGTTGATCGCCTCGCCCCACGGCGTGGCGTAGCGGTCGGTGAAGTAGGGGCCGTAGCGGTGGAGCACGTTGCCCTCGGGGCCGAGGTGGTTGTAGACGACGTCGAGGCACACCGCCACGCCGGCCGCATGGGCGGCGTCGACCAGCCGTTTCAGCCCCTCCGGGCCGCCGTACGTCGTCTGCACGGCATACGGGAACACGCCATCGTAACCCCAGTTCCGGGAGCCGGGAAACGCGGCCACCGGCATCAGCTCGATCGCGTTTACGCCCAGATCGGCCAGCTCGGCCAGCCGGGGGACGATCGCGTCGAAGGTGCCCTCCGGCGTGAAGGTGCCGACATGCAGCTCGTACAGCACCAGGTCGGCCAGCGGCACGCCCCGCCACCCGATGTCGGTCCAGGCGAAGCCGGGATCGACGACCTCGGACGGCCCGTGCACCCCGTCGGGCTGGTGCGCCGACGCGGGGTCGGCGGCCTCGTCGCCGCCATCCAGCCGGTAGCGGTAGCGACGTCCCGGCGCCACCCCGTCCAGCTCCGCGGTGAACCAGCCGTCGCCCGCGGGGCGCAGCGGATGGCACTCGTCCGGGTCGAGCAGGTGCACCTCGACCACTCCGGCGCGGGGCGCCCAGACGGAGAAGGACGTGGCGCCGCCGCCCTTCGGGCGGGCACCCGGGATCGGCCTGATCACGCGCCCGGCTCGTGCACGAACAGGGCGAACCCGAGCGGCGGCAGGGTCAGCGTCAGCGACTGCTCCCGGCCGTGCAGCGGCTCGGCGGAGGTGTCCACGCCGCCCAGGTTGCCGGCGCCGCTGCCGCCGTAGATCTCCGCATCGGAGTTCAGCACCTCGCGCCAGCGCCCGGGCAGCGGCGCGCCCACCCGGTAATGCGTCCGCAGCACGGGCGTGAAGTTGCAGACCGCCAGCGCCGTGCCGCCGCCCTCGGAGTGACGGGCGAAGGCCAGCACGCCGGCCTCGGCATCGTGCACATGAACCCATTCGAAGCCTTCTGGATCGGAGTCGAGCTCGTGCAGCTCCGGCTGCGACCGGTAGGCCGCGTTCAGGTCGGCCACCCATCGGCGCAGGCCATCGTGGCCGGGCTCGGCTAGCAGGTGCCAGTCGAGGCTGCGGTCGTGGTGCCACTCCCGCCGCTGGCCGAACTCGCCGCCCATGAACAGCAGCTTCTTGCCGGGCACGCCGTACATGTAGCCCAGCAGCAACCGCAGGTTGGCCCGCTGCTGCCACTCGTTCCCGGGCATCTTGTCGATCAGGGATCCCTTGCCGTGCACCACCTCGTCGTGCGACAGCGGCAGCACGTAGTTCTCGGTGAAGGCGTACAGACCCCGGAAGGTCAGCATGTGGTGGTGGTGGCTGCGGTGCACCGGGTCCTGCTGCATGTAGGACAGCGTGTCGTGCATCCAGCCCATGTCCCACTTGAATCCGAAGCCAAGGCCGCCCAGGTAGGTGGGGCGCGACACCATCGGCCACGCGGTCGACTCCTCGGCGTAGGTCTGGACGCCCTCATGCCGCTCGTAGACCGCGGTGTTCAGCGCCCGCATCACCCCGATCGCCTCGATGTTCTCGCGGCCCCCGTAACGGTTGGGCACCCACTCGCCCTCCTTGCGGGAGTAGTCGAGGTAGAGCATCGACGCCACTGCGTCCACCCGGAGGCCGTCGGCGTGGTAGCGGTCGAGCCAGTGCATCCCGCTCGAGATCAGGAAGCTGCGCACCTCGTTGCGGCCGTAGTTGAAGATGTAGCTGCCCCAGTCCGGGTGGAAGCCCTGTCGCGGATCGGCATGCTCGTACAGATGCGTGCCGTCGAACAGGGCCAGCCCGTGGGGATCGGTGGCGAAGTGCGATGGCACCCAGTCCAGCACCACGCCGATGCCGGCACGGTGCAGCGCCTCGGTCAGCGCCATGAACTCCTGCGGCGTCCCGAACCGGCTCGTGGGGGCGAAGTATCCGGTCGACTGGTAGCCCCAGGAGCCCGTGAACGGATGCTCCATGACGGGCAGGAACTCGACGTGGGTGAAGCCCAACTCCGACAGGTAGGGCGGCAGCTGCTCGGCCAGCTCCAGGTAGGTCAGGGGCCGATCGCCGTCCTCAGGTTTCTTCCGCCACGACCCAAGGTGCATCTCGTAGATGCTGATCGGGTCGCTCAATCGGCTCCGCTTCACCCTGGCCGCCATCCACTCGTCGTCGGCCCAGGGGTGGTCGAGGTCCCAGACCACGGAGGCTGTGCGCGGCGGCTGCTCGCTGTAGAGCGCGAACGGGTCGGCCTTGAGCACCGTGCCCAGGTCGGACTCGACCGCGTACTTGTAGAGCGTCCCGGCGCCGATGTCGGGCAGGAAACCCTCCCAGATGCCCGAGCTGGCCCGCGGCGCCAGCGGATGGCTGCCGGGCTGCCAGCCGTTGAAGTCGCCGGCCACCGACACCGCCCGCGCCCCCGGCGCCCAGACCCCGAAGTAGGTGCCAGCGGTGGCGCCCGCCTCCATCGGGTGAGCGCCCAGGTGCTCGCCCAGCGTCGTGTGCGTGCCCTCGTTGAACAGGTACAGGTCCTGGTCGCTCAGCAAGCTGACGTCGTGGCGCATCACGGTGCGGTCCAGTGACCGGCTCATGCGGCCCTCCCTCGTGCCCCGGCGATCGCGCCCAGGCTCGCCGCCAATCCTGGCACATCGTCGAGCTGATCGACGCCATACCGGGCCCGCCGCCGCCAATTGGGCTGCTCGACACTGGTGCCCGGCAGGTTTTGCGGCTCGGTCTCGCCCCACATGTCCTCGAGGTTGACGACCACAAGCTGCGCAGCCGACGCCGCCAGCTCGAGCATCGCAGCTCGGTAGGCGTCGCGCTCGGAGGCGGCCGCGTGACCGCGCCGTTCCAGCGACCGGGTCAGGGCGGCCCGAAGCGCCGAGCGCAGCTCGCGTTCGCGGGTCGCATCGGCAGCGCCGATCAGGCCGATCTGCAGCCGCCGCTCGATGTCCTCGCCCTCCCAGAATCCTGCGAAAGTCGGCATGTCGTGCGTGTTGGTACCCGCAAGGGCGTCCCGCGGCACCTCTGCGAACGGATCACCGTCCGGCTGCAGCTCGAGCTGCAGCACATACGAGCGGAGCAGGCCCCGGCGGCTCATCGCCGTCCGTACCTCGCCCGGCACCGTGCCCAGATCCTCGCCCACCAGCACCGTGCCGTGACGATGCGACTCGATGGCCAGCAGGGCGTACAGCTCATCCGCCGGCTGCCGCACGTAGACTCCCTCCTTCGCCCCCATGCCGAAGGGCACGCAGTAGAGCCGGTGCAGCCCCATGACGTGGTCGATGCGGACGGTCGCGGCATGCCCGAGCAGGGTGTCCAGGCTGGCCTGGAGGTAGCGGTGGCCGTCCTGGCGGGTGCGCTCAGGATGCAGCGGCCGGAACCCCCAGTCCTGGCCGCCGGCGAACAGCTCGTCCGGCGGCGCACCCACCGACAGGCCGTCGACGAAGCTGTCCGCGAACCGCCAGGTGTCGAAGCCGTCAGGGTGGACACCCAGCGGCATGTCCAGGTAGAGCGCATCGGCTGATCCGGCGGCCTCCAGCTGCTCGGCGCACAGCATCTGCACGTACGTGTGGTACTCGGCGGCCTCGTCGCTCGGCTGATCGCCGTCAGCCCAGGCCGGCCATCCCCCTCTCGCCGCCTCGCAGCGGGCACGGAACCGGGCGTAGGCATCGAGGTGCGGCTGATCCGCCCGGCGCGACTGGAGCTTCGCCCGCCGCTCACCGGCCACGGCATGAAGCAGCGCCTCCAGCACCTGACGCTTGGCCGCCATCGCGCCGGCGTGGTCGACCAACGGCTCCGCCCGCAGTCGCGCCAGCTCTCGCTGGTAGCCGGGCGAGCCCAGCAGCTCGCGGGCGGCCGCGCTGCGCTCGAGCTCGGGCGCCGCGGCCGGGTCGAGATAGACCTCGTTCCAGAACAGCCGGCTGACCGGCGCGTAAGGGCTGGGATCGAACGGCCGGTCGAGGAAGCTGGCGAAGATCGGCGTGCTGCCGACCATGGCCGCCCCCCGCTCGCCCGACCACTCGACCAGCCGCCGGAGCTCGGTCATGTCGCCGATCCCCCACCTCCCTGGCAGCGCGTAGAGAGGCAGGAACAGCCCCCACCCCCGGCGATCGGGCCGCATGGCCGCACGGGGGGCGCACAGCAGGTGCACCTCCTGCGCCCGACGGCCCTGCTCGAGCGTCAGCAGATGGCGTCCCACCGGCAGCGGGCCGGGCAGCGGCATCCACCACGAGCCGCCCTCCCGGTAGACCAGGTCGAGAGCAGCGGCCGTGCCCGACAGCTCCCGGCCGTCCTCCCGCCGGAGCACCCACTCCAGAGCGCCGCCGCCCTGAGGGCGGACGCCGATCGCCGGTGACGTGCCGTCGCGGATCACGGCGACCGGATCGGCCAGCGACGCCGCCCGGCCGGCCCTCAGGGTGCGCAGCGCCTCGTCCGCTCCCCGCCCGCCCTCGGCCACCTCCCAACCGAGCGCGGTGCACACGGCGGCCAGCGCGGCGGTCGACGCGGTGCGGCGCCTGCCGGCGGCGTCGGTGTACGCGCGCTGCACGCCGAGCTCGGCCGCGAGGCGGCCGAGCGCCTGCCGGCCGCCGGTCATGTGCCGAGCAGCTCGTCGAGGCCGTGGGCGGGGATGGCGACCCAGTCGGGCCGGTTGTCGAGCTCGTAGCCGATCTCGTAAACCGACTTCTCCAGCAGGAACAGGCGCAGCAGCCGGCCGAACTCGGCGTCGTCCTGAGGCACGAAGCCGGCCCCGGCGACAGCGTCGCGGTACCCGCGCAGGAAGGCCGCGGAGACGGCGGCCCGCCACGCTTGCACCCATCCCTCCGCCCGGCCGCCGGTGGGGTCGTCGCGGCCGCATTCCTGGAACAGCCCGGCGTAGGCGGCGTAGTGGAAGGAGCGCAGCATGCCGGCCACATCGCGCAGCGGGGACCGCTTGAGCCGCCGCTGGCCCAGGGTGCGCGCCGGCTCGCCCTCGAAGTCGATGAACACGACGTCCCGGCCGGTCCACAGCACCTGGCCCAGATGCAGGTCTCCATGGGTACGAATCTGGCTGCCCGACAGCCGGTCGGCCAGCAGCTCGGCCAGCAGCGCGGACACCTCCTCCTCCCGGCCGGCCAGCCCGTCGGGCATCACGTCGCCACCGGCACGGCGAACCGAGCGGAAGGTCTGGCGGACGAGCGTCCGCAGTGACTGCACCAGCGACCGCTGCTGAAGCGCCGAGAACGGCTCCGGCGCGTCGGGTGCCGCGGCGGAGGCGAGCACCCGGTGCAGCTCGCCCGTGCGCTGGCCCAGCAGCCGAGCCACCTCCTCGAACGAGCCCACCATCTCCGACACCTCCGCCGACTGGGGCGGGCCAAGCGGGTCGTGCGGCCCCGCTCCCGGCGGGCCGTCCTCTCGCGCCAGCGCCTCCTCCAGAAACCGCCCGATCTCGTCCAGCGCATACGCCCAGGCATTCCCCTCGTTGGCGACGTATCCCTGGAGCACGCCGACGGTGATCGGCGCCCCCTTCGCCCGCCGATACTCGAGCACGCCCGCCGTCGGCGGCACGTGCTCGAAGCCCTTGGCCGAGAGCAGGCCGCCGAGCTCGGCCTCGGGGTTCGTCCCCGCCTCCGCCTTGCGGAACAGCTTCATGATCAGCCCCTGGCCGAACGCGATCGAGCTGTTGCTCTGCTCGGCACCCAGCGGCGCCGGAGTCAGGTCATGGCCAGCGGCCAGCCGCCGCAGCGAACGTTCGGGCACCCCTTCCAGGCTGCCCGACCGGCCGGCCACGCGGCGCCGGCGGCGGACCAGCTCGAGCAGCGCCCTGGCGACCGCGGGGTCGTCGGCGCCGTCGACCAGCAGCACGTCGCCCTCGCCGCCCCTGACCACCGCGATCGGATCGTCGTGCGGGGCGTCGTCGACCCGCCGCGCCGCCAGCGGCAGCAGGTAGGTCTCGGGCTCCCCTTCTGTCAGCTCGACGTCGATCAGGCACAGGTAGCCGACCGGCTCGCCCCTGGCCGGGCCCAGCCGCATTGCGTCGCCGACGGAAACCCGGCGGATCTTGCGCGATTTGGCGGCGAACCAGCGCTGGCGGGGCAGGTGCTTGGTCAGCGCCTCCTCGAGCTGCGTCCGGCCCCGCCGCTCGAACACGCCCGCCCAGCCGTTGGCGCTGCGGATCGCGGGTGGCGGCGCCGCCGCGTCGCCCGGCCGTGGCTCGGGCACGTGCAGCGCAAACAGGAAGAAGTCGTGCGGGCCGAGCGTCAGCACGTACGGCCGTTCGGCCGACAGCGGCGGGAACTCGGTGTGGCCGATCAGCTCTTCCGGCACCAGCCCGTCCAGATGGCGGACGTCGAGCTCGACGTACTGGGCCCGCCGCGACAGGTTGGCCACCACCAGGATCCGCTCCTCCTCGTACTCGCGCACGAAGGCCAGCACGTGACGGTTCTCGGAGAGCAGGAACTCGATCGAGCCGCGGAAGGCGGAGTGGCGCTTGCGCAGGCCGATCATCCGCTTCATCCACCAGAGCAGCGAGCTGGCGTTGCTCTGCTGGGCCTCGACGTTCACCGCGCCGTATTCGGGGTCGGCGATCACGGGTAGGAACAGCCGCTGCGGGTTGGCCCTCGAGAAGCCGCCGTTGCGGTCGCCGCTCCACTGCATCGGCGTGCGCACGGCGTTTCGGTCGCCGAGGTAGAAGTTGTCGCCCATGCCGATCTCGTCTCCGTAGTAGATGACCGGCGTGCCCGGCAGCGTCAGCAGCAGCGCGTTCACCAGCTCGATCACCCGGCGGTCGTTGCCCAGCAGCGGTGCCAGCCGGCGGCGGATGCCGAGGTTGATCCGCGCCTGTGGATCCTCGGCATAGACGCGGTACATGTAGTCGCGCTCCTCGTCGGTGACCATCTCGAGCGTCAGCTCGTCGTGGTTGCGCAGGAAGATCGCCCACTGCGACCCTTCCGGCAGCGGCGGGGTCTGGGCCAGGATGTCGACCAGCGGGTAGCGGTCCTCCATCCGCACGGACATGAACATGCGCGGCATCAGCGGGAAGTGGAAGGCCATGTGGCACTCGTCACCGTCGCCGAAGTAGGCAACGGCATCCTCGGGCCACTGGTTGGCCTCCGCCAGCAGCATCCGGCCGGGGAACCGCTCGTCCACATGGCGCCGCAGCGCCTTCAGCGCCTGGTGGGTCTCGGGCAGGTTCTCGCAGTTCGTGCCCTCGCGCTCGAACAGATAGGGCACCGCATCCAGGCGGAGGCCGTCGACGCCCATCTCCAGCCAGTAGTCGACGATGTCGAACATCTCGCGTTCGACCTCCGGGTTCTCCCAGTTGAGGTCGGGCTGGTGCGAGTAGAACCTGTGCCAGAAATACGCCCCGGCCACCGGATCCCATGTCCAGTTCGACGCCTCGAAGTCCTGGAAGATGATCCGCGCCTCCGGGTACAGATCCGGGGTGTCGCTCCAGACGTAGAAGTCGCGCTCGGGACTGCCGGTCGGCGCGCGCCGCGCACGCTGGAACCAGGCGTGCTCGTCGGAGGTGTGGTTGAGCACCAGCTCGGTGATCACCCGCAGCCCGCGGTCATGAGCCGCGCGCAGGAAGCGCTTGAAGTCGCGCATCGTCCCGTATGCCGGGTTGATCGCCCGGTAGTTCGCGATGTCGTAGCCGTCGTCCCGCAGCGGCGAGGGGTAGAACGGCAGCAGCCAGAGCGCGGTCACACCCAGGTCCTGCAGGTAGTCGAGCCGCTGGGTGAGGCCCCGGAAGTCGCCGATGCCGTCGTCGTTGGAATCGGCGAACGAGCGCACGTGCAACTCGTAGATCACCGCGTCCTGGTACCAGTGCTCGGCCTCGCCGGCCACGACCGGCATCCGTACGGTGGGCATGCTCATCCGAAGTACTCGAAATCTCGCTCGGTGCGCAGGTGCCTGCGCAGGTGGAGGATATGGCCGGGCGACTCGTCGGGGCGGAGCTCCACGTAGTTGTGCGACCCGCTCCATAGGTAGGTTGAGCCGTCCAGCAGGTCGTGAGCCTGGAACGGCTGGGCAGGGTCGATGTCGAGGGCGCCCAGGTCGAGGCCGACCCAGCCCGCCTGCATGTGGTTGGGGTCGAGGTTGACCACCATCAGCACGGTGTCGCGGCTGGCCGGATCGTGCTTGGAGTACGCGATCAGCATGTCGTTGTCGACGTGGTGGAAGCGCAGGCCGTCGTTGCGGCGCAGCGCCGGATGGTGGCGGCGGGCGGCGTTGACGGCCGTGATCAACGGCTCCAGCGTGCCCTCCGGCCCCCGCTTCCAGTCACGCAGCTGGTACTTCTCGGAATCGAGGTACTCCTCGCTGCCCGGCCGCAGGTTGCGCCCCTCCATCAGCTCGAAGGCGGGCCCGTAGATGCCATAGCTGGCGCCCATGGTGGCGGCCAGCAGCAGGCGGGCCGCGAACATCGGGCGGCCACCGGTCTGCAGCTGCTCGGTGAGGATGTCAGGCGTGTTCGGCCAGAAGCTGGGGCGCATGTACTCGGCGAGCTCGGTCTGCGTCAGCTCGGTCAGATACTCGGTCAGCTCCCACTTGGCCGACCGCCAGGCGAAGTAGGTGTACGACTGGGTGAACCCGCCCTTGGCCAGCCGCTCCATCACCCTCGGCCGGGTGAATGCCTCGGACAGGAAGATCACCTCGGGCGATTCCCGCTTCACCTCGTCGATCAGCCAGTCCCAGAACGCGAACGGCTTCGTGTGTGGGTTGTCCACCCGGAAGACGCGAACGCCCTGGCCGATCCAGAAGCGCACGACGTCGAGCAGGGCATCCCACAGACCCGGCCAGTCCTCGCTCTCGAAGTCGAGCGGGACGATGTCCTGGTACAGCTTGGGCGGGTTCTCGGCGTGGCGGATGCTGCCGTCCGGACGGTGCCTGAACCAGTCCGGGTGCTCCTTCACCCACGGGTGGTCGGGCGCACACTGGAAGGCGAGGTCGAGCGCCAGCTCGATGCCGTGGCCGCGGCAGGCCTCGGCCAGATCGCGGACGTCGTCCACGGTGCCCAGCTCGGGGTGCACGGCCGTGTGGCCGCCCAGCTTCGAGCCGATCGCCCACGGGCTGCCGGGATCGCCCCGCTTCGCGTGCTCGGCGTTGTTCCTGCCCTTCCGCTTCTGCTCGCCGATCGGGTGGATGGGAGGCAGGTAGAGAACGTCGAAGCCCATGGCGGCGATCCGCTCGAGCTGGCCGGTGACGTCCTTCAGCGTGCCATGGCGCTTGGGCGCGCCCAGCGAGCGCGGGAACAGCTCGTACCAGGCACTGCATCGCGCCAGCTCCGGCTCCACCCAGACCTCCAGCTCGTCCGAATCGGTGGCGTGCTGTCGCTCTCCGTGCTCGGCCATCAGGTCGAAGAGCACCGGGTCGAGCGCGCCTCCCGCAGCCTCGTCGCCGTCGCGGGCGGCCACCCGCAGCCGCTCGGCGCGCTCACTCAGCTGTGGGGCCGCGGCCCGCCCCGCCGATTCCGCCGAGGAGGCCACGATGCCCGCACCGACCAGCAGCTCGACCGACACCTGCTGGCCGGCTGCGATCCGCCGCTCCAGCTGTCCCCGCCAGGTGCGAAAGGGGTCGACCCAGCCGCGGACGGCGTAGCGGTAGCGACCCAGCTTGGGCAGGGGCACCGATGCCCGCCAGCGGTCGTTGCCGAGCGGCGCCATCGGCGCCTCCGTCCAGCGGCGGTCGGACTCGTGCCGGTAGCGGACCACCGCGCCCAGCTCGTCGTGACCGTCGCCGAACACGTCGGCGATCACCTCGAGCGCGTCGCCCAGGGTGCGTTTGACCGGGAACCGCCCGCACGAGATGCATGGCCGGACGGACTCGACCACCGCCCGGCGCCTGCCGTCGACACGAGTGCTCACCGAGGCAACGGTACCCTTGCCGGCCGCAGCCAAACCACCTGCGGACTCACTGGGGCGGCTCCGCGATGCAGGCGGTGCCTACCCGGACAAAACCCAGCCGGCCGTACAGCCTGGCCACGTCGTCGTCGCCGGCGGACAGCAACACCAGATCGGCGCCGCCCCGGCGGGCGTCCGCCGCCAGCTCGGCCGTGACTGCACCGGCCAGCCCGCGGCGGCGGTAGGCCGGGAGGGTGGCCACGCCCACGATCTCGGTCGTGTCGCCCACCGGCTTATGGCCCCCCGCGCAGACGATCGCCCCGTCCATACGGGCGACGGCATGCCGCTTGAGGCCGCGTTTCACCGCATCACGCTGGGCGTCCACCCGACCCGGCGGCACGACCTCGATCGCGGCCCGAAGCGCCTCCAGCCCGGCCGCACCGGGATCCGTGCCCGCCTCGCCGAATCCCAGCTGCTGGACGGCCTCCACGGCGGCCAGCTCGCCGGCGCCAGGCAGCATCTCGATCACGGCGCCATCCGGCGGCGGCGGGGCGACCACCTCGCGGTGAAGCGTCATCAGCGGATGGTCGTGCACGTTGAGCCCGGCTCCAACCGCCGCCGCTGCCAGCTCGGGCGACACCTCGCTCACCCACTCGAACTGCTCGGCGACGCCCAGCTCGCGCATCCGCGACCGCACGGCCTCGACGTCGGCCACGGTGAAGGCACCGGCCCCCAGCGACGGCCGGGCGTAGTAGGGCCAGCCCGGCCCGTTGCGCACGAACAGCGTGAAAGGGCCGACCTGCTCCGCGGCGGCATCCCCGCGGGGCACGGCGTCGTAGTAGCGCTCCAGTCGGCCGAGCAGCTGCATCGCCGGACAGGATAGGCGCCACCGGCCGGAGCGCCGGAGATGCCTCAAACCGGGCGGCCGTACCCTCGAAAGATTTGCCCCGAGCTGCCGGGTACGTCAGCCGCGCATGGCGGCCCGGGCCAGGGCCCGCTGGCCGCCGGCCGGGTCGGTGCCGATCAGGATCGTCCGCCCGGCCCGCTTCCGCCGGGCGAGGGCGCCGGCACGGCGCAAGGCGCGCACCGTCCGGTCGGCAATCACCGCCAGCCCGTCGACCACCGCCACACCGTCAGGTGCGAGCTCGCGGACGACGGGGGCGGCGGCCGCCGAATGCGAGCAGCCCAGCAGGATGCCGCGCACGCTCCCCAATGCATCCATGCCTGCGGCCACGACCTCGCGCGCCGCGGCCGACGAGGGCCCGTGGTGATCGACGGCCGCGGCCAGCCCGGGCCAGGTCACCGGCACGGCGCCAAGCCCGCCGCGCTGGCGTCTCAGACCGCGGGCCTGCTGGAGCCCGCGGGTGCAGTCGGAGCCGCTGACCACGGCAATCGGCATGCCGCCGGCCGCCGCCGCGGCCACGGGAAGCATCCGCTCCATCGCGACAACCGACGCCCCGGCGCGCTCCCGCACGGCGGGCAGGGCGTCGGCGGCGGCCTGCGCCGACGCCAGCAGCACCAGCTTGGGGGCGTAGCCCACCAGCTCGGAGGCCATCTGTCCGGCCCGGCTGACGACCACGCGGGGCTGGCGGCGGGCATACGGTGCATAGGCCGTGTCGAGCAGCAACACGAAGTCCTCATGCGGCAGCCGGCGGGCCAGGTGGTCGCGCAGCACCGTCCCCCCGGCGCCCGTTGCCAGTATGGCAATCGGGGCGTCCGGGGACACGGCCGGAAGCGTCACGATCGCGGCCGCTCCTTCTGCGGGTCGTAGATCGGGTAGACGTCGACGATCGCCGGCACCAGACGGCCGTCGGGCATGGCCACCTCGACCTGCGTGCCGCGCTCGGTCAGCTCGGTCTCGATGGAGGCCATCCCGATCACCTTGTCGACCGTCGGCGAGCGGCCGGCCGACGGTGACGTCAGCTTGCCGACTCCGCGCCCGTTCGAGTACACCGGCGCGCCATAGTCGGGCGCCTCCTCGCCGGCCACGACCAGGGTGACCATACGGTGCGTGATGCCGGCATCGGCCTCGGCCTCCAGGGCCTGCTTGCCGTGAAAATCGCCCTTGTCGAGCTTGATCATCCGGTCGAGGCTCATGTGGAAGGGCGAGGTGACGCCGGGGAAGTAGTCGTAGCCAAGGAAGATCAGCCCGGATTCGATGCGCAGGGACTCGACCGCTGCCAGTCCGTATGGGCGGATGCCCATGGAGGCGCCGTTGTCGAGCAGCGCCTGCCACAGCTGCTCTGCGCCCTCGGGCGGGCAAAACACCTCGTAGCCGAGCTCGCCGGAATATCCGGTACGGGAGACCAGGCATCCCTCGACGCCGGCCACGGTGACGGGCTCGGCGGTGAAGCGGAAGTACTTCAGTCCGGCGACATCGGCATCGGTCAGCAGTTGAAGGAGCTCTCGCGAGCGCGGCCCCTGCACCTGCAGGTGGGGCATCCGCTCGGTCACCTGCTCGATCTGCACGTCGAAGCGGTCGCCCAGCGTTCGCCGGAAGTGGACGGCATCGCTCTCGAGCGCGGTCACCACCAGGATCCCCCGCTTGCTGTCGCCGGTGTTGTAGACCACGCCGTCGCCGAGCATCTTGCCGCTGGCGTCGACGAACGGCCCGTAACGGGCCTGGCCCACGTCCAGCGAGGACATGTCGGACGTGAACAGGTGATCGGCGGCCGCCAGCGCGTCCTTGCCGGTGAACAGCCACTTCTGGAGCGGCGACTCGTCCCAGACGCCGACCGCGTGGCGGACGGTGTTGTGCTCCGACACGGGATCGCCGAAGTCGGAGATCCACGACCAGTCCTCGAACTCCGCGAACTCGCCGCCCATCCGCCGCTGGATGGCATCGAAGGCCGTGCGCCGCAGACCGTCGGGATAGACGCCGGCAGGGGCCGGCCCGCCAACCTGCAGGGCCGCGGCGGCGGCCGTGTCAAAAGGGGCCGAGTCGGCGTCGAGCGGCGGCATCGCCACCTCGACCGGCATGATCGTGGTCGGCGTCGCACGCCGGGTCAGCTCCTGGTGGCCGGGCGGCAGCACCTGCGTCACGCCCAGCAGCGAGCGGGCGGCCATCGGCGTGCTCAGCGTGCGGTAGCTCTCCACCGGCTGCTTCTCCTCCCGGTCGAGGTTGCGGCGCAGCCGCCGCAGCCGGGCCTGCTCGCCGTGGTCGATGCCGGGCGTGGTGAAGATCGCCTGCTCGACATAGCTCTCGACCACCCGGTTGCCGACCAGCGAGACGTCCGCATCGCGGGCTTGCCCGGTGCGCGGCGAATAGGTGACCACGCAGCGGACGATGTCGAGGAAGCAGTTCCAGGTCGACAGCACGACCTCTCCTCGGCAGCGGGCGCCGGTCTCGGGGATCGCCAGCACGGTGATCCGGCGGTCGATCAGGGCCTCCAGCACGGCCTCGGTGGACGGCTGCAGGATGGTCACGAACTTGTGCAGTGGCCAGACGTCGAGCTGGTTGAAGTCGCCCGGCTCGCAGCCCACCCCGAACAGGTAGGCGTCGGAGTACCTGAAGAAGTTGCCCGTGCCCTGGGTCTGCTTGAGGTTGTCGTAGAACAGCGTGATGGTGCCGGAGATCAGGTTCGAGCAGCCGACAGCATCCATCGGATTCGCCAGCAGGACTCCGAGCCGATCCTCGTGCGTGAAACCGCCCGGCCACAGCTCGGACAGCGGTGCCGACTTGCCGTCGCGCTCGACGGAGAAGTCGCTGGTTTCGAGAGCGTAGGAGGAGTGCATGCCGCGAGTTTACGGCACCCCTCGCCGCGCTGTCACGGCACAGGTCAACGGAACAACGGGGTCAGACCTGACCCCGTTGTTCCGCCACGCGAAGCTGCTAGCGCGACGCCGCGTAGTCGAGCGGAGCGGAGTCGCCGCCGAAGCCCATCGCGGCCTCGTCGCGACGACCGCGCAGCGCCCAGGCTGCGGCACCGGCCATGCCGGCCACAGCCGCCACGCCGGCGAAGGCCCGGAAGCGGCTCTTGCGCCGTCGGGCGCTGGTCACGTCATGGGCCAGAGACCGCACGTCGGACCACACCTTCATCGCATCCTTGCGGACGTCGTCGCGCCGTGCGACCGCCGCCAGCCTGTCCATCCCGCGCTCTGCCTGCTTTTTGCGATTCTTGAACATGAGCTACCTCCTCGTTCGCGGAGAAATGCCCCGAAACCGGCCGGGCGAAACGTCCCACACCGGGTGTGGAACACTACGGGCGGCCTCGGCCCGCGTACGTCGACAAGGGAGATGCACAGATGCAGCTCGGCATGATCGGACTGGGACGGATGGGAGCCAACATGGTGCGCCGGCTGATCGCCGGCGGCCACGATTGCGTGGTTTACGACGTGCATCCCGAGGCCGTGCAGGCGCTGCAGGGCGAGGGCGCGGCGGGGGGTGAGTCGCTCGAGGACTTCGTCACCAAGCTGGAGCGGCCACGGGCGGTCTGGTTGATGGTGCCGGCGGCGGTGGTCGACTCCACGCTGACCCAGCTGGTGCCTCTGCTGGAGGAGGACGACGTCGTCATCGACGGCGGCAACTCCTACTACCACGACGACATCCGCCGGGCCGGCGAGCTGATGCCCCGGGGCCTCCACTACGTCGACGTCGGCACCAGCGGCGGCGTCTTCGGCCTGGAACGCGGCTACTGCCTGATGATCGGCGGCGATCGCGACGCCGTGGGCCGGCTCGATCCGATCTTCGCCACGCTGGCACCCGGTACCGACGCCGCGCCACCCACCCCCAGCCGCCAGGACGGCGACGGCACCGCGGAACGGGGCTACCTCCACTGCGGCCCGGCCGGCGCCGGCCACTTCGTGAAGATGGTGCACAACGGCATCGAATACGGGTTGATGGCGGCCTACGCCGAGGGGCTCAACATCCTGCACCGGGCCGACGCCGGCCTGCACGAGCGGGAGTCGGACGCCGAGACCAGCCCGCTCCGCGACCCATCGCTCTACCGGTACGACCTCGACGTGGCCGAGATCACCGAGCTGTGGCGGCGGGGCAGCGTGATCGCATCGTGGCTGCTCGACCTGACCGCCATCTCACTGGCCGACGATCCGGCGCTGGCGGGCTTCGCCGGCCGGGTGTCGGACTCGGGTGAGGGCCGATGGACGGTGCAGGCGGCCGTCGACGAGGGGGTGCCGGTGCCCGTGCTGGCCTCGGCGCTGTTCTCGCGCTTCAGCTCGCAGGGCGAGGCCGACTTCGGAAACCGGGTGCTGTCGGCGATGCGGTTCCAGTTCGGCGGCCACCACGAGAAGCCGGGCGCGTGACGCCGCTTCGCCAGACGACCGCGTGGAAGCGGCTGCAGAGCCACCACGCGGAGGTGGCGGACATCCACCTGCGGCAGCTGTTCGCCGACGACCCCGGGCGCGGCGAACGGTTGCGGGCCGAGGGGGCCGGCCTGCTGCTGGACTACTCCAAGCACCGCGCGACCGACGAGACGCTCGAGCTCTTGATCGACCTGGCCCGCGAGCGCGGCGTTCCCGAGCGGCGTGACGCGATGTTGTCGGGCCAGGAGATCAACACGACCGAGGGCCGGGCGGTGCTGCACACCGCGCTTCGGGCACCGCGCTCCGCCTCGATCGTGGTCGACGGCCACGATGTGGTACCCGACGTCCACGAGGTGCTGGGACGGATGGCCGCCTTCGCCCGCCGGGTGCGTGACCGCTCCTGGCTGGGCGGGGCCGGGGCTCCGGTCACCAACATCGTCAACATCGGCATCGGCGGCAGCGACCTGGGGCCGGTGATGGCCTACGAGGCACTCAAGCACTACAGCGACCGCGGGCTCGTGCTGCGGTTCGTGTCCAACGTCGACGGCACCGATTTCGTGGAGGCGACCCGCGACCTCGACCCGGCGCGGACGCTGTTCATCGTCTCGTCAAAGACCTTCACGACGCTCGAGACGATGGCGAACGCCCGCAGCGCCCGGCGGTGGGTGGTCGACGCGGTGGGGGAGGAGGCGGTCGCCCGGCACTTCGTCGCCGTTTCGACGAACGCCGAGCAGGTGGAGGCGTTCGGGATCGACACCGACAACATGTTCGGCTTCTGGGACTGGGTTGGCGGCCGCTACTCGATGGACTCCGCTATCGGCCTGACGACCATGATCGCCATCGGGCCCGAGGGTTACGACGAGCTGCTGTCCGGGTTCCGGGCGATGGACGAGCACTTCGCGACCGCGCCGCTGGAGCAGAACCTGCCGGTGCTGATGGGCATGCTGGGCGTCTGGTACGCCGACTTCTTCGGCTGCCAGACGGTCGCCGTGCTCCCCTACGACCAGTACCTGAACCGCTTCCCGGCCTACCTCCAGCAGCTGACGATGGAATCGAACGGCAAGCACGTGGCACTCGACGGGCGAACCGTCGACTACCAGACCGGGCCGGTCTACTGGGGCGAGCCGGGAACCAACGGCCAGCACAGCTTCTACCAGTTGATCCACCAGGGAACGGTGCTCGTCCCCTGCGACCTGATCGGGTTCTGCCAGACGCTGAACCGGCTGGACGGCCATCACGACCTGCTGATGGCGAACGTGTTCGCCCAGGGCGAGGCGCTGGCGTTCGGCAAGACGGCGGACGAGGTGGCGGCCGAGGGCGTCGCGGCCGAGCTCGTCCCCCACCGGGTGTTCGAAGGCAACCGGCCGACCAGCACGATCATGGCCGACCGGCTGACGCCGGCCGTGCTGGGCTCGCTGGTCGCGCTCTACGAGCATCTGGTGTTCACGCAGTCGGCGGTCTGGGACATCAACGCCTTCGACCAGTGGGGCGTCGAGCTGGGCAAGGTGCTGGCCCAGCGGATCGTGCCGGAGTTGGCCGACGAAGATCCCGCGCTGCGGCACGACTCTTCGACCAACGCCCTGATCCGCCGCTACCGCGAGCGCCGCGGCTGAGCCCTAGACGCCCTGGCGCGGGATCACGAAGCTCCACGCCCGGGCAAACACGCACTCCGCTCCGTCGAAGGCGCGGAGAGTGGTGGTCACGCGAAACACGTCGCGGTCGGCGGCCATTTCGCTCTCCGACTCGATCGTCGTCAGCCAGCCGGTGTCCGGCCGCCCGGTGACGAACCTGCGCTCGCAGTGCACGCGCGCGGAGAGCGGATCGTCGGCCCCGATCGTGAACCGGTCGGGCTCGTAGCGCTCGATCTCGAGCCCGCTCTCCGGCAGGCTGAACCTGACGTGGGGGTAGCGGTGCTCAAAGGTGAACGTGCCGTCGGCGATGCTGCGGCCGGTCGTCTGGTCGCCGGGCACCAGCTCGAGGATGTCAACCGGCGGCCGCGGCGCCAGCGCCGGCGGCTCGAAGGGACGCAGCGAGGCATCGGCATCCGACGGCGGCCGCACCGGCAGCATCAGGGCGCTGCCCTCGCTGAGCAGGGTCAGCCGGACCGGGTCGGGCGACGGCCACGCCCATGGCCAGTAGGTGGTCGAGACGCTCAGCCGCAGCCGGTGACCCGCGGGGATGCGCTGGCCGATCGCCTTCATCGGCACGTCGACCGCCATCCGTTGGCCGGGCACGACCGCCGCCGCGCGATCGTGCCCCTCACGATGGGTGAGGTTGAGCAGGCCCCGGGTGACCAGGCAGGAGCGGCCATCCGGGTCGACGTCGCACAGGCGCACAGAGACCAGTGCCCGCTCACGGTCGGCCGCCAGCTGGAGCCGCGCGACGCACACGCCCAGCAGCTCCAGAGGCTCGTCCAGCCGCTGCGACGTGAAGGTGAGCGAGCGGCCGTCCTCGGCCCGCTGGTCGGGCGGTAAGTCGGCCGGCCCCCCGAACGGATCCCAGTCGCCCGCGTCCATGCCGTGCTCCTGCGTGCCGACGTGGGTGAGCTCGACCGCCGACCGGGGCTCCTGCCCCAGCGTCCCGTCGCCCAGCAACAGACGGCGCTGCTCCAGCCTGGGAGAGGGCCATGAGCGCTCGGCGACCCAGCGGCCGGGACGTTCCGCATAGGTGGGCGCCGGCGCAGCCGGTTCCTGCATCCAGAACCGCAGCTGCGGCTCGTCCATGACCCCGGTGTCGTCGCCCTTCAGCCATTGATCCCACCAGCGCACGCATTCCTGAAGGAAGCCGATGGCCGGGCCCGGCGCCTGCGCCTCGACCGGATAGGTATGCGACCAGGGTCCGATCAGCGCCTTCTTTGGGCAGGTGAGCCCCTCCATCAGCCGCAGCACGGCGCTGCGGTAGCCGTCGGCCCAGCCGCTGACGGCGTACACCGGGCACTCGATGGCGCCGAAGTCCTCGCACACCGACCCATGCCTCCAATAGCCGTCCCGAAGCTGGTGGGTGAGCCAGGGCTCGATCATCGGGTGGGCCGATTCGAGCCGCTCGATCCATGCCTCGCGCCACCGCTCGCCGACCACCTGG
>Ga0070684_100000621_pt1 | contig 24483 bp, 22 predicted proteins | sample KBSC723LmetaG_FD_65653 | JGI IMG/M metagenome (GOLD analysis project Ga0070684, IMG submission 65653) | Corn rhizosphere microbial communities from Kellogg Biological Station, Michigan, USA - KBS C7.2-3L metaG | ecosystem: Host-associated > Plants > Roots > Rhizosphere ...
ACGGCGACTTCATTGAGGTCCTTTTGATAGTTGAGGTTTGCCTGCAACAGCGCTTCCTTGGTCTTGTGAACGATGTTGGGCACCGCGCTGGCATACATCGCGCTCGCGTTTTTCATCGCCAGGATTTCTTTTGCGGCGGCGATCGCCGCCGGAGAAGCCGGCTTGAGCGGAGGTGGCTGCTGCTGCGCTCCCGCTGGAACGCCGGCCAGAACCAATCCCAACGCAAGGCCCGCGGCCGACAAAATTCTTGAAAGGCGCTTCATTCCAAATCTCCTCGATTGCGACGTTACCGCCGTTCGACAACGCGAATTCCCTGAGAGCCTGCCAGAACAGCCGTGCTGGCAAGACCAATGAACAGCCCATGCTCGACAACGCCCGGTATCGAATTCAGTAGTCCCGCCAGGCGCGGCGCATCGGGTATGCGCCCGAGATGGGCATCGACAATCCAGTGGCCGCCATCGGTGACAAAAACGTGACCGTCTTTGCCGTTTCGGACCACCATTTGCCCGGAAACGCCACTTTCCGCAAATGCCCTGCCCATGGCGCGCCGCGTCGCCGCCAGGCCGAACGGAACGACCTCGACCGGCAACGGAAAGCGGCCGAGAACATCGACCGATTTGGTGTCGTCGGCGATCACGATCATGCGATCAGACGCCGCGGCGACGATCTTTTCGCGCAGCAATGCGCCACCGCCGCCCTTGATGACATTGAGCGAGGGGTCGATTTCGTCGGCGCCATCGACGGTCAGATCGAGCCGATCGATATCATCAAGCGTGGTCAGCGGAATGCCGCACCGCACCGCATCGGTGCGGGTCGCCTCCGATGTCGGCACGCCGATGACGTCAAGCCCGGCGCGAACCCGTTCGCCGAGAAGTTCGACAAAATGCTTCGCGGTCGAGCCGGTGCCGAGGCCAAGCCTCATGCCGTCGCGCACATGTTCGAGCGCGCGCGCCGCCGCCTGCCGTTTCAATCCGTCCATATTCACTTGCAAATACTGCCCCAGAGCCCCTGCCGACTTGCGGCCGGCGATGAAGCCTATCTAGCGTCGTTTTAGGGTAAGGAACAGCGCTATCAGTACTCGGATGCAGCGACTTTGGCCTAGTCGGCTACCTTGTCCATCGCCGCCTGGATCGCCGCAAACCGCTCGTCTACCCCGCTACGCATATCCGGGTGCGTGAACACGTAAAGTTCGTCGTTGCTGATAGCGTCGAGGACACGCGCAGCGACCGCCGCCGGGTCTAACCCGGCTTGCAGACGCGTGGCGATCTCGGCGACCATCGCGGCCGCCGGGCTGGCCCGGTCCAGGGGTTGTGTCGGGCCGTAGCGCTGCGGCCGGTTGCGGCCGCTCTCGCCAATGCCGGTGCGCACAAAGCTCGGACACAGCACGCTGACGCCAATGCCGAGCGGCTTGAGCTGTGCCGCGAGACCTTCCGACATGGCGACCACCGCAAACTTGCTCGCCGCGTAAGGACTGAATCCCATGCCATTAATCATCCCGGCCATGGAGGCGGTATTGACGATGTGGCCGCCTTCGTCGTGGGCGCGGAGATGCGGAAGGAAGGTGCGGATGCCGTGAACGACTCCCATCAGATTGACGTCGAGCACCCATCGCCAATTATCGAGCGAGATATTGTCGATGCCGCCGCCGGCGGCGACCCCGGCATTGTTGCAAACCACATGGACATTTCCGAAGGCCTCGTACGACGCCTCGGCCGCACGCTCGACGCTGACGGGATCGGCAACGTCACAGCTGATGCCGCGCACGTCAGGCCCAACATTATGCAGGCTTTTGACGGCGGCCGCCAACGCGTCGGTCTCGATATCGGCGAGCATCACTTTCATGCCGGCTTGCGCAAAGGCCCGGCCGAGCGCGAACCCGATACCCCCGGCCCCGCCTGTCACGAATGCTGTCTTGCCGGCCAGCTCCCGCATGATTGTCCCTGCCCTCTTCCGGATTACGACAGAAGCCTGTGGTCCCCTACTTGCATGATTGCGCGCAGACCGATAGCGATTTTCGATGACCGCTGCCCGCACTATTGTATTCGATCTTGACGGCACCCTCGTGGATACGGCGCCCGACCTGATCAACGCGCTGAACTTTATTCTCGACCGCGAGGGGCTGCCCCCGGTCCCGCTGCATTCCGCACGAAATATGATCGGCGCGGGCGCCCGCCGGCTGATCGAACGCGGCCTGGAGTTGGACGGCCGCTCCCTCGGCCCCGACGGCGTCACCCGGTTGACTGGCGACTTCATCAACTACTATGCGGCCCACATCGCCGACGTTTCGCGGCCGTTCGAAGGCCTGGAAGAGACGCTCGATGATTTGTCGGCGCGCGGATACCGCTTTGCGGTCTGCACCAACAAGCTCGAGTGGCTCTCGAAGCTGCTGCTCGACCAGCTGGGACTGAGTTCGCGATTTTCCGCGATTTGTGGCGCAGACACCTTCGGCGTTTCGAAGCCCGATCCGGCCATATTGCGGCAGACGATCGCGCGCGCTGGCGGCGAGCTGTCCTCCTCGATCATGGTCGGCGATGCCGGTCCGGACATCGGCGTCGCCCGCCGTGCCGGCATTCCGGTCATCTGCGTCGAATTCGGATATACCGAGGTTCCGATTGCAGACCTCAAACCGGACCGGCTGATCAATCACATGAGGGAGCTGCCGGCGGCGGTAGAAGACCTCATGATGCTTAGAGAGATTCCACATAATACTTTGATTTAATTACGTATTTCCTGAGCATATCCCCCTCGTTAACCATTACTTAACGATGCAGGCCCGGGCGGTTGCGCCGCCGTGATGACACTCTTATGGTCGGCCCCGGGGATTGTGGCAGTTTGCCGCAGTCGAGTGGCGGATGGATCATGCGTCGTGTCATCGCGATTGCCGTAGCGGGAGCTAACCTGGCCGGCTGCTCTTCATTTTCCTTCGACTCATTCAAGTCGGCGCCGCCGACTGTGCAAGTCCAGCTCGAGTCGGTTCCATCAGGAGCTGAAGCCACTACCTCCCTGGGGCCGGGTTGCAAGACACCCTGCTCAGTTGCCGTACCCGCTCCCGACAGCGGTTTCTCGGTCACTTACACCCTCAACAAGTTCCAGCCGGCAACCGTCCCTGTGCAGGTCATCCGTATCCCCGGCGATTTCTCGACGCCGGCCTCAGCCACGGTCGATCCCAATCCAGTGGTCGCGGAACTTCAGCCGGCCGGCCCGCCGCCGAAGGCCGAGCGCAAAATGCTGAGGCCAAAAAAGCCGAAAAAGCCGAAGGGCGTGGCCGCGGCGCCTGCTGGGGGATCGCCATTCCCCGCGCCGCCGCCAGCACCGCCGCCCCCGCCGCCGCCCGCACCGACCCGCTGATTGCTTGCACCGCACCAGATAAGGTGCGGATTGTGCGCCGATCGCATCATGCCTACATTGCGAATGTGGAACTCTGCCCCGCACCATCACGGCTGCCGCAGTCACAGGGCTATTGAATGAACGGATCCGGATCCTCGATGACTTCTCCCACATCGCTGTCCCGTCCGATGACCGACCCGTTTGGCCGGACCATCAGCTATTTGCGGGTATCGGTCACGGATCGCTGCGATCTGCGCTGCTTTTATTGCATGTCCGAAGACATGACATTTTTGCCCAAAGCCGATTTGCTCACGCTTGAGGAGCTCGACCGGCTCTGTTCAGCATTCATCGCCAAGGGCGTGCGAAAGTTGCGGCTTACCGGCGGCGAACCGCTGGTCCGGCGCAACGTGATGTCGCTGGTGCGCTCGCTCTCGCGCCATCTCGACACCGGGGCGCTCAATGAACTGACGCTGACCACCAACGGCTCGCAACTGGCGCGTTTTGCCGGCGAGTTGCGGGACTGCGGAGTTCGCCGCATCAACGTATCGCTGGACACGCTCGATCCGGCGAAATTCCGGGCCATCACCCGCTGGGGCGATATCGACAAGGTACAGGCCGGCATCGAGGCCGCGCGATCGGCGGGTCTCACCGTCAAGATCAACGCGGTTGCGCTGAAGAATCTGAACGAGGACGAAATCCCCTCGCTGATGGAATGGGCGCACGGCAAAGGCATGGCGCTGACGCTGATCGAGGTCATGCCGATGGGCGACATCGGCGAAGGACGTATCGACCAATATGTGCCGCTATCCCTGCTTCGCGCGCGCCTCGCCAAGCAGTACACGTTGACCGACCTCGACGACGACACCGGCGGGCCCGCGCGTTACGTCCGCGTCAGCGAGACCGGCGGCAAGCTCGGCTTCATCACGCCGATGACCCATAATTTCTGCGAGTCCTGCAACCGGGTGCGGATCACCTGTACCGGCACGCTGCATACCTGCCTGGGCCACGAGGATGCCTCCGATTTGCGCAAGCCGCTGCGGGCCTCCGCCGACGATCACCTGCTCAGTGCGGCGATCGACCGCGCCATCGGCCTGAAACCCAAGGGCCACGACTTCATCATCGATCGCAGGCACAACCGCCCGAGCGTCAGCCGCCATATGAGCGTCACCGGCGGCTGAGGGGTAAGCCCCGGCACGGGGCCGATATTCCCCTTCATTATCAACAAACTTACGATTGACGGCGGCGCCGCGCGCTGGAATGCTGCGGCTGCTTCATGCTAGCTCGGCTGGATAAGCCGCTGTGCCTGACGGGTGCGGCCAAGACGGCAGAGGCGCAATTGGGGAGGATCATCGTTGCAATCGCTCTTGAACCTGAGCCGCGCAATCGACGCGTTCACAAGGTGGGTGGGCAGGCGTCTGGCGTGGCTGATTCTGGTCGCCGTGGTGGTGTCCGCGCTTAACGCGATCGTGCGTAAGAGTTTCGACACATCTTCCAACTCCTGGCTCGAGCTTCAATGGGTGCTGTTCAGCATCGTCTTTCTGCTGTGCTCGTCCTGGACGCTGCTCGACAACGAGCATATCCGGATCGATATCGTCAACAACCTGCTGCCGAAGCAGGTGCGCAACAGCATCGACCTTATCGGTCATTTGTTTTTTCTGATTCCGCTGACCGTCGTCATGATTATCACCGGCGGTCCGTTCTTTATGCGCTCGGTCGAGATCAACGAGCAATCGGGCAACGCCGGCGGCTTGCCGCAATGGCCCGCCAAGTCACTGATCATTATCGGATTCTCGATGCTGCTGCTGCAGGGCATATCCGAGCTGATCAAGCGCATTGCCGTGATGCGGGGTCTGATCCCGGATCCACACGCATCGCAGGTGAATGCTCTCGAGGCCGAGGTCGAACACCTCGTCGATGCGCTCGAAAAACGCTGATCGCGGACGCGGTCACAGGGGGAATCTGGATGACTGCCTTTCTCATCGCCAATATGGCGCCGATCATGTTCGCGTCGTTGGTCGTGGTCCTGCTGCTGGGCTACCCGGCGGCGTTTTCGCTTGGCGCGGTGGGACTGATCTACGCCTTCGTCGGCATTCAGCTCGGCGAATTCCGTCCGGACTTCCTGCAAGCGCTTCCCGAGCGCGTCTACGGCGTGATGAACAACGACACACTGCTGGCGATTCCGTTCTTTACGTTCATGGGACTGGTGCTCGAACGATCCGGCATGGCGGAAGATCTGCTCGACACCATCGGGCAGCTGTTCGGCACCATCAAGGGCGGCCTCGCCTACGCCGTGGTGTTCGTCGGCGCGTTGCTCGCCGCCACCACCGGCGTGGTCGCGGCTTCCGTTATTTCGATGGGCCTGATCTCGCTGCCGATCATGCTGCGCTACGGCTACGACCGCCGCATGGCATCCGGAATCATCGCCGCTTCCGGCACGCTGGCGCAGATCATTCCGCCCTCGCTGGTGCTGATCGTGATGGCCGACCAGCTCGGCAAGTCGGTCGGCGACATGTACGAAGGCGCATTCATTCCGGGGCTGGTGCTCGCAGGCCTGTATGCCTTATATGCATTCTTCGTCACCTTGATATTTCCCAATGCGGCTCCCGGTTTGCCGGCGGAGGCCGTCGGCTTTCGCGAGAAGGATGGCGGCCGCGGCCTCTGGTCGCTAGCTGTGCTCACGGTTTTGGCCGGCGTGGTCGGCCGTCTGACTGAGGGCTACTTCTTCCCAGAAGCCCATGGCGCCGATTTCGTCGTGCTCACCATGTTCTTCGGCATCCTGTTTGCATTCTTCGCTGCGGTTCTGAACTGGATCATCGACAAGCTCACGGGATTCCGGTTCCTGTCCGCAATGGCGCAGCAGACCACTTTCGTGATGGTGCCGCCGCTGTTCCTGATCTTCCTGGTGCTGGGCACGATCTTCATCGGCGTCGCGACGCCAACGGAAGGCGGAGCCATGGGCGCCTCTGGCGCGCTCATCCTCGGCGCCGCCAAGCGAAGGCTGAGCTGGGATCTGATCAGGCAGGCCACCGAGTCAACCGCAAAGCTGTCGGCTTTCGTGGTTTTCATTTTGGTCGGGGCGCGCGTGTTCTCGCTGACGTTCTACGGCGTCAACGGTCACGTCTGGGTCGAAAACCTGCTCACCTCCCTGCCTGGCGGCCAGGTCGGCTTTTTGATTTTCGTCAACGCGTTTGTCTTTGTCCTTGCCTTCTTCCTCGATTTCTTCGAGATGGCCTTTATCGTCATCCCGCTGCTCGGGCCGGCCGCCGAACACCTCGGCATCGATCTGATCTGGTTCGGCGTGATCCTCGGCGTCAACATCCAGACCTCATTCATGCATCCGCCGTTCGGCTTCGCGCTGTTCTATCTGCGCTCGGTGGCGCCGAAGGATCCCTATGTCGACCGTGTCACCGGCAAGCGCATGGAGCCCGTCACCACCGGTCAGATCTATTGGGGCGCGGTGCCGTTCGTCGTCATCCAGGTCATCATGGTTCTGCTGGTGATCATGTTCCCGGCGATGGTGATGCATTACAAAGGCGCGCTGTCGACGATCGATCCCAACACCATCAAGATCGAGATTCCGCAGATCGAACTGCCGCCGCTCGATTTCGGTCCTTCGCCCAAACAATAGCAACCCCGGTTTGTGCGAACCAAAAAAAACCCCGGAGCTCGCGCTCCGGGGTTTTTTCGTTCGCTGAAGCTCTGACGCAATCAGCCCTGTGCGTGACGCGCCATGAAGTTGTCGAAACCGACCTCCGCGACCTGGAACCATTGATATCCGTTATTCGAGAAGGCGGTCAGAGAATCGTAGATCTTCTTGAAATTAGCATTGGTTGCAGCGATCTCGCCGTGCAGTTCCTTCGCCGCCTTGAAGGAGGCTTCCATGATCGGCGGCGAGAAGGCATGCAGCTTGGTGCCACCCGCGAGCAACTTGCGCAGCGCCGCCGGATTGACCTGATCGTACTTCGCCATCATCCAGTTGTTGGCATAGTGACCGGCCTGCTCGATAACGCCCTGGTAGTATTTCGGCAGCGCATTCCATTTGTCGAGATTGACGAAAGCCTGGAGTAGCGGGCCGCCCTCCCACCATCCGGGATAGTAGTAATGAGGAGCAACCTTGTAGAATCCGAGCTTCTCGTCGTCGTAAGGCCCGACCCATTCCGCGCCGTCGATGGTGCCTTTCTCCAGCGCCGGATAGATATCGCCACCGGCGATCTGCTGCGGGACCGCGCCGAGCTTCTGCAGCACGCGCCCGGCAAAACCGCCGATGCGGAATTTGAGACCCTTGAGATCGTCGACGGTGTTGATTTCCTTGCGGAACCAGCCGCCCATCTGACAGCCCGTATTGCCGGCGAGAAATGCATGACAGTTGTAGCCTTTGTAGAACTCGTTCAAAAGCTCCTTGCCGCCCCCCAGCATATACCAGGCCTGGTTGAGGCGCTGGTTGGGTCCGAATGGGATTGAAGTGCCAAAGGTGAAGGTCGGATCCTTGCCAAAATAATAATACGACGCCGTGTGACCCATCTCGACTGTTCCGTTCTGCACGGCGTCGAGAACCTGCAGCCCGGGCACTATTTCGCCAGCGGCGAACAGCTGTACCTGAAACTTGTTGTCGGTGGCTTCGGCGATCGCCTTGACCAGCACCTCTGCTCCACCGTACAGCGTATCAAGCGATTTCGGCCAACTCGCCGGCATGCGCCATTTGATTTCGGGCATCGATTGCGCGATCGCCGGTGCTGCCAGGGTGGCCGCGCCTGCCACGCCTATTCCGGTGACCTTGATAAAGTCTCGTCGCTTCATGGATCTGTTCCTCCTGTGGGGTGCCGGTAGCCTTCTTGTCGAGGCTTGCATTCAGCATGGAACATCCGCTTCGGGATTTCCATGCCGATCTGAGGTGCCGCAACGAAAAAAGCCCGACCTCCAGGGAAGGCCGGGCTTTGGGGCTACGACTTAAGGCTTAGCCTTGGTTCTCAGGACCAAGGCTTCGCTCGAAACGATATGGATTAGCCGCGGGTGCGCGAGCGGATCATGAAGCTGTCGAACGTATATTCAGCAACCTGCCACCACAAATACTGGTCGGAACGATAGACCTGCATCGCATCGATGGATTTCTTGAAGTCGGCGTTCTTTGCGGAAATTTCGGCCCACAATTCATTGGTCGCCTTCAGGCAGGCTTCCAGCACTTCGTTGGTGAAGGGGCGAAGTTGCGTGCCGCCGGCGACCAGACGCTTCAATGCGGCCGGGTTCTGCATGTCATAGCGCGCCGCCATCCAGCTGTTGGCGTTCGCAGCCGCGTTGGTAACGATGGCCTGATAGCCCTTCGGCAATTCGTTCCACTTGTCGAGATTGGCGAACGCGTGAACCGTCGGACCGCCTTCCCAGAAACCGGGATAATAGTAATATTTGGCGACCTTCTGGAATCCGAGCTTCTCGTCGTCATACGGCCCGACCCATTCGGCCGCGTCGATGGTGCCCTTCTCGAGCGACGGATAGATGTCGCCGCCGGCGAGCTGCTGCGGCACGACGCCGACCTTTTGCAGCACCTGACCTGCAATTCCTCCGATGCGAAATTTCAGTCCGGAGAGATCGGCGACCGTCTTGATCTCTTTGCGGAACCAGCCGCCCATCTGGGTGCCGGTATTGCCGCAGGGGAACCCGATCACATTGGCTGATTTCTTGAAAAATTCGTTGCCGATCTCCATGCCGCCGCCTTGATACCACCAGGAATTCTGCTGGCGGGCATTTAATCCGAACGGCACCGACGCATAGATCGCGAAGGTGGGATCCTTGCCGACGTAGTAGTAGGACGCGGTATGGCACATCTCGACCGTGTTCTTGGATGTAGCGTCGAGCGCCTGCAACCCCGGAACAAGTTCGCCCGCCTGAAACACCTGAATCTGAAACTTGTTGTCGGTCATCTCGGCAACCTGTTTCGCGAAATATTCGGAGCCGCCGTAAATGGTGTCGAGCGACTTCGGGAAACTCGACGTCATGCGCCACTTGACCTCGGGCGAGGACTGCGCGATCGCTGGCGAGGCCACCGCCGCCACCGCGGCACCGGTTGCCGAAACCTTCAAAAAATCACGACGCTTCATTTAAGGCATCTCCTTGTTGGGGGCGTGTCCCGGATATCGTGGAGCATTTCTTTCGGCACGCGATTTCCGCGTCGATCCGAAGGCGCTCTGGCGGGGGGCTTTAACACGGAAGTTCGGCTGCGAAAACGCGACGAAGGCATGACAGCACTGTCTAAACGAAAGTCGCATAAGGCCGGGAAGCCTTCTCAAGCGGCGGCGATAACGCCCTGGAGCTGATCGCGGACGTTTGCCCCGATCGCCCGGTAGATCGCCGCGTGCGGTCCATCCGGCTCGCTTTCCACGACGGGGGTCCCGGAATCCGACGTGGCGCGAATCGACATGTGCAGCGGAATTTCGCCCAAAAACGGCACCCCAAGCCGCTCGGCCTCTTGCCGCGCGCCGCCGTGACCGAAGATGTCCGATCGCGTGCCGCAATGCGGGCACTGGAAATAGCTCATGTTTTCGACAATGCCGAGAACCGGCACATTGACCTTCTTGAACATCGCGAGCCCACGCCGCGCATCGATCAGGGAAAGGTCCTGCGGCGTCGAGATAATGATCGCACCCTTGAGCGGCACATTCTGGGCCAGCGTCAGTTGCGCGTCGCCGGTGCCGGGAGGCATATCGACCACGAGAATATCAAGTGTGCCCCACGCGACGTCGCGCAGCATCTGGGTGATTGCCGACATCACCATCGGCCCGCGCCAGATCATCGCGGTATCCTCCTCGACCAGAAAACCGATCGACATGATCGCAAGACCGAAACGCGCAATCGGAATCATTTTCTTGTCGGCGTTAAGCTGCGGCTTCTCGCGAATGCCGGTCAGCCTCGGTACCGACGGCCCGTAAATGTCGGCGTCGAGCAAGCCGACGCGCAAACCGAGATCGCGCAGGCCCAGCGCCAGATTGAGCGCCGTCGTCGATTTTCCGACACCGCCCTTGCCGGAGGCCACCGCAATGACGGCGGCAATGCCGGGAATTTCCGACTGCTTCGACATCGGCGACGCCGGACCTTGCGCCGGCCGATGCGATGAGACATGCGGCACGCCCTGCGCGCGCCGGGACGGCGGTGGCGCTGGCGCCGCTGAACCCGGCTTGCGTTCGGCGGTGAGCGCGATCATGGCGACGGTGACGCCGGGAATAGCCCGCACGGCCGCTTCGGCTTCGGCCCGAACGCTTTCCCAGGCGCGTGCCTCGGCGGCATCGACATTGATCGAGAAAAACACCTTGCCGTCGCTGACCGATATCACCGACAGAACTTTGGCGTCGGTCAAGGCAACGCCGCGCGGCGACATCACCCCGGCCAGCCGATCGAGAACCTGCTGCTGCGTAACGCTCACGGCGCATCTCCCAACTATTTTCGGATGCGACCCATAGAGCGGTCCCGCGCGAAAGGCTACCTCGCCCCAACGTCGTCCAGGCGCTCGGTGGGCGCTATTCCTCCGCCCTGCTCCTTGGCGGCTTCGTAATTCAATTCGATCATGACTCCATTGGGATCATTGACAAAGATCTGCCAGAGATCGCCGCCCGGAACCTGTCGCGAGTCGAATGCCATGCCCCTGGACTGCAGCCGCTGCTTCATGCCGGCAAAATCGCGGCTCGCGAAAGCGACATGATGGACGACGCCGGAATCGGGCTTCTGCTGCTCGTCGGTCTTGGATATATCGACGAGATGGACCACCGCCTTGCCCTCGCTGTACATCCAAGCCCCGGGAAAGGCAAAGTTCGGCCGGGCGCCCTTTTCCAGGCCCAGGACATCCTCGTAGAACCGGACCGTGTCGGCGAGCTTGCGGGTCCGAATGTTGAAATGGTCGAGCACGCCTACACTCATGCGATGTCACTCCCTTTGACTTTGCCCTTTTGGCTTGAAATCCCAGTCGTCGAAGACCTGATCCTAGCACAATACCCTGCCCGCTCGCCAATGAAGGCGTTGCCCTCCATGGCGCAGGGTTTATTGTATGGCTCCTACCTCTTCGGCGGAACTGTTTCGAGGACCGAACCAGCCCACCGCCCTCCTCCAGCGCAGACCGGCTATTCGATAACGCCGGCAAAACCCTCAAGGTTGCAAACATGGCTAAAGTCGCATTTCTCGGTCTCGGCGTTATGGGTTTCCCGATGGCAGGACACCTGGTGAAAAAAGGTGGCCACGAGGTGACGGTATTCAACCGCACGGCGGCCAAGGCCAAGGCATGGGCTGAAAAATTCGGCGGACGCACCGCGCCGACCCCGAAAGCCGCGGCCGAGGGCCAGGATTTCGTGATGTGTTGCGTCGGCAATGATAACGATCTGCGCGCGGTAACGCTGGGCGAAAATGGCGCGTTTGCAGGCGTGAAGAAAGGCGCAACCTTCGTCGATCACACCAGCGCATCCGCCGAGGTCGCGCGCGAGCTTGACGCGGAGGCGACCAAGCGCGGTTTCAAGTTCGTCGATGCGCCGGTGTCCGGCGGACAGGCCGGCGCGGAAAACGGTGCATTGACCGTGATGTGCGGCGGCAGCGAAGACGCCTATGCGAGCGCCGAGCCCGTGATCGCGGCCTATGCCAAAATGTGCAAGCGGCTCGGGCCCGCCGGTTCGGGCCAACTGACAAAAATGGTCAACCAGATTTGCATCGCCGGACTGGTCGAGGCGCTGTCGGAAGGAATTCATTTTGCGAAAAAGGCGGGGCTCGACGTCAACGCGGTGGTCGACGTCATCTCGAAAGGCGCCGCCCAGTCCTGGCAGATGGACAACCGCTACAAGGCCATGAACGAGGGAAAATACAATTTCGGCTTCGCGGTCGAATGGATGCGTAAGGATCTGTCGAATTGTCTGGCCGAAGCCCGCCGCAACGGCGCGAGCCTGCCGGTCACCGCGCTGGTCGATGCGTTCTATTCGGAGGTCGAGAAGATAGGCGGCAAGCGCTGGGATACATGCAGCCTGCTGGCCCGGCTCGAGCGCTGAGTTCGCGCGCGTGGAAACAGGTTAACTTAACCTCTCATTAAGGTAATTCTTTAGCGCTTTAAGGCAGCTCTTAATGATTTAGCGCCAGAGATAGACAATGCAAAAGCTCGCGCGGTTCGCGGGCAGGATTTGTGTTGTTTGATGAGTAAACCCGCCGATAAGCCCGAAGTTGTCCAGCTTCCGGCTGAGACGCCGATTGCAGTGCCGTCCGGTAACCGCCGTGCAGCCGCGCAGCGGGTGCGCGAGGCCCGCGACCGGTTAACGTCCACCAGCGGAACCCGCCCCGCTTTCGACCGCGAACTGCTTCGGCAATATGCCCAGACGCGCCTGTCGGCATCCTATGTCGTGATGCTGCTGGTGGTGGCAACCGGCTTGCTGTTCGGCTTCTGGATAGAGCCGATTTCGGCGGCGACATGGACCTGCAGCGTGCTTTGCATTCATGCCGCCATCATCCGCAATTGCCGCCGATTCCTTGACGAGCCGCCCTCGCTCACGGCCACCCGCAAGTGGCGAGCGCGATTTGTACTGCTCGATCTGCTCTACGGCCTGTGCTGGACGGCGATCCTGATCCACCCGGCGAGCCTCGATGTGGTATCGAACACCCTGACGATGTTCCTGATGCTGCTGGTGATCGCGGTATCGAGCATGCTCGCGGCGAACCTGCCGATCGCCGCGCTTGCGGCAACTGCCCCGGTCACGGCGACGATTGCACTGAATTTCGCGCTGGGCGGCACCTTCGACAATTACGTGCTCGCGGTGCTGGCGCTCGCCGCGGAAGGCTATTTTGCGCTGCTTGCCCATCGCCTGCATTCCACCACGCTGGCGACGTTGGAGGCGCGCGCCGAAAAAGACGCGCTGATCGGCGAGCTTGAGCAGGCGAAATCGATCTCCGATGAAGCTCGGCATCGCGCGGAATCGGCGAACGTCGCGAAGTCCCGGTTTCTGGCGCAAATGAGCCATGAGCTGCGAACGCCGCTCAATGCGATCCTCGGATTTTCCGAGGTGATGAAAAGCGAAATCTTCGGCGCGCACGCGGTGCCGGTTTACAAGGAATACTCGGCCGATATTCACAATTCGGGCGTGCATCTTCTGAATCTGATCAATGAAATTCTCGATTTGTCGCGGATCGAAGCCGGCAGGTACGAGCTGAACGAAGAAGCGGTGTCGCTCGTGCATGTCGTCGCCGATTGCCATCATTTGCTGAAACTGCGCGCCTCCAGCCGCGGCATCACCATTCACGAGGTGTTTGAGCAAGGCATGCCGCGCATTTGGGGCGATGAGCGCGCCACCCGCCAGATCGTGCTCAATCTGCTGTCGAACTCAATCAAATTCACCCCCCAGGGCGGGGAGATCTGGCTGAAGGTCGGATGGACTGCGTCGGGCGGACAATATCTCAGTGTCAAGGATACCGGCTCCGGCATTGCCGAGGATGAAATCCCCATCGTGCTGGCGTCGTTCGGTCAGGGTTCCAATTCGATCAAATCCGCCGAACAGGGCGCCGGCCTCGGACTGCCGATCGCCAAAAGCCTGATCGACATGCATGGCGGCACGTTCACGCTGAAATCGAAGCTTCGCATCGGTACCGAGGTCATCGTCACCTTCCCGCCGGAGCGCGTGATGTCTGCGCTGGCTCCGATGACCGAGGAGGCCCCACCGCTGCAACCGGAAACCACCAACGCCGGTACCACCGACGAGAAACGCCGGGCTCGCAACAAGCCGATCATGAGTGCCGGCACTGGACTGTAACTGGAGCGCTTGCGCAAACGACCGAATACGCTTCACTATCCCTCAATGAGCAGAGAAACGCCGTGCATCGCAGTCTGTATGATCGATCCCAGAACCAGCCTCTGTTTCGGCTGCGGCCGTACGCTCCCCGAGATCGCGCGCTGGCACCGGATGGAAAGCGCGGAGCGGCTTGCGGTGATGGCGCAGCTCGCGGGGCGTATGACCGAAGCAGGCCTCGCTCGGCCCGATATCGCTGCCAATCCAAAACCCGACTGACGACCGATTACACCGGCGCGAGAGGCCCGCTGTGAGCCGCTTTTTGCTCGTCGTTCTCATGCTGGCGGCGACGGCTGGCGCCGTGGTCGCCTATGGCGACCCGAAACAGATCGCGCGTGCCAGCGACACCGTCTCGGAATTGCTGCGCCAGCGGGCGGCGTCGCCAGGTCGCGCCGTGCAGATCGCACGCGGGCAGACCGGCGAATTCGCGCTGCATGCCAAAATCAATGGCGTCAACGCCCCGATGGTGATCGACACCGGCGCGACCTCGGTGGTGCTGACCTGGGAGACCGCAAGGGCTGCCGGGCTGCCGCTTGAGTTGCTGGAGTATGACGTCGATGTCGAGACCGCCGGCGGGCACACCAGGGCGGCCCGGTTGACGCTCGACCGGCTGGCTATCGGCAAGCTCGTCGAGCGTTCAGTGCCAGCGCTGGTGGTGCCGCGCGGACAAATGAAAACCAATTTGCTCGGGATGAGCTTTCTGGATCGGCTGGAAAGCTGGGAAGTCCGCGCCGACAGGTTGATGCTGCACGGCTATCCCTAGGGTCGAGTCACGCGGCGATCGGGGCCGCGACGCGGTCCTCGACCAGCGCAATCGCATCGCGCAAGACATTGACGCCGGCCCCCGGCTTGACCCCGTTCTCGGCGAGGTGGCGGCGGAACGCGCGCGCGCCCGGCACGCCATGAAACGCGCCGACGAAATGCCTGACGATCGAATGCAGCCGCGTGCCTTGCGCCAGTTCGCGTTCGATATAAGGCGTCATCGCCTCGAACACGTCCTTCATGACGGCGTGCGGCGCCGCTTCGCCGAACAGATCGGGATCGGCCGCCAGCAATCGCCACGGCTCTTGATAGGCCGCACGCCCCAGCATGGCGCCGTCGACATAGGCGAGGTGCTGCTTCGCTTCAGCAAGACTCGCGATGCCGCCATTGATGATGATGGGCACGTCCGGCAACGCCGCCTTCAGCCGATATACCCTGTCATAGTCGAGCGGCGGGATGTCGCGATTTTCCTTCGGCGACAATCCATTGAGCCAGGCTTTTCGGGCGTGGACGATCAGCGCATTGGCGCCGGCAGCGATGACGCCGCGCGCCATCTCATCCAGCGCCATCTCCGGATCCTGATCGTCGATGCCGATCCGGCATTTGACCGTGACCGGAATGTTCACCGCGTGCTTCATGGCATGGACGCACGCGGCGACCAGCGCCGGCTCCGCCATCAGACAGGCGCCGAAACGGCCGTCCTTCACCCGATCCGACGGGCAACCGACATTGAGGTTGATTTCATCGTAGCCGAAATCCTCGCCGATCTTTGCCGATGTGGCGAGATCGCGCTCGCTCGAGCCGCCAAGTTGCAGCGCGACCGGATGTTCGCTCGCGTCGAAACCAAGCAGCCGGGCGCGATCGCCGTGAATGATGGCGCCCGTGGTCAGCATCTCCGTGTAAAGCCGGGCACGCCGCGTCATCAGGCGGTGGAAGACGCGGCAATGCCGGTCGGTCCAATCCATCATCGGGGCGATGGCAAAACGGCAGTCTAACATGTTGTTTTCATTCAAATTTATCACCTTTGTCCGTCCAATCGATTTTGATCCGACGGACGATCTGAAGCACCAGAGCTAAAGCATTTTCTTTTCTTTTCAAAGGCTTGATCCGAGGCGGGATATCAGCTCGACCAAATCCAGCGTGGGCGCGAGCCGGACGACTGGAAGCCTATGAATGCAGTCGGCCGAAGGGTACGCGAAATTCGGATTCGAGATGCCGCGGGAGCGTTCAGGGTGTTGTATGTGGCGAAGTTCGACGACGCCGTCTATGTGCTGCATTGTTTCCGGAAAAAGACGCAGAAAACGAGCGAAACGGATATCAGCTTGGCCACGCAGCGTTACCGAGATTTGTTAACGGAGCCAGGTCAATGAGCAAGAAACGCTTCGCCAGCGTGTGGGATGCAATTGAGGATGCACCTGCGCAAGCTGAGAACATGAAGCTCCGTTTCGCGCTGATGATGGCTTTGAAGGATCATATCGCCCGGACAGGGCTAAGCCAATCGGAGGCCGCCAAGCTGCTTGGCGTTACCCAGCCGCGTATCTCCGATCTCATGCGCGGCAAGATCGAACTGTTTGGCCTCGATACCTTGGTCAATATGATCGGAGCCGCCGGCTTGCATGTTGAGATGCGCATCTCGGATGCAGCCTAATCAACAGCCAGCCCCCTGCTCCGTTCTCCGATCCGGTCTGCGCATGACGATCGACCTGCCTAAACATAGTGCTTCTGAGATCGCTCCCTTGGTGTGAAATTGGCGCTACCGCGAACTGCGACTAGGCTGGACTTTTCGAGACAACCTATCCTGTGATCAATCGTGCGCTCGTTCGAGGACGTCTAAGCGCGGATTGGCGTAGTACGCGCCGACAAGCGGCAACCGACATGAGCCTCGGTCAGAAAGGATTCCTGCAAGCTCTGTGGCGCGGCGCCGGTTCGTTACCGCATGGATCGCTTGCAATTGCAAACAAAGCGCGCCAACATCGTGGGCAAATAACCAATAAGAGAAGCGGGGATGGGAATCCAGAATATCGGCCAGCAGGGAATCGTATTCGCGGTTTTCGCGGTACTGTTTGCCACCTTCGCGCTTTTCCTTCCCGGATTTTTCACGACCGCCAATATGCTGACACTGCTGCAAAACGTGGCGGTACTCGGCATCCTCGGGCTGGCGATGGCAATCGTTGTGATCGGGCGTGGCATCGACATCTCGCTGATCGCGGCCCTCGCGGTGCCGCCGGGGCTGGTGTTGCAGATGGTGCAGGACGGTCATTCGCTTCCCATCTCGCTCTCCGCTGCCTTTGCATTGACCACGGCGTTCGGTCTCGTCAACGGCTGGCTGATCGCCTATGCCGAGGTGCCATCGCTGTTCACGACGCTGGCGTCCGGATTGTTTCTCGCCGGTCTCGGCCAGGCCGCGCTGTTCAAGCTCGACGTCGTGCAGTGGAGCCCAGGGCTCGACGGGTTCGAGCACCTCGGGCAAGGCAATCTGCTGGGCATCCCGATGCCGATCGTGATGTTTGCGCTGTCGTGCATCGCGGTCGCCTTCCTGCTGCGGCAAACCCGGCTCGGCGCTTACATCTACGCGATCGGCGACAACCCCAACGGCGCGCGCGTAACCGGCATTCCGACCCGCCCCATCATCGTGTTGCAATACGTCCTGGCGGCGCTGATCGGCTGCTGCGCCGGCCTCATCCTGGCCGCGTCGGTCAACAGCATGCCGACCCGCATCTTCAATTCGACGCTGATTTACGACGTGATTCTGGTGGTGGTGCTTGGGGGAATTGGATTGTCAGGCGGCCGGGGCGGCGTCGTCAACGTCATCATCGGAACGCTGCTGATCGGCACAATGCTCAACGGCATGACGATCATGGATGTCTCCTATTCCGGCCAGAACCTCGTTAAGGGCGTGGTGCTGCTGGTCGCCGTGATCGCGGATTCTTTCCTGAACCCGCGCAACGAGGAGACGGCGCAACAAGGCGATATCTAGAAGGCTAACAATCACCGGGAGGACGACATGACACTATCTGGACGAACGACGTTCAAGACGATGCTTTTCGGGATCGGTCTGATCACCGCAGTCACCACGCCGGCGCTGGCGCAGAAGGGCCTCGACGAGCCGTTTCAGGGCGCGTTCAAGGACGCGCTTGCCGGCAAGACCGTAGCTTACGTACCGGTCGCGATGAATTTCGATCTCACCGAAGGCTGGTTCGCGGGCGTCAAGAAGGAACTGGAGCCCTACGGCGTCAAGGTCGTCGTTCGCGATCCGAACTGGAGCACCAATGCCGGCGCGCAGGCGGTTACGACGCTGATCTCCGAAAAGCCGGCGGTGATGATCATTCATAATCCGGACGTGCAGACCTATGCCAAGCTGCTGCAGCGCGCGGAAAGCGAAGGCATTTACGTGATCCAGATCAACATGGGCTCGAATTATCGCAGCTCCGCTTTCGTCGGCGCCAACTGGATCGAGATCGGCGAGCGCGACACCGAGGCCGTGGTCAATGCCTGCAAGGGCAAGTCGAACAAGATCGCGGTCATCCAGGGTGCGCTGTCGGCGGCGGCAAGCGCCTATACGCTGAAAGGCGTTGAAAACGTGCTGGCCAAGAACCCGGATATCAAGGTTGTCTCAAGCCAGGCCGCCGATTGGGATGCCGCCAAGGCCAAAGCGATCACGCAGACAGTCTTGAAACAGAATCCGGACCTGTGCGGGATCGTCGGCTTCTGGGACGGCATGGATATCGGAACCGCTGCGGCGGTGAAGGAAGCCGGATTGACCGGCAAGGTATTCGTCGCGACTTCCGGCGGCGGCGAACGAAGGGGCGCTTGCGACCTGGTCAAATCAGGCGCATTCGACCTTGACATGAGTTACGACGTGCCGACCCAGGCCGAGCAAATGGCCGGTATGATCAAATGGCTGGTGTCGTCGGGCATCAAGCCCGGATCGGTCAAGGGATCGATGTATACGACGCTGATTCCGATCACCAAGGAGAACGCCGGAAGCGAAACGGCTTGCTGGAATCTCAGCGACCTCAAGAAGTAACAACCAACGCTAACGACAAACCGGTGAGCGGCCACGCTTTGGCGTGGCCGCTCGTCTCAAGTGAGCGCGCTCACCGATTCCATCCATCTCCATCCTTCGCCCCGGACAGCCGATGCAGGACGCACTTATCCGTTTGCGATATCGCTACTGGCCAGATCATCTGCTCGGCGAAATTCTATCCAAGCGCTGGACCGAAACCGCGATCCCGGTGATCGTTCTGCTGATCATCACGATTCTGCTGAGCCGCGCGATCCCCGGCTTTCTGTCGGCTAGCGGCCTTGCCGATACCGGGCGGCAGGCCGGCGAGATCGGTTTTGTCGTGCTCGGCCTGGCGCTCGTCGTCATCGTCGGGGGTATCGATCTTTCCGTCGGCTCGATGTTCGCGCTGTGCGACTTCTGCGCGCTGTTCTGCCTCAATGTCCTGGACTGGCCGGTGCCGGCGGTGATCGTTGCGACGGTCGTCTGCGGGGCGCTGCTCGGCGCCGTCAACGGCCTGCTGATCGGGTATTTGCGGCTACGGGCCTTCATCACCACGCTGATTACGCTCATCATCTATCGCTCCGCGTACGATCTGCTGCTGTTCGACTATTCCAACAGGATCGCCGCTGCATTCCCCGATTTTCCGTCCTGGAACTTCCTCGGTGGCGGCGGTGTCGCCGGCGTGCCCAGCGTTGTGCTGATCTATCTCGTCGTCGCCGTGTTCGGGCACGTCTTTCTCACACGCTTGCGACCGGGCTGGCATGTCACCGCGATCGGCGGCTCGCGCCGTTCGGCTTACAATTCGGGCATTCCGGTGCGGCGCACCATCGCGCTGTGCTATGTCGCCAGCGGCGCGCTGACCGCGATCGGCGCGCTGTTTTTTGCAGCGAGGCTCGGCACCGTCGGCGGCGACGTCGGCGTTGGCCTCGAGGTGACGGTGTTGACCGCCACCGTGCTCGGCGGCATCAGCCTCGGCGGCGGCAAGGGCTCGGTCGCCAAGGCATTGGTCGGCACCCTCATCGTCTTGTTCTTGATCAACGGCATGACGACATTGTCGGTCAGCGGTGGTGTCAACCGCATGGTTCTGGCCGGCGTCCTGCTGGTCGCCGCCACCATCGACATTCGCTGGCTGAAGAACCGCACGCGCATCATCAGCAAGGTCTATGTCAGCCCGACCTATCATGGCCTGGCGGCGGCGGCATCGACCGCCCCCGGAAGCGGGGCGTTCGCGCAAAACGACAGACTGCGCGACGTGACGCTGATCGGCCTCGGCCGCATCGAAGCGCCCGAAGACGTCATTCTCGACCGCAACGATAATCTCTATGCCGGATCGCGCCACGGCGACATCATGCGCTTCCTGGCGCCCGACTACCAGGAGATGGAGGTGTTCGCCCATATCGGCGGCCAGCCGCTCGGCATGGCGTTCGACCGCAAGGATAATCTCTATGTCTGCATCGGCGGGATGGGTCTCTACCGCATCACGCCCGACCGCAAGGTCGAGAAGGTCACCGACGAGACCAACCGGAGCCTTTATTCCGTCAACGACGACAGCCGCCTGCGATTGGCCGACGATCTCGACATCGCCGACGACGGCCGCATCTTCTTCTCCGAGGCGACCGTCCGATACGAAATGCATGAGTGGCCGGTCGATGGGCTGGAGGCCCGCGGCAACGGCCGGATCATCTGCTATGATCCGAACAACGGAACCACGCGCACGGTGTTGCGCGGTCTGAAGTTTCCCAACGGCATCTGCATCGCCAGCGACGGGCAATCGATCCTGTTCGCCGAGACCTTCGGCTGCTCTATCAAACGCTACTGGTTCGACGGGCCGAACGCCGGAAAAATCGAAACGGTTATAGACAACCTGCCCGGCTATCCCGACAACATCAATCTTGCTTCGGACGGCAACTACTGGCTGGCCATGGTCGGGATGCGCAGCCCCGCTCTCGATCTTGCCTGGCGAATGCCCGGCTTCCGCAAGCGCATGGGCAAGCGGGTTCCGATCGACGAATGGCTGTTCCCGAATATCAACACCGGATGCGTCATCAAATTCAACGAACGCGGCGAAGTGCTGGACTCGTTCTGGGATCTGCGCGGCGAGAACCATCCGATGATCACCTCGATGCGCGAGCATCGCGGCTACCTCTATCTCGGCGGCATCATGAATAATCGCATCGGAAAATACAAACTTGGGGATGCCGACCCGAATTTCGTCCAGTACGACCGGCGCTGGGGCAAGAGCAAATGATCTCGGCACTGAAGAGTTTCGCCGACCGTTTGCTCGGACGGGGCGACGCGACCATCACGGTGCCGTCGTTCGATGGCGCGCTGAAGCCCAACCAGATCCTGGAAACGGCCGAGACGGTCGCGCAGTTCGACGCCGCCGAGGATATCGCAACCGACGGCAAGGCGATCTATATCGCCGACGGTTCGGTCATCCGACGCTTTGCTGCGTCGGGCACCACCGAGGTCAGGCGATTCGACCGCGCCATCAGCGCGCTTTGTTGCCTGCCGGATGGCGGCATCGCGGTTGCGCTCGACGGGCGCGAGGTGAGGGTGTTTCCGACGCCGGCGGCGGCCAATGCCACCGTAATGTTCACCGATCCGTCGATGAACGCGGTGAACGCGCTGTCGTCAGCTAAGGACGGGACGCTGATTGCAACCGATGGCTCCTCGGCGCGCCCGACAGGAGAATGGGTGTATGACCTGATGGAACGCGGGCGCACCGGGCGGGTCCTGGCGCTCGACATCGCCAACGGGCGCGTGCGCATGATGGCTGAGGGCCTGCACTACGCGTTCGGCGCCTGCACCGCCGGTGACGCGATCTTTGTCAGCGAAAGCTGGAGGCACCGGGTTATCGCCATATCATCCGATGGAAGTCAGCGTGCCGTCCTCGACAATCTGCCGGTTTATCCTTCGCGGCTTTCGCCCGCGGCGTCCGGCGGCTTTTGGCTCACGGCGTTCGCGGCCCGCACCCAGCTCGTCGAATTCGTGCTGCGCGAAAATGCCTACCGCCGCCGCATGATGGCGGAAATCGATCCCGACTACTGGATCGCGCCAAAACTGAGATCCGGTCAGTCGTTTCTGGAGCCGATGCAGGGCGCGCATCTGAAAACCATGGGCGTGGTCAAGCCATGGGCGCCGCCGCGGTCCTATGGGCTCGTGATCCGACTGAATGAAAGCGGCGTGCCGCTTTACGCGATCCATAGCAGGGTCGACGGCGTCAACCACGGTATTGTCGCCGCCGTCGAAATGGATGGGGTGCTGTTCGCGCTCGCCAAGGGGTCGGGCCGGCTGTTGCGCGCGCCGCTGACCATGATCGAGAAGGAATTGCGCGCATGAGCAGCGATGTCATCCTCGCGCTTCGCAATGCGACAAAACTCTATGCTGGCGTTCCTGCGATCGAGAATGTCGATTTCGAGCTCAGGCGCGGCGAGATTCATGCGCTGGTCGGCGAGAACGGCGCGGGCAAGTCGACGCTGACCAAGGTGATGGCCGGCGTCGTCACGCTGACCTCCGGCACCATGCAGGTCGACGGCGTCGTCGTCGCCCCCCGAACGCCGCTCGAAGCGCGTCATCTCGGCATCGCCATGGTGTTTCAGGAGAACAGCCTGGTGCCGACCATGACGGTCGCGCAGAATCTGTTCCTGGGGCAGGAGAAATTCTACAACCGGCTGCGGGGCATCTACATTGCGGCGCAGCAGTTCCTGCAATCGCTCAACTTCGATGTCACGCCCACGGCGACGGTCGGCCTGCTCGGGTCCGCCAAGAAGCAGATGGTCGAAATCGCACGCGCGGTGCTGCATCAGGCCAAGGTCATTATTTTCGACGAGCCAACCGCGACGCTGACGCCGGAAGAAAAGAAATATTTCTTCGACCTCGTCCGTGATCTCAAGCACCGTGGTGTGTCGATCATATTCATCTCGCACGCGCTGGAGGAAGCGCTGCTGCTGGCCGATCGCATCACCGTCCTGCGCGACGGCAAGCATGTGGTCACCGATGACGCCGCGAAGTTCGACCGCGCGCGCATCGTGCAGGCCATGGTCGGGCGCGACCTGTCGAATACGCTCTATGGCACCCGCAAAACCACGGTGCGGCCGGCCGGCGCCCGGGTGCTCACCGTGCAGAATCTGAAAATGGCGCCGATGGTTCGGAACAACTCGCTGTCGGTGTTCGCAGGGCAAATCACCGGGGTATTCGGCCTGGTCGGCGCCGGCCGCACCGAGACCTTCAAGGTCGTCGCTGGCGTGATGAAGCGGGATTTCTTTCATGGCGGCGAGGTGATCCTGCATGACAAGCCGGTGCGCTACCGCGTGCCCGCACCGGCGGTGCGCGCGGGCATCGCCTACATCACGGAAGACCGCAAGGTCGAAGGCTTCTTCGAGACCATGTCGGTCGCCCGCAACATCTATCTTGGCCTGCTCGCCAAAATGCCGGGAGGACGCTTTATCCTGTCCGGCCGCGAGGCCGATAAGGTCGGCAAGGGCTGGGGCGAGCGGCTCAAGGTTCGCAGCACCGGCAACGACGCGAAGGTGGTCGAGCTCTCGGGCGGTAATCAGCAAAAAGTGGTGATAGCCAAATCGCTGGTGCAGGATCCCGATTTGATCATCTTCGATGAACCGACGCGCGGCGTCGACGTCGGCGCCATCGTCGAAATCCACGAACTGATTCAGGGGCTGGCAGACCAGGGCAAGGCGGTGGTGGTGATCTCGTCCTATTTGCCTGAGATCATGGCGTTGTCCGACCGCATCCTGGTTTCGCGCCAGGGCAAGGTGGTCGAGGAATTCTCCGCGCTGGAGGCGACAGAAGAAAAGATCATGTACGCCGCGGTGCATTAGGCACAGGCGAGGTATATCCTGCAGGTGCGCCGCAAAACCCGTTATGCAGTGCGATCCATCAGAATTTGGCCACGCACTCGGCCCCGTCGCCGGCTTCAATCGCGTCAAGTGCCGTAGAGATAATTCGGCAGCCAGAGCGTCATTCCGGGCCAGAGATACATGAATACCATGCAGACAATGACGATCAGCATGTAGGGCATCATGCCGGAGAAGATCTGGTTAAGGGTAACATGGGGCGGTGACACGCCCTTCAGATAGAACGCCGACATTGCCACTGGCGGCGACAGGAATGCCGCCTGCAGATTGACAAAGACGAGCACGCCCCACAGCACCGGATCGATGCTGAAGTGCTTCAGCATTGGCAGAAAGATCGGCACGAAGATCACGATGATCTCGGTCCACTCGAGCGGCCAGCCGAGGATGAAGATGATCGCCTGCGACACGATCATGAACTGGACCGGCGTCAGATTGAGGGAAAGCACCCAGCTTTCAAGCAGCGCCTGACCTCCCAGAATCGCAAACACCGCCGAGAACAAGGCCGAACCGACGAACAGCCAGCACACCATGGACGTGGTCTTCGCGGTGAGGAACACGGCTTCCTTGGTGCGTTTCCAGTCGAGCGTCCGCGCCTGGAATGCGAGCAGGAACGCGCCCGCCGCCCCAACCGCCGCGGATTCCGTCGCGGTCGTAATCCCGAGCAGGATCACGGCGAGCACCACCACCGTGAGGATGCCGAGCGGCATGACGGAAGAAATCA
>Ga0070684_100000625_pt1 | contig 24406 bp, 25 predicted proteins | sample KBSC723LmetaG_FD_65653 | JGI IMG/M metagenome (GOLD analysis project Ga0070684, IMG submission 65653) | Corn rhizosphere microbial communities from Kellogg Biological Station, Michigan, USA - KBS C7.2-3L metaG | ecosystem: Host-associated > Plants > Roots > Rhizosphere ...
GGACGTTCCTCGCCCCCGTCACCGCCGTCGTGATCGCCGCCGGCCAGGGCGAGCTGCCGAGCGCGCTGACCACGGCGGGGCTGGTGACGGTGATCGCCGGGGTGACGCTGGTCAACCACCCGCGGGCAGCCTAGGGCGCGTCGTCCAACTCCGCCCCGTAGGCCGTCCGATAGGTCTCGGTGAGCTCGTTCAGCGAATCGACGTAGTCGCGGGTCTCCCGGAAGGGGATCCGCACCTTCCCGCCCGGCGTGCGGTCGGCGATCCAGCGGTCGACGTTGGCCTGGCCGGCGTTGTAGGCGGCCAGCGCCAGGTCGTGCCCGTTGGGATAGCGGTCGTACTTGTCCATCAGATGGCGGAGGTACCAGCAGCCGTAGCGGACGTTCAGGTCGACGTCGAGCAGGTCGGTGTCGGGGTCGAACTGTGTGCCGCCGGTGTGGATGGCGATTCCCCGGGCGGTATCGGGCAGCAGCTGCATCAGGCCGACGGCGCCCGCCGACGAGCGGGCGTTGGCCTTGAACCGCGACTCCTTGTAGATCACCGCGGCCACCAGCGCCGGGTCGAGCCGGTACTTCTTGGCATAGCCGTTGATGGTCGCCGTGTGGTCGAGCGGGTACCAGAGCCGAAGCCACCAGCCCGGTTGCGAGGCGTGCACGGCGGCAGCGGAGGCGACAGCCACCGCCGCCAGCACGGCGATCAGCGCCACGAACCGCCTCACCGCAGCTGCTCCGTGACGCCGGCCACCCAGCGGTCGAGGTCGTCCAGCGACCCGGTGTTCTCGTACACCAGGTCGCTCCGCCCCGCCTTCTCCTCCTCGGGCAGCTGCGCCGCCATCCGGTCCCGCGACCCCGGCCTGCGCTGCTCGCGCAGGTCGCTGGGGGCGGTCACCAGGACGATCGTGTCGTAGCGGCCCTCGATCCCGGCCTCGAACAGCGTCGGCGCCTCGTGCACGAGCAGCCGGTCGCCGGCAGCCATCCGCTCGTCCCGCCAGCGCTCGAACTCCACCTGGATCAGCGGCAGCAGCAGCACCTCCAGCCAGCGCCGCTCGCCGGGGTCGGCAAACACACGGGCGGCGATCGCCGCCCGGTCAACCGCGCCGCCGCCGTCGATCACGCCCTCGCCGAAGTGCTCACGGACGGCCTCGACCACGTCGGCGCGGGTGTACAGGCCGCGCACGATCTCGTCGCTCGAGAGCACGGCAGCACCATGCCGCCGGAACGCCTCCAGCGCCTCCGACTTCCCCGACCCGATGCCGCCGGTGAGACCGACGACCCGGGCCACGGTCAGCTCTCCTTTGCCGCCTCTTCGGCGGAGGCGTCGGTCTCGGCCGGCTCGTCGCCGGCGGCAGGCTCGGCGTCCTCTGCCGGCAGAGGCTCGTCCTCGGCAGCGGCGGCGGGCTCCTCCACGGCCGGCTCGCCCTCGTCGACCGGCGCAGCATCTTCGACCGGCGCAGCATCCTCGACCGGCGCAGCATCCTCGACCGGCGGGGAATCCTCGACGGCCGAAGCCTCCTCGTCGATGGGGGCCTCGGCCTCCTCCACGGGAGCGTCCTGGCTGGCCGCCGCCTCAGCGTCCGCCTCGGCGAACACCTCCTCGGACAGCCCCAGGTCGGGAACCCGCTCGGCCGGGGGAGCGACCGGCGCCGAATCGTCCATGCGCAGCGTCCGTGCCTCCTCGCCCGGCTCGACCCGCTTCAACGACAGCGAGAGCCGCCGCCGCTCGGGGTCGATCTCGATGATCTTGACGGCCACCTCTTCGCCCTGGTTGACCACCTCGCGCGGGTTCTCGACGTGATGATCGGCCAGCTCCGAGATGTGGATCAGGCCCTCAACGCCGGACAGGATCTCGGCGAACGCGCCGAAGGTGACCACCTTCGTGATCCGACCGGTGACGACATCGTCCTGACTGCACTCGTCGATCACGCGCTGCCAGGGGTCGGTCTGGGTCTGCTTGAGCCCCAAAGAGATGCGCTGGCGATCACGGTCGACGTCGAGCACCTTGACCTTCACCGTCTGCCCGATCTCGAGCACCTCGGACGGATGGTTCACGTGGCTCCAGGACAGCTCTGAGATGTGGATCAGGCCGTCGATCCCGTCGAGGTCGACGAACGCCCCGAAATCGACGATGTTCGAGATCACGCCCTCCACCTCGACGCCCGGCGACAGCCGGTCGAGGATCTGCTGCCGCTGCTCGCGGCGCTCCTCCTCGAGCACGGCCCGGCGGGACAGCACGACGTTGTTGCGGCTTCGGTTGAGCTCGATCACCTTGCAGCGGAGGGTCTGGTCGCGGTACTCGTCCAGATCCTGGACACGGCGGATGTCGACCAGCGAGGCGGGCAGGAACCCGCGCACGCCGAGATCGATGATCAGGCCGCCCTTGACGACCTCGATCACGGTGCCCTCGACCGGCTCCCCGCTCTCGGCGGCGGCCTCGATGCGGCGCCACGCCTTCTCGAAGCGGGCGCGCTTCTTGGACAGAATCAGACGGCCGTCCGCGTCCTCCTTCTGGAGCACGAGGGCGTCGATCGACTCACCGACCGAGACCTCCTCATCGGGGTTGACGGAACGGCGGATCGTCAGCTCCGAGAGCGGGATGACCCCCTCCGACTTGTACCCGATGTCGACGAGGATCTCGTCCTTGTCGACCCGCACGACGGTGCCGGTGACGACGTCCCCCTCGCTGAAGTCCGTCATCGTCCTGTCGTAGTCGGGGACGAGCTTGCCGTCCACCTCGATCATCCAGTCGTCGGTGGGATCCACCTTCGGCCGTTCCGTCTGGTCCGTTGTAGCCACTTTGTCCGATCAGTCCTCTCGAAAAATGAAGTCTCAGCCCAGCACGGATCCACCCGGTGGGCCGAGCGTTCGACGCAGTATACAGCCGTGATTTCGCTACTTGACCAGGCGGTCGCCGGTCGCGATAACCGCGCCGCCGGCCGGCAGGTCGACCGTTCCATGGCCCGGTAGCTCCACGCTGGCGGGCGCGTCGCCGGGCGCGACGGCGACCGCTCCGTTGGCAAATGTGCGCACCCAGGCGTCGCCGCTGCGCTGGGCGTCCTCGGACGGCTCGCCCAGATCGATCGCGTACAGGGGATCGTCCGGCCGGTCGGGCGGGCCATAGCTGGACAACGGGCCCGATACCAGCAGGTAGGAGGCCAGCCCGAACACACGGCGGGTGTCGGCGGCGCCGGCGTCGGTCACCCACGCGCCGACATGCCGCGCCACGGCCGCCTGGTAGTAGGCGAACAGCTCGTCCCAGGCGCCGCCCCGGCGGCCGGCGAACCCGCCGCCCCCGTCCTGCGCCATCACGGCGTCTGTGCTGCCAATCTGCGCCTCGTCGATCACCGTCGGCGGCTCGTTCTCGGCGACCAGGGAGAAGCCGTCGGTCTTCAGCGCACCGCGGGCCAGCGCCAGCGCCTCGGCCAGGTAGCGAGCGCGGTCGTCGTCGGTCATCGGCTGGCCCGTGCGGGGGTCGATGGGCACGGCCGACAGCTGCAGGTCGTTGCGGGCATCCGTCACAACGACCCCGATGTAGCCGCGAGCGCCCAGCTGCTGGCCCACCGCCTCCTGCCAGCTGGCCTGGTAGTCGGGATCGCCGAAGTCGAGCAGCACCTGGTCCGGGTGTCCGACCGGGTGCACCTCCCTGCCGGACGAGTCGTGCAGGATCCACTGCGGATGGTCGTCCCGCACCTGCGCCAGGTCGAGACCGCTGCTGCGGCAGTCGGTGCAGGCCAGGAGCAGCGTCCGTCGCTGCCACAGCCCGACGTCGTGGTTGACCGCCAGCAGCGCCTTGGCGGCAGCGTCCCAGGCCGGTTCCATGATGACGTTGCGGTAGTCGCTGGCGAGCTCGCAGATCTGCGCCCGGGCGCTCGGCCGGGACGCCGGCTCCGCCAGCAGCGCGACGGCCGGCCGGGGACCGGCGATGGTGCAGTCCGGCCCGCGGTTGGCGGTGTCGGAGCCGCCGCCGCAACCGGACAGGGCAAGCGCCAGCCCGATCGCGGTCAGCGCTGTGGCTAGGCCCGCCCGCATTCCGTGCAGCGTGCCTGCGGCGCTCCCATCACCCCGCCGTCGGGAGGGGTGATCACCTTCACCGCCTCGACCTCGAGCTCGGAGCCGCAGTGTGGGCAGAATCCGCCGTCCGGAGGCTGGTGTCGGAGCTCGAAGCGGATGTCTGCGTCGAGCAGCTCGCCGGTTGCAGACAGGACGCCGCGGCCGTCGGCCACCCGGCCGAACTGGAGCGCGACATTACCGCTGCGAAGCTCGCCCTCGCGCCTGACCGTTCCCGTGCTGACGCCCATCGCCATGTCCAGGGCGTCGGGTGCGACCGCGGGCAGGTAGAGCTCGGCCGTCACCGCCTCGTGGTGCTCGCCGGCCGTGATCCACAGCCAGCTGCCGCGCTCCTCCCCGCGCACCGCCGGCAGGGCGAACAGCTCGCCCGAGATATGCAGCCAGCCGTTCACTTGGCGTCCAGCCAGGTGGCGCCCACTCCCACGTCGACCACCAGCGGCGGGTCGAGCGGGTAGGCGCGCACCATCTCGTCGGTGACCAGCGCCCTCAGGGCGCCGACCTCGCCGTCGGCGACCTCGTAGAGCAGCTCGTCGTGGATCTGGAGCACCAGCCGCGAGCGCCTGCCCTCGTCGCGCAGCCGCCGGTGCGAGCCGATCATGGCGACTTTGATGATGTCGGCCGCGCTGCCCTGCATGACGGTGTTCACTGCCAGCCGGTCGCCCAGACTCCGCACCTGGCGGTTCGAGGCGCGCAGCTCGGGGATCGGCCGCCGCCTGCCGAACAGCGTGGTCACGTAGCCGTCGTTCACCGCCCGCTCGATCACCTGGCGCATGAACCGGTTGACCTCCGGGAAGCGGGCCAGATAGAGGTCGATGAAGTCTTGGGCCTCCTCGCGCGAGATGCCCAGCTGCTCGGACAGCCCGAACGAGCTGATGCCGTAAATGATCCCGAAGTTGACCGCCTTGGCCCGGTTTCGCTCGACCGGTGTGAGATCCGCCGGATGTTTGCCCAGCACCTGGGCCGCGGTCGCCCGGTGGATGTCCTCGCCGCGGGCGAACGCCTCCTTGAGCGCCGGCTCGCCCGACAGGTGGGCCAGGATTCGCAGCTCGACCTGCGAGTAGTCGGCCGACAGCAGCTGGTGGCCGGGAGCGGCGCAGAACGCGCTACGGATCTCCCGCCCGACCTCGGTGCGGATGGGGATGTTCTGGAGGTTGGGACGGATCGACGACAGCCGACCGGTGGCGGCGGTCGTCTGGCTGAAGGTCGTGTGCAGGCGGCCGTTCTCGTCGATCAGCCCGGGCAGCGGGTCGAGGTAGGTGTTCAGCAGCTTGGACTGCTCCCTCCAGCGCTCGACCACGTCCACGATCGGGTGCATGTCGCGGATCTTTGCCAGCACTCGCGCGTCGGTGGAGTACCCGGTCTTGCCCTTGCGGTCGGCGGGCAGGCCGAGGCGTTCGAACAGCACCTCGCCCAGCTGCTTCGGCGAGCCGATGGTGAACGGCCCGCCGGCCATCTCGTGGGCCTGTCCTTCGAGCTCGTCGACCTGGTCGCGAAGCTTGGCCGCGATCTCGGCCAGCCGGTAGGCGTCGACCTGGACGCCGGCCCGCTCCATATCGGCCAGCACCGGCACCAGCGGCAGCTCGATCTCCTCGTAGAGCGGCATCATCTCCCGCTCCTCAAGCCGTTCGAGCAGCTGGCCGTGGAGCCGGGCGATGGCGGCGGCAGCCCCCACCAGCGGCGCGGTCTCGTCGTCCGCCTGCACGATCAGCTCCACGCCGGACTCGACGGCCAGGTCGTCGATCTCGTACGTCGCCCGGCCGGGATCGACCAGGTAGGCGGCGATCTGGGTGTCGCCGGTCGGGTGCAGGCCCGGCACGTGCAGGCCGTGGGTCAGGATCCGGTGGCCGCCCAGCAGCCCTGCAACCTTCTCGGCCGGCTGGTCGAGCACCAGCACGTCACCGCCGCCATCGGCGGCGGCCACCGCGGTGCGCTCACCGGCCGCGGCCAGCGAGATCTCGTGCGGCAGCGACCCGAGCTCGGCCGCCGATGCCTCGCGCCAGCCGACGTCCGCCCGCTCTGTCGCCACCTGCGGCGCACCGGGCAGAGCCAGGTCGAGCTCATCGACGCGGCGCAGCAGGTTGCGGAACTCGAGCTTCCGGAACAGCTCCTTCATCCCCGAGCGGTCGGGCGGCGAGACCACCAGCTGCGAGAAGTCGACGTCGATCGGGATCTCGCGGTCGATGGTCGCCAGCACCTTCGAGCGCTCGGCATCCTCGGCCGCCTCCCGCAGCGACTCCCGGCGCTTCTGGCCCGACACGTCGTCGAGCGATCCGTACACGCCTTCCAGGCTCCCGAACTGCACCAGCAGGTCGGCGGCGGTCTTCTCGCCGATCCCCGGCACCCCGGGGATGTTGTCCGACGTGTCGCCCTTGAGGCCGATGAAGTCGGGGATCAGGTCTGGGCCGATGCCGTAGCGCTGGCGGATCCGGTCGGGGGTGTAGACGACGACGTCGGCCACCCCACGCGGGGTCATCATGATGCAGACGTTGTCGGATGCAAGCTGGAACGCGTCGCGGTCGGTCGACACCACGCACACGCGGTGGCCCGCCTCCTCCGCGATCCGGGACAGCGTCCCGATCACGTCGTCCGCCTCCTTGCCGTCGACGCGGAAGTTCGTGTAGCCGAAGGCCTCCACGATCGGCGCGAAGTAGGGCTGCTGCGCCTTCAGCAGCTCCGGCGTCGGCTTCCGCCCAGCCTTGTAGTCGGGCGAGAGCGCGATCCGCGCCGCGGGCCGCTCGTCCCACGCCACCAGCACCGTCTTGGGGCGGTAGTCGACCAGCAGCTTGAACAGCATGTTGGCCATCCCCAGCAGCGCGTTCGTCGGCTGGCCCTCGACCGTCTGCAGCTCTTCGGGCAGCGCATAGAACGCCCGGTAGGCCAGCCCGTTGCCATCCACCAGGAACACATCCGCGGCCTTCGCGGGCTCGTCGTTCAGGTCCAGGTCGGAGGGCTTGACCTGCTTCGTCGCCACACGCGAGAGCCTAGATCATCGGGGGCGGCGCGGTGCCCGGCACCGACCCCGGCACGGAGCCCGGCGCGGAGCCCGGCACGGAGCCCGGCGCGGAGCCCGGCACCGACCCCGGCACCGTGCCCGGCACGGTGCCGGGCACCGGTCGGCCGGGCGCGGGGATCTGCGCGCCGAACCGGCACGGGTCTCCTGCGAGTCGACACAGCATCGTGCTGCGAAAGCGGGTTTCGATACGCTCCGCCTCCACATGGCAGGCCGCACCCCTTCTGCGTCGTACAGCCTCACCCTGCGCATCGAGATCCCCTCCGGGCCGGGCTCTTTCGCGCGGGTGGCGTCGGCGATCGCCGACGCCGAAGGCGATCTCGGCGCCATCGACCTGGTGCGAGTGACGAAAGAGCACACGGTCCGTGACATCACCGTGGCAGCGGCCGACGCCGAGCACGGGCAGCGGATCGTCGAGAGCGTCAGGGCGGTCGACGGCGTGACCATCCAGCACGTCTCCGACCGCACCTTCCTGATGCACCTGGGCGGCAAGATCGCCGTCCAGAACAAGGTGCCGGTGAAGACCCGCGACGACCTCTCGATGGCGTACACGCCCGGCGTGGCCCGCGTCTGCCTTGCCATCGCCGACGACATCTCGCGGGCCCGGGCGCTCACCATCAAGCAGAACACCGTGGCAGTCGTCACCGATGGCACCGCGGTGCTCGGTCTGGGCGACATCGGCCCCGAGGCCGCGATGCCGGTGATGGAGGGCAAGGCGATGCTGTTCAAGGAGTTTGCCGGCATCGACGCCTGGCCGCTTGCCCTGAACACCAAGGACACCGACCAGATCATCGCCATCGTCAAAGCGATCGCGCCGGGGTTCGGTGGCATCAACCTCGAGGACATCGCCGCCCCCCGCTGTTTCGAGATCGAGGGCCGGCTGCGCCACGAGCTCGACATACCCGTGTTCCACGACGACCAGCACGGCACGGCCGTCGTCGTCCTGGCCGGGCTGCTGAACGCGGCGAAGCTGGTGCGAAAGCGGATGGACGAGCTCAAGGTGGTGCTGGTCGGCGTGGGCGCCGCCGGCGTGGCCGTCAGCCGGCTACTGCGCGAGGCCGGCGTCCAGAACATCGTCGGCTGCGACCGCGACGGTGCGCTCTACGCGGGCAAGAAAGGGCTCACCGGAATCAAGAAGTGGTACGCCAAGAACACCAACCCCGACGGGTTCCGGGGCAGCGCCGAGGACGCGCTGAGCGGCGCCGACGTGTTCCTCGGCCTGTCCGGGCCGGGCGCGGTAACGGTGCAGGCGATCCGTTCGATGGCCGACGACGCGATCGTGTTCGCGATGGCCAACCCCACTCCGGAGGTGCCTCCGGAGGAGATCGAGGGCTTCACACGCGTGATCGCCACCGGCCGCTCCGACTACCCCAACCAGATCAACAACGTGCTCTGCTTCCCCGGCATGTTCCGCGGCGCCCTCGACTCCCAGGCGACCACCATCAACGACGAGATGAACCTGGCCGCCGCCCGGGCGATCGCCGCGGTCATCTCAGAGGACGAGCTGCACGAGGAGTACGTGATCCCCAGCGTGTTCAACAAGTCGGTCGTCGAGCACGTGGCCGCCGCCGTCGCCGACGCCGCCATCCGCACCGGAGTGGCGCAGCGCGACACCGACTCGATCCGCTCACAGCAGGATCCGTCGGGGATCTACGGCTGAGCTCAGCCCCCGCCGAGCCGGGCCACCGGCTTCACCTCGAAGCCCTCGCCGCCGCACGCCGGGCAGCTCCACGGTGTCTGGAACACGCCGTCGGCCTCGGCTTCCGCCTTGTTCCCCCACCGCTCTCGGTCGTCCATCGCACCGCACGAGGTGCAGTGCCTGACCCAGGTCACCGTGGGGTCGTAGGGAGGCGTCTCGCTGGGCATCGGGCCACTGTAGCCGAGCGCCGTCAGGGCGACGAGACAGCGGTGGCCGGGCGCTCCCAGCGGTCGACCCGCCAGTGCTCCCGCATCCCGACGCTCTCGTAGAGTCGCAGCGCACTCGCGTTGTCGGCGTTCACCGACAGCGCGGCGATTGGACGGCCACGGCGGTGAAACGCGGCGAACGATTCCAGCAGCAGCGCGCGCCCCAGGCCGATCCCGCGATCACGGGGCGACGTGGCGAGCATCCGCACGTATCCGGTCGCCTCGGCCACCCAGTCGTCGCACAGCGACACACCGGCCACCCGTCCATCCCGCTCCGCCACGAAGAACAGCTCGGCGTCGGCCGTCTCGCGGTCGAGTACCCGCCTGCGCCAGGGGCCGAACCGCTCGGGAACGTGGCCGGCGGTCTCGGCGAACGCCTCCTGCACGAGCCCGTGCACCGCCCGCTCGTCGGCGCCGTCGCCCACCTGCAGCCTGCGCACCGCGGTGCCGGCCGGCCAGCTCGGCGGTGGCGGCGGCGGTTCGATGTCCCGCGTCATCCGCCAGTAGTGATGGGCCGGCCGGTAGCCCGCGGCGGTGAGCAGGGCGGCGGCGGCCGCGTTGGACGATCCGAGGTCCTGGCGCAGCGGCTCGTGCCGCTCGGCAGCCCGGCCCTCCGCCCACCGAAGCAGGGCGGCGCCGATCCCCCGGCCCTCGGCCCGCGGGTGGACGGCCACCAGCTGTGAGCGGTCGCGCATCGCCGCGTAGGCCAGCAGCTCGCCGTCGCCTGAGTCGGCCACCCGGGAGTCGAGCTCGAGCGCGAACGCCTGCTCGGCCCACTCGTCGGCGAGGTCGTCCAGGGTGAAGTCGGGCTCTCCCAGATCGGCGACGTCACGGGCGATGATCACCTCGAGCACCCGCTTGACGTCCGCCGGGCGGGCGGGTCGGATCAGTATCGATCCATGTACTCGTCCAACTCCCACTTGTGCACCTGCTCGTTGTAGGCGGCCCACTCCGACCGCTTCAGGCGGATGTACTCGCTGAAGATGTGGTCGCCGAGCGCCTCGCGCATCACCTCGTCGGCCTCAAGCGCATCCAGCGCGTGTGTCAGGTCGTGGGGCAGGCTGCGAATGCCCAGTCCAGCGGACTCCTCCTCGGTCAGGTCGTAGATGTTGCGGTTGACCGGGTCGGGCGGGCGAAGGCCGTGGCTGACCCCGTTCAGCCCGGCCTCCAGCATGCAGGCGAGAGCCAGGTAGGGGTTGGCGGTGGGGTCGGGCGTGCGCAGCTCTATGCGGGTCGAGCGCCCGCGCTTGGCGGGCACGCGAATGGCCGCCGAGCGATTGCCGGGAGACCAGGCGATGTAGACCGGCGCTTCGTAGCCGGGCAGCAGGCGCTTGTAGGAGTTCACCGTGGGGTTCGCCACCGCGGTGATCGCGGGCAGATGGGTGAGGATCCCGGCGATATAGCTATAGGCCTCGGCCGACAGCTTGAGGTGGTCGCTCTCGTCCAGGAAGGCGTTCTCGTCGCCGCGGGACAGCGACTGGTTGACGTGCATCCCGGAGCCGTTCTCGCCGTGCAGCGGCTTGGCCATGAAGGTGGCGTGCATCCCGTGCTGGGCTGCGATCACCTTGACCACCATGCGGAAGGTGATCAGGTTGTCGGCGGTGGTCAGGGCGTCACCGTGGCGGAAGTCGATCTCGTGCTGGCCGATGGCGACCTCGTGGTGGGCGGCCTCCAGGTGGAAGCCCATCTGCTGCAGGGTCAGCTCGATGTCCCTCCGACAGTCCTCACCCTTGTCCATCGGGGCGACGTCGAAGTAGCTGGCCGCGTCGTGCGGGTCGACCGTGGGGTTGCCGTCGGCGTCGAGCCGGAACAGGAAGAACTCGGCCTCGGGGCCGACCTGCATCGTGTATCCCATCTCCTCGGCCTTGTGCAGCACCCGCTTCAGGTTCGATCGCGGGTCGCCGGCAAAGGGCTCGCCATCAGGGTCGGCCACGTCGCAGATCAGGCGGGCGGTGCGGGCCTTGTCGGTGCCCCGCCAGGGCAGAACGGCGTAGGTCGCCGGGTCGGGCAGGAAGTACATGTCGGACTGCTCAATCCGCTTGAACCCGCGGATCGACGAGCCGTCGAACATGAGCTCGTTGTCGAGCGCCTTCTCCAGTTCCTCCACGGGGATGGAGACGTTCTTGACCGCCCCGTAGGGCTCCGTGAACTGCAACCGCACGAAGGCGACGTTGTCTCGGCGGCAGCGCTCGAGAACCTCCTGCTTGTCCATGTGCTCCTCCCGCTCCAAGGCCCGACCGATTGACGCGGCGCAGTCTATCGTGGCCCCGGCGTGCGGCTGGGGATGAACAGAAACGTGTGGGCGATGGGGTGGGCGAGCCTCGCCAACGACGCCGCGTCCGAGCTGCTGTATCCCATCCTGCCGCTGTTCCTGACGGTCACTCTGGGCGCTCCGGCGGCCGCCGTGGGCGCCGTCGAGGGAGCGGCCGACGCCGCGTCCCAGGTGGTCGGGTTGTTCGTCGCCCGGCGCTCGGACAGGATACGCCGCCGGCTCCCGTTCCTGTGGATCGGCTACGGCCTGTCGTCGCTGTCAAAGCCGCTGGTCGCGCTGGCGCCGGCATGGGGCTGGGTGCTCGGCGCGCGCGTGCTCGACCGCGCCGGGAAGGGCGTCCGGACGGCGCCCCGAGACGCGCTGCTCCGCGACTCCAGCGACCCCGCCAAGACCGGGGCCACGTTCGGCTTCCACCGCTTCATGGACTCGGCGGGCGCATCGATCGGCCCGCTGCTGGCGCTCGGCCTGCTGGCGGCGGGCCTGTCGCTGCGCCAGGTGATCGTGATCGCGATCGTTCCCGGTCTGCTGACGATGCTCGTGCTGCGGTTCATACGCGAGGTGCCGGGAGCGCTGGCCGCCCCCGAGGCTGCCGCCTCGCGGGGCAGCATGCGTGCCCTGCCCGGCGCCTTCTGGAGTTTCACCGGCGCCTGGACGGTGTTCTCGCTGGGCAACTCGGCCGACGTGTTCCTGCTGCTTCGGGCCAGCGACCTGGGCCTCTCCACCTCGCAGGTGGTGGCCGCCTACGCGCTGTTCAACCTGATCTACTCGGGGCTGTCGTTCCCGCTCGGGCACCTGTCCGATCGGGTGGGGAAGCGCCGCGTTCTGGCCGGAGGCCTGCTGGTGTTCGCAGCGGTCTACGCCGGCTTCGGCCTGGTCGGGAACGATCTCTGGGTGTGGCCGCTGATGGCCGTCTATGGCGTGTACATCGCAGCGACCGACGGCGTCGGCAAGGCCTACGTGTCCGACATCACCCCGGTCGGAGAGCGGGCGACCGGGCAGGGCGCCTTCAGGCTGTTCACCGGGCTGGCCACGGTGGTCGCCAGCATCGCTGCCGGCGTGCTGTGGCAGGCGGTCGGCCCCGCCGCCGTGTTCACGTTCGGCGCGGGGATGGCGGTCGCCGGGCTGGCGGCGCTGGCCGTTCTGCGGCCGGCTCCCCGCAACACCGCGGCCTGATCCCGAGCTGGGCTCCGGAGCGCTGGATCGTCCCGGCGGGCACGCCTACCCTTCGTCACGCAGCCGGCTGCGCAGCCTCTCGCTGCAGGCGTCGGTGAGGCCGGCGGCGCGGAGGTAGCCGGCGACCGAGCCGTGCTCTCCCTCGACGGTCTGCAGCACCTCGCGCATGACGGAGGCGGGCGCATGGCCGAAGACGAGCCGGCGGGCGCGCTCGGCGTCGTGCTCGGCGAGGGCCACCCAACGCGCGTGATCGTCGGCCAGACGGGCCTCGCTCTCGGCATAGTCGGAGGCGACGTCGTCCACCGCGACACCGGCCAGGCGCAGCAGCAGGGCGGCCACCAACCCGGTGCGGTCGCGACCGCCCATGCAGTGGACGCACACGGCCCCCGGCGGCGCGTCGGCGACTGCCGCCAGCGCCAGAGCGAAGCGGTCGCGGCGGTGGTCGAGGAAGTGCAGGTACGACCACTCCAGGTACTCCGCCGCCGTCCGCGTTGCCATCTCGCGCTCCAGCGAGGCGAGGTACGACTCGTCCCAGTCGCCGAGCAGCGAAACGTGCACCACGTCGACCGGCAGCGCCTCGATCGGATCCTCCGCACGCTCGGAGTGGAAGCGGAGGTCGACCACCCGCACGACGCCGTGGTCGACGAGCGTCCGGGCGTCGCGCAGCCGCCGCACGTTGTCGGCCCGGATCACCGCGCCGAACCGCGTCACCGTCCCGTCCTCGGTCGGCAAGCCGCCCAGGTCACGGACGTTGAGCAGCCCGTCCCAGCCGAGCGCCCGCTCCGCCCTACACCGCCTCGGTGGCGTCCGCGATCTCCTCGGTGACCTCAACGATGTCGCGATTGGCGTTCCAGACCTGCAGCTGGCGCTGTGACCCGGTGCCCTTCTCGAGCATCCACTCGACGCGGGCCAGCTGCTCTGAGCAGCCGAGCTCCTTGGCGATCGGCTTCAGCTCGCGAATCCGCCGCTTGGCGAGGGTGCGGGCCGGCACCTTCAGCCGGCGGTTGGCGCCCAGATCCATCAGCGGTGCGTCGAGCCCGTACCGCGCCGCCAGCCATTTGTTCTCGGCCAGCAGCATGCGGTGGTACGACACCGGCGGATGGCCGTCGTCGATCTCGTCGAGCAACTGCTTGACCAGGCACTGGACGTAGGCGGCCAGGGCAACGGTGTCCTCGACGCGAGTCTGCACGTCCATCACCCGCAGCTCGATGGTGCCGAACCTGGGGTGCGGCCGGACGTCCCACCACAGGTGCGTGTAGTCGCCGATGGCGCCGGTCGACTCCATGAACCCGACGGCCTCGGCGTAGTCGTCGTAGCTGGTGAAGCGGGGCGGCAGGCCGCTGCGGGGGAACGAGGCGAAGATCATGGCCCTGGTCGACATCAGGCCTGTCACCTCGCCTCGCCAGAATGGCGAGTTGGCAGACAGCGCGAGCAGCACCGGGAGCTCGATCAGCAGCCCCTCCATCACGCACAGGCAGGACTCGGGGCTGGGCACTGCGACGTGCACGTGCATCCCGAACACGAGCTCGCGGCGGGCGACGTATTGCAGCATCTCGACCAGCATCCGGTAGCGGTCCCGGCTGGTGATCTTCTGGTGCTCGTAGAGCGAGAACGGGTGGGTTGCCGCCGCACCCAGGCGCATCCCTCGGGCCCGCGCCCGGTCGGCAGCGAACCGCCGCAGGTCGCGCAGGTCTGTCTCGGCGCCGGCGATGTCCTCACACACCGCGGTGCCGCTCTCCAGCACGCACTGCATCAGCTCCGGCTTCAGCCGGTCCCCATAATCGCTGGCCGCCGCATCCTCGAGCAGCTGCTCGACGCCGGAGACGAGGTCGAAGGTCTGCGGATCGACGAGCATGTACTCCTCCTCGACCCCCACCGTCAGCGGCGGGCCGGAGCCGAAGGCATGGTCGAGCACGCTCGACCGGCTGCTTGCCTGGCCGTGCCCCTTACCGCCCTTGCCTGTGGCCGGCTGCGTTGTCATGGGAAGGGTTCTACCGGAAATCGCCGGATCGGAAAAGCCGCGCGGGCGCGCGGGGATCACACCCCGTACCATTCCCGCAGGCCGAAGTGGCGGAACTGGCAGACGCGCCGGACTCAAAATCCGGTGACCGCAAGGTCGTGCGGGTTCGATCCCCGCCTTCGGCATTGATTCGTACTCAGATACCGGCGTGCGGGGCACTTCCCTCTTCGTGGCTTGTGCCTGGCAATCCTCGGCGGAGTGTGGCTGCTACGGTGGCTCGGTGGATATGAAGCGGTTGAACGAGATGCTTGAACTGGCCGTCCAGCGCGTTCAGACGCAGATTGGCGAACACGCCACAGACGATGATGCACCGCTGCGCATCGCGCTCGTATGCCGTGTCGGTCGCCCCGACGGGTTCAGCCGCCTGTTCGAAGCGCACGCGAGCCACATCACCCGAGAGAGCAAGATGGAAGAGAGCCTTGGCACCGCAGCAATGCTCGAAGAGCTGGCTCAGTGGCTTCGCGAACATCCCTACGGACGGACAGACCCCGGCTACTAGGGCCACGGGTCGTTGGCCGTCCCGGGGCAGGAACGCGCGCAGGGCCGGGAATCCAGCCTCCCAGCCCGCCAGGCGGAGGCTGTCGCGACCCACGGGTTTACTGGTTGCGTTGATGGGTATCGGCGCCATCAGTACTGATCCGCAGGGCCCGGAAACGGCCCGCCGCTACGGGCGGCAGCTCTCACAACCAGGCCCCGCCGTGGCATCGAGCGGGGTCTTTGTGGTGAGAATGGCGGGGCAGCGACCGCGGTGGACTTCGTGCGTCGGCGCCCAGTCCCCGCCAGGTCTGCTGACCGCTCGCCCACGCCGTGTTGGTTGACACGGAGCCGGGGCCCTGAAAGGCTCGTAACAATTCGGACACCGTTCATTGGGGGGCTCCATGTTTCGATCCAGGCACCTGGCCGCTATCGTCCTCACGCTCTGCTTTGCGGCAGCAGCGGCACCGGGGCCGGCGATGGCCGAACCATCCGGGGGTGGTTGTGGCGCAGGTTTCGACCTGGGCGCGCTGACGTTTGACGAGTACATCGCGCTGCCAGGCAGCCAGGCTGCCATCGACCTTGGCCTGATCGACGAACCGTCACTGCTGGCTGGACTGGCTCACTTCGACCACAACGGCGACCTGACCGTGTGCGTTCAGAACGTGCCTGGATGGCAAATCAGTCACAAGCCGTTCGCCATCTACATGTACAACGTCGTCGACAACTCGGCGTCGACGGGGTAGCCGGCCGCCGGTCGCCGGTGGCGATCGGGTGCGGGACGCCTATCCGGCCCGTTGACCGGAACTCAGCTGGCCGTCGATCATGGCCGCCAGCTGGTGCACGGTGCTGCTGCGGATACCCGTGACCTGCGTGCATTCGCCGCCGTGGTGATAGATCAGGAGCTTGCCCGAGTGGGCGGTAAAGCCGCGGGCGGCTTCGACGGCGACGATGTCGTCGTATGCGATGAACTGCGGCTCGTCGGTGCGGCGGTGCAGTGACGGACGGGCGTACAGGATGCCGTCGCTGGTCACCGCCAGCCCGCCGTGGCGCCCGATCGCCTCCAGCGACCAGACCTCCGCATCGGGTTTCCGATCCGCTGATCTGGCGGATCGGGCCCGACGCGCAACGTGCTGGTGCACCCACCGCATGCCTTCACCATGCGGCCGCCCCGGAGGACCGTCAACCGTCGAGCCGCTCCGTGCGGTCGGCCAGCCACTCAACGAGCCCGTGCAGACCGACCCGGGATGCCACCTCCCGCTGGCGGGCAGAGCCGGGCAACGAGAGCAACCGCCTGGCGCCGGCCAGCCCGTGATCGTCGCCCAACTGGGGAGCCACGGCGGACAGGTCGTCGAGCAAACCGGCCAGCCGGTCCCGCGCCGCAACGGGCTCCCCCCGCTCCAGGTCGATCAGCTCGGCGTCGACGCCGTCGCGGGCCGCGCGCCAGCGGTTCTCCTCGATCATCCCAGGCTGATGGACGGGCAGCGGCTCACCCTGGTCGTGGCGCCCGGCCAGCCAGGCGACGAGGCAATGGGCGACCGCCGCGACCGCCTCGACGTCGGCCAGCGAGGCCTGCGCGTCGGGAGCGCGCACCTCGATCGTGCCCAGCCGCAGGTGCAGTCGGCATTCCCACCACAGCTCCGCCGGATCGCGGTGGGCTCCGGCCCGCCGCCCCCGGTCGATCATGGCCGCGTGGAACTCCCAGCTGACAGCCGCCGGCGCCACACCCTGATGGGGCAGCGCGTCGGACAGCTTCGGCCGGATGCTGGCAAATCCGGTGTCGCGGCCGGCGAAGTAGGGCGCCGCGGCGGCCAGCACGGACAGGTCGGGCATGTAGGCGCGCAGGGCGTCGAACACCGCCAGCGCACGGTCGGCTCCGGGTACCCCGAGGTGGATGTGGATGCCCGCCGCCAGCGCGCCGGTGCGGGCACCCCAGCGATGCTCGTGGAGGATCCGCTGGAACCGCTCCCCGGTGGCGACCTCCGCCCACGGCTCGGCGAACGGATGCGCGCCGGCGGCGGCCAGCCGCACGTCGCCCGCCGCGGCCTCGATGGCGCGCCGGCGCCCCTCGGCCAGCGACCTGGCAACCTCGCCCGCCGACCGGCACACCGGCGTCACGATCTCGAGCTGCGCAGCCGACAGCTCCTCGCGGTAGGTGGTCGGGTCGGCCAGCCTGGACAGGAGCTCGCCACCCGCCGGCCGCAGGTCGAAGGTCTCTGGGTCGACCAGCAACAGCTCCTCCTCCGCCCCGATCGTGAACGACTCGACGCGGTCGAACAGCTCCCGCAGGCGATCGGCACCCGGGGTGCCCCAGTCCTTGGCGGTGGCCATTCGCGGGCTAGTGCCCGCAAGCGCCGGCGGTCAACCGGAGAGCGCTACACCGCATCGCAGCCGCGACAGGTGCCGCGCAGAACGATGTCGTGACCGCCCATCTCGAAGTCCAGCCGGCCGGAGAGCGCCTCGATCGCGTGCTCGAGGCCGTCGTCCTCGAACGCCGCGACCGCCCCGCAGCGATCGCAGACGAGATGGTGATGGTGCTCTCCGCTGGGGTCGGTGCGCTCGTAGCGGGCGGTGCCGTCCCCGACGTCCAGCCGGTGCACCAGCCGCAATGACGACAGCAGCTCCAGCGCCCGGTAGACGCTTGCGAGACCGACGTCGGCCCCCTGCGCCCGCAGCCGGTCGGCGATCTGCTGGGCAGTCAGGCAGCAGGACTGGCCGGCCAGCACCTCGACCACCGCACGGCGCGCGCTGCCCCAGCGATGCCCGGAGTGCTCGAGTCGGGCGACCGCGTGATCGGCCCATCGCGTTGGCGTGTCGGGAAGCATGGTGAAATGATAACTGGCTCTCATTCGCGCAGCCCGGGGTGGTCTTCGCTAGGTTGCCCCGGTGCGCATCGGAGTCCTCACCGGCGGCGGCGACTGCCCCGGCCTGAACGCAGTGATCCGCGCCATCACCCGCCGCTCGCTCGACCGCGGCGACGAGGTGGTGGGCATTCAGCATGGCTGGCGCGGTCTGGTCGAGGGTCAGACCCTCCCGCTCGGCCGGGGCGACATCTCCGGCATCCTGCCCCGTGGAGGCACCATCATCCGGACGTCCCGCACCAACCCCTACAAGGTCGAGGGCGGCGTGGAGCGGGTGCTGCGCACGATGGAGTCGCTCGACGCCCTCGTCGCGATCGGCGGCGAGGACACGCTGGGCGTCGCCGCCCGCCTGCACGCCGAGCACGGCGCCCGGGTGGTGGGCGTCCCCAAGACGATCGACAACGACCTCAACGCGACCGACGTCACCTTCGGCTTCGATACGGCGGTATCGATCGCCACCGAGGCCGTCGACCGGCTCCACTCCACGGCGGAGTCCCACGACCGGGTGATGGTCTGCGAGGTGATGGGGCGGCACGCGGGGTGGATCGCGCTTCACTCCGGCATCGCCGGCGGCGCCGACGTGATCCTGATCCCGGAGCTGCCGGTCTCGGTCGAGGCCTGCTGCAACTACATCAGCCGCCGTCACGGCCGGGGCAAGGATTTCTCCATCGTCGTGGTCAGCGAAGGCTGGCCGCTGACCTTCGAGAGCGGCGAGGCACAGTCGGTCGAATCGGGCGACCGCGATGCGTTCGGCCACGCCCGGCTGGGCGGGATCGGAAACGCGCTTGGCGGCGAGATCCAGGCGCGCACCGGATTCGAGACCCGGGTCACCTCGCTCGGGCACGTCCAGCGAGGCGGCTCGCCGACGGCCTACGACCGCGTGCTGGCCACCCGGTTCGGCCTCAAGGCCGACGAGCTGGTGTTGCGCGGCGCCTGGGGCCGGATGGCCTCCCTGCGCGGAGACGTGATCGTCGACGTGCCGCTGGCCGACGCCGTCGCCACGCTGAAGACCGTTCCGCCCGAGCGCTACGCCGAAGCCGAGGCGTTTTTCGGCTAGGTGGACACCCACAGCCACTGGCCGCAAAGCGGGCCACGGTCAGCGGGCGTCGCCGCGCAGCACCTCGAGCACGCTCAAGAGGCCGGCCTCGACCACCCAGGGGCCGAGGATCGCGGCATCGACGCCCGCGCTCTGCAGCGCCACCACCTCATCGCGTGTGCGGATTCCGCCCTGGCTGATCACGATCTTGCCGGCGGGTACCTCCTCGAGTAGCGAGAACGTGCGCTCGAAGTCGGCATCGCCGGCGCCGTGGTCGCTGCGGTTGCGAACCAGGAACGAATCGGGATCGAGCAGCTCCAGGGTGTGCTCGATCTCCTCCTCCTCGGCCACCTGGACGATCACGTCCAAGCCGAGGTCGACGGCCAGGTCGTGCAGGTCGGCGAGCGCGCCGTCGGCATCCTCGAAGGCGGCGGCCACCAGCACGACCCCGTCGGCGCCGCCGGCCCTGCTCTCGTAGAGCTGGTAGCGGTCGACGACGATATCGGTCTGCATCAGCGGCAGCATGGTGCGGGCCGCGGTGACCGCCAGCTGGTCGAACGCCACTGCCAGGCCGGCCACCTCGCCTCGCTCGGCGACGTCGAGCAGATGCTGGTCGTCGCCCGGCAGGCTGAGCACGAACGAGATCTCGTCGCCACCGATCCATTCGGTGAACGGCCGGATCGGCGCCATGCCCTCGACCTCCCGGGCCAGCTCTTCCAACGGCCGTGCCTCGCGGCGCTCCTCGACGGCCCGCCGGCTGGTCGAGATCAGCTGATCAAGCGACCGCATCGCGCTCCAGTTCCTGGAGGATGGCGATCGCCGAGGAGGTGCCGAGGCGGCTTGCTCCGGCCTCGAGCAGGGCGGCCGCGGACTGGGCGTCGCGGATGCCTCCGCTCGCTTTGATCCGCACGGACGCGGGCAGCGCCGAGCGCATGGCGCTGACATCCTGCACCCGCGCCCCGCCACGCAGCCCGGTCGACGTCTTGGCGAAGCCCGCCCCGCTCGCCTCGACCACCCGGCAGGCAGCCTGCAGCGACTCCCTGTCGAGCTTGGTGGCCTCGACGATCACCTTGACGATCGCATCTGCGTGCTCGTCGTGGGCCGTGCCGACGAACGCGGTCATGTCCTCCCGGACGGCGTGCTCCTGGCCGTCTCGCAACGGGCCCCAGGCGAGCACCACATCGAGCTCGCGGGCGCCGGCGGCGATCGCCGATCGGGCGGCGTCGCATTTGGCCTGCGTCACGTCCAGGCCATGCGGAAAGCTGATCACCGTGGCCACGGCGACATCGGTGTCGACCAGCCGCTCGGCGCACCGCTCGGCCCACCACGGAAACACGCAGACCGCGGCGAAGCGGTTGGCGGCCGCCTCGTCACACAGGGCGTCGATCGCAGCAGCGGGCGCGGCTGCGTCGAGCAGGGTGTGGTCGACCGCCCGCGCGAATGTCTCGGATGCCAGTGGAGGCATTCAGATCCCGAGTGTATCTCACACTCCGAGCCGGTCGAGAGCGCCCTCGTCGCGCCGCCAGCGAGGCCGCACCTTAACCCGCAGCTCCAGATAGCAGCGGCCGGCCAGCACGCGCTCGATCTCGGGCCGGGCCTCCGACCCGATCCGCTTGACCATCGCGCCGTGGCGGCCGATCAGGATCCCCTTCTGCGACTCGGTCTCGCAGATCAGCGTCGCCCGGATGACCTGTACTCCGCCCTCGCCCGGCTCGACCTCGTCGACGACCGCCGCCACCGAGTGCGGCACCTCGTCGCGCGTAAGCCGCAGAGCGGCCTCGCGGATCAGCTCGGCGATGCGCTGCTCAGCGGTCTGGTCGGAGGTCACCCCCGGTGGGAAGTACGCCGGCCCCTCGGGCATCAGCGAGGCGACGTCTGCCAGCAGCTCGGGGACGCCGTCCCCGGTACGGGCGCTGACCGGGTGAAGCGCATGGAACCCTCCCAGCCCGCCGGCGGCGGCGATGGCCGGCGCGATTCGGTCACGGCCCAGCAGGTCGACCTTGTTGACGACGATGATGGCCGGCTTGCCGCCCGCCTGCAGCACCCGGCCGGCGATGTGCCGGTCGCCGGGCCCGATCGGCGAGGTCGCGTCGAGCACCAGCAGCACCGCGTCAGCGTCGCCGAGGGTCTCGTCGACCGACCGCTGCATGCGCTCGGTCAGCCGGTCGAACGGCCGCTGGAACCCGGGCAGGTCGACCAGGACGACCTGGGCATCGGCATGCCGTGCGGCCCCCAGCACCCGCCTGCGGGTGGTCTGTGGCCGCTCGGAGACCGCCACCACATGCTCGCCGACCATCTGGTTGACCAGCGTCGACTTGCCAACGTTGGGACGGCCGGCGAGGGCCACCAGCCCCGACCGGCGTACGTCCGTCACAGCGTGAAGCGCTCGGGCAGCAGCTCGTCGAGCGTTGCCGCGACGAGCTCGCCCTCGCGGGGAAAGATCACCGTCAGCCGGGGAGCGAACTCGGCCAGCACCTGCCTGCAGGCGCCGCAGGGCGTCACCGTCCGGCCGCGGCCGTGGACGGCGATCGCCTCCAGGTCTCGGTGTCCGGAGCCGACCGCGGCGAACACCGCGTTTCGCTCGGCGCAGCTGGTCAACCCGTAGGAGGCGTTCTCGACGTTCGCGCCCAGCACCGGCGTGTCGCTTCCCCGCACGCGGATCGCGGCGCCGACAGGAAACTTCGAGTACGGCGCGTAGGCGTGCTCCGCCGCCCGCCCGGCGTGGCGGTAAAGGTCGATCTCGTCGGGCGTGGGCGGCCGCATCGACGGCATCTTAGGCCGGTGGCGGCAACGTGGTGAGGCCGCCGGGGTCGGGCAGCGGCGCGCCGCCGGGAGGCGCCGGCGTCCCACCAGCTGGTGGCGTGGAGGGCGGAGCCGGGGTCGGAGTTGACGCGGGTACGGGCGTCGGGGCCGCCGGCGCCGCGCTGGGCCGCCGATAGTGGGCCTGCGGGCGCCGCCCGTGCCGCCGGCGGTGCGCCCTGCCGGCATGGCGCCGGACGGGATGGGGCGCGGATGTGCCCCGCGGGGCGACGATCGCCGGAATGTCGGCCGGCGCCACCGGCACCACCCCCTCCGGCGCAACGGAATGGCCGGCCGCGGCGCCTCTCCCGGCCAGCAGCGCGACAACGGCGATCACGACGGCGGCGATCCCGGCCAGGGCTGCCAGCCGTCGCACGGGCCGCCAGCGGTCGGGAGGCGGCAGCAGGAGGTCGGGGTCGCCGGTGAAGTCGAACAGCGCATCCAGCTCGGCATCGGGCTCCACCGCCCGCAGGCCGGCGGCGTCCGCGTCGGCGGCCAGCCGCCGGAGGTCGTCGATGGCATCCGACAGGGTGGCGAACCCCTGCGCCCCCGCCCGCGCCGCCCACGCCTCCAGCGGCTCGGCCATGCCATCGCCCGCCGCGGCGCGAAGGACGCGGGCCAGCGCCCGCTGGCCCGATGCCGGGCTCGCGGCCGCCGAATGCTCGCGGCCGGCCATGCCCAGCAGCGGACGGTCGAGAAACGGCGTCGGTCCAGGCCCGACGGCGAGATCGCGGACGTCGAGGGCGTCGGCCGGGAAGCCGGCTGCGGCCACCCGCTCGAGCAGACCGCCGACGGCGACCGCCAGCCGGGCGGCACCGGCCGGGGTGGGCCTGCGGATCATCCGCCAGCGATCGAGCGGGACGCCCAGCGACGGTGGCAGCACCAGGAACCAGCCGTCATCGTGGGGCCCGAAGTCGAGCACCCCGCACACCTCGGCACAGCCCAGCCCGCACCAGCGGGCGACCGCCGCGGCGAGCTCGTCCTCGCGCCAGCCGCCGTCGGGAAACACCAGCCGCACCTGGGCCGCACGGCCCGACCGCGTGTCGAGAGCCTCGACCGGCCCGGCCGGGCGGGAGGCGATACCCGCCGAGCTGGCCAGGTAGCGGCCGTCGATGACGGATGCGCCCGTTGATGGCGAGGCTGCCATGCCCACAACGTACGGGCGCGGCCCGTTACGGGACTAGACGGAACGTGTGCCGAAACTGCCACAGTTCCAGCAGCGGCGGATCACGCCGCGACGGTCACCAGGAGACGTCGCTGGCCGTCGCGCGCAGCAGCCCTCGCCGGAACGTGAAGTCGGTCGAGATCGCCCGCACCCTCCCGTCGGCCGCGCGGATGTAGGCAAGCGTGCGGCCGTCCGGCGAGAAGGCGGGCGAACGGCCTGACGGCCCGATCACCTCGTTGCTGCCGTCGGCCTCCATCACCACCAGGTTGCCGTCGACCACCGCGGCGATCATGGCGCCGCCGCGTGACCACACCGCCTGGCTGTAGCTCGTGTGACCGGCGGACTGCGCGTCGGTGATCCGCACCAGGGTGTCGTTGCCCGGGCGGTAGGCGTAGAGATCGCGGAAGGACGAGCCCGCCGGCTGCATCGCGAACAGCATGCCGTTGGCTCCCCAGGAGAGCTTCCGGCGGTCGATGGAGCCGGCCGGCGCCTCGAAGGTGAGCCTGGCTCCGCTGCCGTCGCCCAGCATCCAGCCGAGCCGGTCGCGGGCCGCAGAGCCGCCGTGGGTGTAGTTGGAGGCGATGAAGCCGATGCGCAGCCCGCTGGCACCGAACCAGGTCGGCGTCACGCTGCTCCCGGTGCCCGGGAGCGAGTACCGCCTGGCCGGCCCGGAGGCGGTCGACCTGCGCACCCGAAGGTCGATCGCGGTGCCGCGCGTCGACCAAACGACCTGCCGGCCGTCCTGCGTGATGGCGGCGAACCGTGCCGGCCGGACGCCGCTCACCCGCACCGCGGCCGCCCGGGGCGTCGCCGTCTGCTTGACGTAGACCGCCGCCCGGTGCACGAAGGCGACCTTGCCGGCCACCCGCGCCCAGGCGGGCGCGGCCGCCGCCAGCACGAGCGCCAGCGCGAGCGGGAACAGTGTCCACCGCGGGAACCGCATCACGACCTCGCCGTCGGGAGCCTGAGCGCGACGATGATAACGGGTCAAGCGAGCAGCTGGAAGATGGCCGCGGTCACGGAGGCGCCGAGCAGCGCGCCGGCCACCACCTCGACCGTGGTGTGCACGCCCGCCTCCACCCGCGTCTGCGCCACCATCAGGGCCATCAGGAAGACCACCGTCGACACCAGCAGCGCGTGGCGGTAGTCGGCCGTCGCCAGCGTGACGGCGACCCAGCCGCCGAACGCCACCGCCGCATGCCCCGACGGCAGCCCGCCGTAGAGCGGCGTCCCGCGCTGGGTCACGGCCTTGAGAGCGATCACGATCATCGTCACCACCACGATGGCGATCACCGTCAGGTGCACCGGCGAGTCGCGGACCGAGTCCAGGGCCCGCCGGCTGGGATCGCGCAGCCGCTCAGCGAACACCAGGTAGCCGACGAAGACCGCGTTCACGGCGGCGATCAGCACGGCCCCGGCGGCGACGTCCTTGGCCACCCGGGCCAGCGGGTCGAACGAGTTGGTGGCGACGTCGATCGCCTTCTCGAGCGCGGTGTTGATCATCTCCGCGATCAGTACGAAGGACACGGCCAGCATCACCGCCAACAGCTCGAACCGGGTCACGCCCAGCAGCACGCCGACCGGCAGCACCCCGAGTGCGACGGCGAAGTGGACGCGCATGTTCCGCTGC
>Ga0070684_100000630_pt1 | contig 24281 bp, 21 predicted proteins | sample KBSC723LmetaG_FD_65653 | JGI IMG/M metagenome (GOLD analysis project Ga0070684, IMG submission 65653) | Corn rhizosphere microbial communities from Kellogg Biological Station, Michigan, USA - KBS C7.2-3L metaG | ecosystem: Host-associated > Plants > Roots > Rhizosphere ...
GTCGCGATCCCTTTGTGCGGTTCATGGCAATCGCTGCAGCTCATCTTGCCCTCGGGCACCGGATGATGATGAGGCAACTGGAATGCTGCGCGAACTTCCAGGTGACACTGGAAACAAGTGTCCGGCGACTTTCGTGGATTGATGATCGTGCCAGCGCCGCCACCGGCTTGAACGTGCAAACTCCCGGGACCGTGACACGATTCGCAGCCCATGTTCTTGGCGTTGTCCCCTTTTGCCTGGAGGCGTGCATGCGTGGCTGTCCGAAAGTCGCGCACGATTTGTTCATGGCAGGTCGCGCACTCCTCAGAGCCAACAAACTCGGCGCCAGGGATGCTGGGCGGGGCGAGAATTGTTCGCGTTGTCGTACTGCAGGAAAGCAAAATTACGGCCAGCGCCGCTGCTCCCCCGGCGCTCCACAAAAAAGTTTCGCGCCTACCGTGGACCCATCGAGTTAGTCTCGAAACCCACACGAATCGCGAGTATGCGCAGAAATAAAAAACGATTTCTACGCATTTTTTCAGGTTTTCCTTACTGCTGGTAACGATCTAGTTACTTTTCGAATGCGAGTCTTGCGTCGCGGAAGCTCTCTCTGCAATCCGAGGAAGCCGGACAAGTCTCACAACGTTGAAAGGGAATGGTGCCCAGGTTCGGCGCACACTGAAGCCACGCTTTCTCCTTCGCGGTATTGCGTAGGCGATTTACCCGAAAATCTTTTGAAAACGCGATTGAACTGCGAGAGCGATTGAAAGCCTGCGGCGAACGCGATCTCAGTTATTCGTCGATTTGAATTGCGCAGAAGATCACACGCATTTGCGAACCGCATGCCCGCGACATACTCGACGAAATTTATTCCGGTCACTTGCTTGAAATTTTCACTCAGGTAATTGGCGTTCATGTTAACCACCTTCGCGACTTTGGTCAGGGAAAGCTCTTCCCATGAGTGTTCTTCGATGTATTTGCGCGCTTTCCAAATCGCGACCGGCTCGGCTCTACTCCGACAGGTCGCATTTTCAACCTCAGCAGCGAACAACATCTTTGTCATCGCCTAATGAGTAACCGCCGCTGAACACTCGCGCTGTTCCTGGGTTGCCAATTTCTCACCGAATCTTGCGATCCTGGGGAACATCGCAGCTTCATGTCTTAGCAATTTTTGCAAAGCAAAAGCCAAAGAACGTGCAGCACGAGATCCCGCGCGGCCTTACAAAGGTCACAGAGGAGCAAAGTATGGAATACCTGATTTTAGTTGGCGTTGTGGCAATGATGGCATTGTATGTTGCGATCATCGCCGGCTGTTTGAAACAGGCTGAGTGGTAATCAGCCGCGACCGACGATTAGCTGCGGCGGCGCGACTGATTATTATTCGAGGATAGCTTCGCGCGAAATTCGGTCGGCGATTGGCCGAAAACGCGTTTGAACATCCTATTGAACTGCGTGAGCGACTGAAAACCGACATCGTAAGCCACTTCGCTGATGCGGCGGTTCGGATTCAACAGTTGTGTGCGCGCGTCTTCCAACCGAACGCGAGCGACGTAGTCGGTAAATTTTATCCCCGTCGATTTCCTAAACACTTTGCAGAAATGGAAAACGCTCGCGCCAGCCGCTTTCGCCACTGCGTTTAAAGACAGGGGTTCAGCTTTGTGCTGCTCGATATAATCGCGCGCTTTTTGCACGAGCGGCGGTTCCGCGTTTTGCCGTTCCAGCACAAGCTGATTGGCGAGACTCGAGAGCTGCTCGCCGAAAAACGAGAGCAACCGCACAATGGCGGCGTACTTGTCTCGCGGAATAATCGGCGTTGCCTCCCAGGCCTTTCGAATCGCGCCCTTAAAAGGCACGCCGCATTCGGCCAACTTGGCTGCAGCGCGCGATTTGTCCGATTCAATGGCTGAGCGACGTAACACCTGACCTATCCTGAGAAAGCCGATCGTTCGTTCGCCCAGTCGCACAGGCACCGCGGTTTCCGTCAGTCCAAATGGGCATGTTTCCGTGCGCGGCATCGCGCCGGTGTGCTGGATGATTTCGGCATGCGATTGCAAACAGACGGCCAGCGTGGCTGGTCGTTCCGCCAACATCCTGCAAAATTTGTTTTCGTTTGTCTTGTTGTGATGCTCGTGTTGCCAGTATTCCAGCGGTCGCAAGGCGAGTGGCAGTCCTGTGGCTTTGCTAAATACGCCCTCGTAATCGCGGAACAATCGCGACCGCCGCAACATGTCGATCAGTTGCTTGTTTTGGGTGAAGTTTTCCTGGGCCGCCTCGACCATGGAGACAAAGGTTTCCTGATCTGCGCGCCGATTATACAGCCTGGCCGCGGGCCCTTCAATCAACTGTCGCCTGCGCGAGAGTTTCACGTCCAGCCTGGATCGACAGCATCTTTTTCCGGGCAGCCTGCAAACGCCGAAGTATTACCGGGGCCATGCGTTTGAAAAGCTCGTACCCTAACGAGGGATCGCGCTCGCAGTATTCCCGCAAAATCGTTCCGTAGAAAAAAATCGCGTTAGTCGGCTCCGTTGCTCGCGCGGTGAAGTTCCAAGCGTATGGCGGGAACATCCATGACCATCCCAGCAAATCGCCGGCGCCAATCGTTTCGATGATCAGCGGGTTACCAGACTTTTCAACAGACTCCAGCACCACCTTCCCGCTCTCGATCAAATAGAAACGGTTGGCCATTTCGCCTTCTCGCAAAATGGTCTGGCCTTTCTTGAAATGGACAGCGATTGCGCAATCGCTAAGCAGAGCGAGTTGAGTTGGGTTCATTCCAGCGAGAAATGGATGTAGCGCCACGCGAATGGAGATCGATTCAGGTTTTACTGCTGGTTGACTCAGGGTTTGCATTGTTTGCTCCAGTATAGGTTTTAGACGAATTCATGTTCTCGCTCGCGTACAACGAGCACAGGGCACGGCGCCGTGCGCACGACACGCTCCGCTGTGCTGCCGATCGCAAAATGTTTCCAGCCCGTGTAGCCGTGGGTTGCGATGATGACGAGATCGATATCGAGTTCTTTTGCGGCTTCGACGATCTCGTGCGCCGGCAGGCCGAGGCGAATGGTAGATTTCAAGGAACTGATACGAGCGGTCTGCACGGACCCTGCCAGCCGTGTGAGTTTCCTCGCGCCATCTGGAATAGTGGAAATCACCGGAGGTGCGATCATGAATCCGTCAAAGACGGGTGGCACCTCGGGCTCGATGACGTGCAGCAGGATTACTTCAGTCTGAAATTCTTCAGCGAAGCGCAACGCATACTGCAGAGCCTTTTTCGAGAGCGGCGAGAAGTCGATCGGCACCAAAATGCGTTTCAGTGCGATGCCGGTCGGCTTGGGCCGAACTAGTTTTTCTTGCGTTTTCATACACGAACTCTGACGTGGCGCGTTGCTGAACGCTGTTCCGACCTTGCCAAATGATGTGCATTTTTTGCCGCAGCGGATCTGGAGCATCCGGCTCTGCGTGGCCCCGGCGCGGCGAGCAAGAAACAGTCAGCAAATCGCAAACTCCGCAAAGCGCGCGCACCGAATAGCCAACAAAATTTCCTACATGAAACCGACCCTGCCTGCAATCAGTCCAAATGGCGCATGCTCCGCGAAAAAATCACGTACACGGAACGCACGGTCCCAGAAGATAATCCGCAAAAAAGATCACATTTTTACGCTCGGGATCGAAGAAGAATTGCAGATCATCGATCCCGAGACGCGCGAACTGCGTTCGCACATCCAACAAATTCTCGCCGACGGTAAAATCATTTTAAAGGAGCAGATCAAACCGGAGCTGCACCAGTCGATTGTGGAAATCGGCACCGAAATTTGCAGCGATGCCCGAGACGCGCGACGGCAAATCACTGCGCTTCGCACTGAGCTGGCAAAACTTGCGGCGCAGCACGGGTTGGTAATCGCTTCAGCCGGCACGCATCCTTTTTCCCATTGGATGGATCAATTAATCACGGTCAACGAGCGCTACGCAGCAATCATTAATGACATGCAGCAGGTCGCCCGGGTGTGTTTGACATTTGGCCTGCACGTTCATGTCGGAATTCCGGACCGCGAAGAGGCGATCGATATTATGAATCAGGCACGTTATTTCCTGCCGCATCTGTATGCGCTCTCGGTAAACTCACCTTTCTGGCTGGGACAAAACACCGGACTGAAAGCATATCGCCAGATGATCTTTGAACGCCTTCCGCGAACCGGCATCCCGGACGCGTTCCAAAGTCTCAGCGAATACGACGATTATTGGAAATTGCTCGTCGCTACGAAGTGCATCGATAATCCGAAGAAGATTTGGTGGGACGTCCGGCTGCACCCGTTTTTCGACACCATTGAGTTTCGGATTTGCGATGCGCAATCGCGCGTTGACGACACCATCGCGCTGGCGGCGCTCATGCAGGCAATTGTTTTCAAATTACAAAAGCTGCGCCGGGCCAATGTAACTTTCCGCAATTATCAAAAACGTTTGCTTGACGAAAACCGATGGCGCGCTGGCCGTTACGGACTCGACGGCAAACTGATCGATTTCGGTCGCAAATGCGAGGTGGACGAACGCGAGTTGCTCGAAGAGATGCTCGAATTTGTCGCCAAAGAAGTGGAGGAGCTCGGCAACCAGCGCGAGATCGAGCACGTCGAGCGGATCATGCGCGAAGGAACCGGCGCGGACCGGCAACTGATGGTGTGGGAACGCACACAGGATATGAAGGCCGTGGTCGATCAGATCGTGGCCGAGACAAACGAAGGGTTGGCTCCGGTCAAATCCTGAGACTCAGCCAGGTGCCCAAAGCGACGCGAGGACGCATCGCTTTCACGCTTTCACCGTCGCATCGGAAACAGCGAAGTATAGCTAGAAAGCCCGCGAACATATTGCGCGCGTTCGAAGGCGCTTGGATCGGGACAATTCTGCTGGCTCATCACGCCCTTGACGTCTTGCAGTGATCTGCGGCCATGTTGCTCAAGCCACGCCATCATATCCATTTCGATCCGCTGAATGTGCGTGATCCCATGACGCATGAGCGCGCTGCATAACATCGTCACGTCGGCGCCGGCCATCACGAGCTTAATCACGTCCTGTGCCTGATAAATGCCGCTTGTAGCTGCAACACTGGCCCGCAGTTTCCCGTAAAGGATGCCAATCCAATGCAGCGGTAATCTCATATCAGCCGGGGTGCTCAACGTGAAATTCGGCGTGACCTCCATTTTCTCCAGATCGATGTCGGGCTGATAAAATCTGTTGAACAACACGAGGCCATCGACATTCAGGTCGTCCAGGCTGATCGCCATGTGTGCGAAACTGCTGAAGTAAGGACTGAGTTTGACTGCCAGTGGAATCTTTGTGGCTGCCCGAATACTACGAACCGTCTCAACGTAAATATTTTCGATCGTGCTGCCGGTGACTTCGGGGCGTGTCGGTATTCTATAGATATTTAATTCCAACGCGTCGGCGCCAGCCTCGGTGATTCGCCGCGCATAGCTGATCCAGCCACCGAGGGTGGTGCAATTCAAACTGCCAATGATTGGAATGCCGACGGCACGCTTGGCTTGCGCGATGTTCTCCAGGTAAGTCTTCGGATCGACGCGAAATTCCGGTGCGGCGGTTTCGATTTGCTCTTCAAAAAGCGAATGCAAAACGACCGCGGCCGCGCCCGCTTGTTCCATCGCGCGGACGTTGTCGATCTTCTCCGAAAGGGGCGAGGCAGACGGCACCAAAGGCGAACGCAGCGAAAGGCCAAGATAGTTCGTCGTAAGATCCATCGGTTAGCTTTGATCTTAGACAGAAAAATGACTCTGGGTCGACTCGTTTCGACGAAGTGGCGATATCCATCCAGGCGTGCGGCACATAGAGCAGTTTGCTTGCGATTAGTTTCCGAGTAATTCTCTCAGCTTTAATCATGCCCGATCGCGTTTATCTCCATCCAACTGACCCAGAATTGCTTCCCGGTGCGCGCAACGCGATCGATACTTGTCTGCGACTAAAACCGAAGGAGCGACTCACCATTATCACCGACACGTTTACCCGCGACATCGCGGCGGCGTTGCAATCGGAAGTGGAGCGGGTTGGATCGGAGTACAGTCTTTTTGTGCTGGAGCATCACGCGCGCCGACCGCTTTCGTACATGCCTGAAATCATTCTGGACGATCTCGCGCTGTCGCAGGTGTCGATCTTCGCCGCGCAGAGCCAACCGGGCGAACTCATCGCCCGCACCGAGATGACCAACGTGGTAAATCATCACCACATCCGGCACGCGCACATGGTGAACATCAATCGCCAGATCATGCTCGAGGGCATGCGCGCCGACTTTTGCGCAGTCGACAAGCTAAGCCAGCGATTGGTCGAACATGCACGCCAGGTCGATCGGATCACCTGCAAGACGCCCCACGGCACCGAATTCGTTGCGGAGCTTTCGCCAAAACTCAAGTGGCTCAAAACCAGCGGCATCATTTCACGCAAGAAATGGGGCAACCTGCCCGGCGGCGAAATTTTCACCACGCCCATCAACACCAATGGCGTGTTCGTGGTGGACGGCGTGGTCGGTGATTACTTGTGCGAACGGTTTGGTGATCTGCAATCGAATCCGCTCACGATCGAAGTGGAAAACAATCGTATTCGAGCGCTGCATTCGGAAAACAAGGATTTACGCGACGAATTTCGGGCTTATACGAACACTGACGAAAACAGTAACCGCGTCGGCGAATTTGCCATCGGCACTAACACTGCCTGTACGCATATCATCGGACACATTTTACAGGACGAAAAGATTCCCGGAGTTCACATCGCGTTTGGTCATCCCTATGCCGAGCACACGGGCGCAAACTGGGCTTCCAAAACGCACATCGACTGCGTCGGCCGCGATTTCGACATCTGGTTCAACGGCCAACAGGTAATGCGAGAAGGGAAGTTTTTGATATAGTAGAGCAATGATTGCTGGTGTGCGGGAAAGAATGGAACGCGTGCCATTCAGGCCGTTTGCCATCTGGACTTCGGACGGGCATGAATTTTCCGTCCCGACCGTCGATCACGTCTTTATCACCCCGCGTGGTAACAGGGTAATCGTAGTCACTGACGAAGGAGCCACTGCTGTGCTAGGCCCAATTCACATCAACAGTGTGATTGATCAGCCGGGTGGCGAATAGCGCGCTGCGGATAGCAAACGTGGATCCGAAACTTCGCGTCGCTTTCAATGCCGACTTCACGGGCGAGAAATATGCTGCGCTGCTGCGCTGCGTAAATGAATCCGAGAAATGGCCGGCGGATTTTCGGATTTCTGAGACACCGATTTTCTTAACCCGTGAGTTCACCGATGAAGTAACCTGCGCCGCTAATGAAATCATAGCTGCAACGCGCTCGCCGGAATTTGTCAGGCATTCTTCAGAAGCAGTTCCGAAGGACTTCGAGGTGCCTAACGAATCAGCCCACCCAAATTTTCATGTGGTCGATTTCGCAATTTGCGCCGAAGGAGATCGGTTGGTCCCTCGCTTGATCGAATTACAGGCATTCCCCAGTCTGTTCGGTTTTCAGTTGCGGCTTTTGGATTGCTTCCGCAAAGCGTATCCAGTCATTCCGCGCAATTGGACCTCGTCATTTGGCGGAATCAAAGATGATGCGTATCTGGAACTACTGCGGCGCACCATCATCGCAGATTCACCGCTGGAAAGCGTGGTGTTACTCGACATCGAGCCGGAAAAACAAAAAACGCGGGTGGATTTTGCGGCGACCGAAACCTTCCTCGGGATTCGACCGGTTTGCGTGACCAAAATCAAAAAGCGCGGCCGACAGTTATTCTACGATCGCGACGGGAGCGACGTGCGGATCGAACGAATTTATAATCGCGTCATTTTCGATGAGCTCAGTCAACGGCGCGATCTGAATTTACAGTTTCATTTTCAGGATGATCTCGATGTGACCTGGGTCGGTCACCCGAACTGGTATTTCCGAATCAGCAAGCATTCCCTCCCCTTTCTCAAAACCGAACACACGTCGCCAACGTTTTTCGTTGATGAATTTCCCGCCTTCGCCAAGGCTACAGCGGGCAAGCCATCCGACGAAAAGGTCGGAGATTACGTATTGAAACCGCTGTATTCATTCGCCGGGCATGGTGTGGACATGGAGCCGACGCGGGAGAAAATCGCTGAATTGAAAAATCCCCACGAATGGATTTTGCAGAGGAAAGTCGAGTACGCCGCGTTTGTGCCCACGATCGACGGTCATAAATCGAAGGCCGAGATCCGGATGATGTTTGTGTGGCCGGATGAAGATCGCGATCCAACGCTCGTAAACAACCTTGTCCGGATGAGCCAGGGCAAAATGATGGGCGTCGATTTCAACATCGATAAGACCTGGGTGGGCGCCAGCATCGCGCTGCGCGACTAGCGGAATCTTAAGGAGTCACGTTCGCGGTGATAAGCCGTTCGACGATCACGACGTCAAGCCAGCACCCATCGAGGCGTGCATGTTTCTCGTACACGCCGACCTCGCGAAATCCGTGTTTGCGACAAAGCGCGCGACTGGCCTCGTTGAACGGAAAAATGCGCGATAACAGTTTCCACAACCCCAGCCGTTCCGCTTCGTTGATCAGACCAGTGAGCAGTCGATCACCGACGCCTCGGCGTCTCCAGTCGCGATGGACGTACATCGAAAACTCGCCGACGCCTCGATAACATTCCCGGTCTCGATACGGTCCAGCCCCCGCCCAGCCGATAATCTCGCCATCGATTTGTGCAACAACAGCGGGATAACGACCAGCGATGGCGTGAAGCCAGGCCTGTTGATCTTCCGCAGATCGCGGCCTCGTTTCATAGGTAGCCACGCGGTCTTCGATGCCTTGATTATAGATTTCAGCGATCGCCGCGGCATCGTCTGCGGTGGCAGTTCGAATCTGCACGCCGTCCACGTTTGGACGTTCGCGTGTACGATTATGCTGGCTCAGTTGAGACCGTAGCTTCACCAGAGCCTTGCTCGTACGCCTGCTGTACTGCGCGCCACGCGAGCATGGCGCACTTAACGCGCTGCGGGAACTTTCGAACGCCTTGCATCACGCGCAGATCGCCCAATGTCTTCGGCGCCTCGCTCGTGTCGGCCGTCACAAGATCGTGAAACGCTTGGAGCATTTCCATGACTTCGGCCCGGCTCTTGCCCTTCAATTTCATCGTCATCAGTGACGCCGAAGCCTGGCTGATCGCGCATCCGCGTCCGCTGAATTTGATGTCCTCCAAACCGCCCTCCGCATCGAATTTAACGGCTAGATGAATTTCGTCGCCGCACGCCGGATTATCACCATGCACCAGCACAGCAGCGTCGTGCAGCTCGCCAAAATTCCGCGGCCGTCGCGAATGATCGAGGATCACCTCCTGGTAAAGCTCTTCGATTTCCGGGCTCATGAAAAGAAACGCACCGCGCGTTGAAGGATTTCCATCATTCGATCGATCTCCTCCATCGTGTTGTAGAAATAGAAGCTCGCACGAGTTGTGCCCGACACACCGAACCGGCGCATCAGCGGTTGGTTGCAATGATGTCCACCGCGCATCGCCAGCCCGTATTGATCCGCGAACGTGGTCAGATCATGCGGATGCGCAGCGTCCATAACAAACCCAACAAGCGCGCCCCGCTGATCTTTTGGACCAAACACGCGAGTCCCCGGTAATTCGGTCAGGCGGTCAGCCGCATAATGCGCAAGCTGCGAGTCGTGCTCGAAAATCGCCGGTCGCCCGATGCCTTCGATGTAATCGATCGCTGCGGCGAGTCCGATCGCGCCCGCGATGTTTGGCGTCCCGCCTTCGAACCGATGAGGCGGTTTCTTAAACGTGCTCTTTTCGAGCGTGACGCTTACGATCATTTCGCCTCCGCCGTGCCACGGCGGCATCGAATCCAAAAGCTCCGCGCGTCCGTAAAGGACGCCGATCCCAGTCGGTCCACACATTTTGTGTCCCGAAAACGCAAGAAAATCGCAGCCCAATTCCTGCACATCGACCGGCATGTGTCCGGCACTCTGCGCCGCGTCCACCAACGTCAGCGCGCCCACGGCGCGAGCTTTGGCGCAAAGGTCGGCAACTGGATTAATTGTGCCGAGCGAATTTGAGATATGCGTGAAGGCGAAAAGTTTTACTTCCGGCGTTAGCAAGGAATGAAGTTGATCAACATCAAGAGTTCCGTCGTCACGCACCGGCAGAAATCGAAGACGCGCACCTTTGCGCTCCGCCAGCAACTGCCATGGCACCAGATTGCTGTGATGCTCCATCACGGTCAGAAGAATCACGTCGCCCTCGCGAATGAATTTTCCGCCCCACGCCTGCGCCACTAGATTGATGCTCTCTGTTGTTCCGCGCGTGAAAATGATTTCGTCAGGACTTGCCGCGCCGATGTACCCCGCGACGCGCTGCCGCGCTCTTTCATAAGCTTCGGTCGCACGCCCGCTCAGCGTGTGGAGTCCGCGATGAACATTCGCGTTGTCGTGCTCATAAAAATTCCGCAACGCTTCGATGACGGCGCGCGGTTTCTGCGAGGTCGCAGCGCTATCAAAGTAGATTAGCTCATGGCCGCGGACCTGCTGACGCAGGATCGGGAAATCCTCGCGAAGGGAGCTCCAATCCACAGCACTGCTGGCAGATTTGTGCACCCCTTAATCTGCTCCACCCGCCACGATGCGCCACTTTATTCAGACACGGGGTAGGGGCGATTGACTTCAATCGCCTTGAAGACGGTCCCGATGAACCGCTGCTACCTGAGGTTGCGCAACACCTATCTGCTCTCTTATTTCAATCCGAAGACAGCGCTTCCTACTACGCTGCTGTTGATCTTGATGTCCACGCGATACGTGCCAGCTCCGAGCGCGTTCGAGTTTAGGTTGTAGATGTATTGACAGCTGTTGATCCTAAAGTTGGAACCGCTGTCAGCCGACATGCTGTAGACCGATTCATTAACACTTCCTAGTGTTCCTCCGGCTGTTCGGGTCACAGCGATTGTCGCTGGCTGCAGCGCACAAGTCGAGGCGCCGTTGTTCGTCAGAGTGAACTTCAGAGGAACGACACCGCGCCTAACGCTAAACACGCTTGTTCCGTTCGCATTGATCGGTTGCTGCACCTGCGCGTTGAATTTCTGCTTAGCAACCAGAAACGGGCTAAGTGAGTTCACGCTTCCGTAGATGGTGTTAGAGGCAGGGCTGGAGGGGTAATTGGGATCACCGGGTTGGATTGTGCTGTCTACCCAATGGCTGTTCTCATAGTGCAATGCTTTCAATCCCGAACCATCCAAACCCCACACCGACGCCGGCACCGTAAACGCGATAATGATCGGCGTCGGCAGTGTGGCATTGGGGGGCGCCGAGATTTCGTAGGCAAGAGAAGGGCCTCCAGTCTGTAGTTCGAAATTAGATGGCGGCAGAGGCACAGAATTTTGATCAACGGGCTCGACGGTAGTAGTGATCAAAGTCTCCGTGGTATTGGGAAATGTAAGGAGAACGGCCGAACTCGGAGGTGAGGGAGAGGGGGCCGCTGGCGGGAGGAAGGCAACGTATTCCGGACCACGATTGCCCCTGGTGCCAAAACCCTCGGTAGCGAAGACAGTTTGCACACCGTTCGAATCAAACTTCAAAATATCGCCGGTAGTCGCGGTGCCAGGGATGCCGATCTCAGCGCAAAAGAGATTGTCAGTGCTATCAAAAGCTAATCCCCGAGGGTTCTTGGTCAGACCCGTGACTAACGGAGGAAGGTTCTCCGTTCCGTCGGAGTCAAAACTGCGAATGTCGCCGGTGCCGTCGTTGGGGTTGTAAGTGCTAACGAAAAGATTATGCGAAGGGTTATTGTCGAAAGTCATGCCGATGGGACCGGACGAGCTAAAGGCTGGCGAGTCCACAAAAATGCTTCGTTCACGGGTCACCGGATCGAACTCGTAGATGGTGCCGTAAGTCAGAGTTGAGTCGCTACCAGCGGCGAGAAGATTGCCGACACTGTCAAATGCTAACGAGAAACATTGACCCGGAACAGAGCCGAATGTGCTTACTGTGCCGTCAGGTGCCGTCCCGTCGAACGTGACTTTGTAGATGGTGCTCTCCGTGCCGGCGGAATTCTGAGACGAGGCGAAGACGTTGCCCGTGCCGTCAACTGCGAGTCCGTGGGCGGTAACGCCGGGAAAAGTTGCTAAAGTGCTCGTTACGCCCCCGCTAACCTTTAAAATTGAGCCGTGATCATAGCCCAAAATATTGTCCTCGCTGTCCAAAGCAAAGGTAAAGGTGGCCACATAAAGATTGCCGAAGCTGTCAAACGCCAGTTCCCGCGGGTGATCGATATCGGAAAGGAAAACCGTGTAGTTCCCAGACGAATCATATTGGTAGACATTACTCCCTCCATTGGTGAACGGGTTTGAATTAACGGAAACGAACATTTGCCCATGAGCGGTTCCGGGCGTTGCCCAAAGTGCGGCAAAAACCGCGAGGCTAGTTACGAGCGCGAGCCGAATGAGCAGGAAACCGTATCGCAAAGGCGACCGGCTGATCGATTTTAAGTTGAGGGTTATCATAGTTATTGTGTTCGTTTGTTTATTTCCTTTCATCATTCTTCTTTGAGATCTGCCGGGCGAAGTTCTCGAAAATTTCCGGAATTGGAAAAATCCTGATTCCGGGGGGTAGTATCGAAGCCGGAATGGTATCGGGAGGACGGGCGCGCTGCCATCGTGGAAAAGCCGCCATTTTTCGTATCATGGAATCCACGATGGCCTATCGTGGATTTTGGCGCGCCTCCTTCGATTTCGCTCGAAACAAGCTCAGGTCGCGACTACCAAAACTGTCGGACGCGCGCGTGAAATATTTATGGGCGTTTTACCTCGTAAAGAGCCCCTCGCGCAGAAGGCTCGAGGCCTATCATGGATTTTCCACGCCTCTCTGGGATTTTGCGGCTGAGAGCGCCTCGGAACCCGGCTTCGCGTAGCTTCGGTGCAGCAGGCCCGCGAGGCGGCTACAGCGAAGCTTTGCAGGCGACACGCCTGCCACTACAGACGGTTTAGGCGAGTGAGGTCAATCGATTCAGCCTCGCGATTGCAGTGAACCGACCGGATGCGTACCTGTGCCTAACAATTTGCGTGCGCCTTGCTTGAGCGCTTCTGCGTTGGGATAGCCAAGCTTCAATTTGATGTGCTGACAATGCGTCTCCACGGTGCTTCGGCTAATGCCAAGCTTCTTCGCAATCCTCGCCACACTTTGTTCGGCCGCAATGAGCGCGAACACTGCCAACTCCCGATCGCTCAGTTGGCCAAGTTCCTGCGGGCGGGTCTCAGGGCGAGCAAATTTCCCTAAAGCAAGCGAGGCTATTATTGGACTCACATAGATCTTGCCAGCAGCCACGGTCTCAACTGCGCGCATTAATTCGTCCGCGGACCCATTTTTCATCCAGTAACCGGCGGCGCCAGCTTGCAACGCGCGCTCGGCGTAAACCCGTTCAGACTGACGCGACACAATCAGAATACGAGTTTTCGGAAATTCCGTGGCTAGATCTTTGATCCAGCGAATGCCGTCACGATCTTCTAAAAATGGCTCGATCAGGAGGACGTCGGGCTGATGTTTTCGAATGAGTTCGCCCGCGTCATAGAAACCGTGTGCGCCGCCGCAAACCCGATATCGCTTGTCACGCCCGACGATTGCGGCCATCCCCTCTTCGCTGACACAAGTGTCTCCCACCACCACAATTCGGCATAGCGCAAACAGCGCGCGAGCTATTCCGCTTTTTTTCACAGTTCCAGGGGTCTGCAGGTTCTAATTGATCGCATTGGTGGCTGCAATCATTAAATTTTGCGTCTTTTACGAAAGTTCTTCTCTCTCGCCTTCTTCTCCGAGATTTCCGAGCCAAAGTTCTCGAAAATTTTTCGAATCCGGGGAAACCGATGCTGCGTTCTGTTTGGCGGCAGCTCTACCGCCGCTCTCTCGGAGAATTTTCGGCCGCACCGCCTTCTCTCAAATGCTCGATGACCATGTAAAGCATGGCTCTTCTTTAGCGGCGGGGCGTGCCCACTGCGATCTTTAATTCTGCAGCCGATACGGCTGGCGCTACAGTTATTTCAGCTCTTCGTTCACTTCGGCGAAGGCGTTAACGGCGAATTCCAAGTCTTCGCGGGAATGTGCGGCGGAGACCTGCGTGCGGACACGCGCAGTGCCATCTGGAACGACAGGATAAAAGAAGCCAATCACGTAAACGTCTTTCTCCAACATGCGCGCGGCAAACTTTTGTGACTTTGCCGCGTCGCCAATCATGATGGGGACGATCGGATGCACGCCGGGCTTGATGGTCAGCCCGCGTTCGGTCAACGCAGCGCGGAAGAACTTTGTGTTTTCCTCGAGCTTATCGCGCAGCTCGGTCGATGCGCTGAGAAGCTCGAGCGCTTTCAGGGAAGCGGCAACAACCGGTGGCGCGATTGTGTTGGAAAATAGATAAGGCCGTGAACGTTGCCGGAGGAGATCGACGATTTCTTTTCGACCGCTCGTGAAGCCGCCGCTGGCGCCGCCAAGCGCTTTACCAAGCGTGCCGGTGATGATGTCGATCCTGCCCATCACACCGCGATATTCGTGCGTGCCGCGTCCGGTTTTGCCGAGAAAACCGGTGGCGTGCGCGTCGTCGATCATCGTCAGCGCGTTGTACTTTTCGGCGAGATCGCAAATGTCCGAGAGATTCGCGATTGTGCCGTCCATCGAAAAACAACCGTCAGTGGCAATCAATCTGAAGCGCGCACCTTGCGCCGCTTGAAGTTGCGCCTCCAAATCTGCCATGTCGTTGTGCTTGTAGCGAAACCGTTGGGCTTTGCAGAGGCGGATCCCGTCGATGATGCTGGCGTGATTCAATTCGTCGCTGATGACCGAGTCCTGCTCGCTGAGCAGTGTTTCGAACAGGCCGCCGTTGGCATCGAAGCACGAAGGATAAAGGATCGTTTCTTCCGTCCCGAGAAATTTCGAAAGGGCGGCTTCCAATGCCTTGTGAATGTCCTGTGTGCCGCAAATGAACCGCACGCTCGCCATGCCGAAACCATGCGTGTCGAGCGCTTCTTTGGCCGCGGCAATCAGCGCAGGATGATCGGCCAGGCCAAGGTAATTGTTCGCGCACATGTTTAGCACGCGTTTGCCGCCGGTAATCGCAATATGGGCGTCCTGCGGAGTTGTGATAATGCGTTCGGTTTTAAAGAGGCCTTGTGACTTAATGTCCTCCAGTGTCTGGGAAAGCTGTTCGTCGAAATTAGCGATCATAGCGAAGCCAAAGTTACAAATCATCTCACACAAAGTCCACGATAGACGCGAAGACTAACTGAGTGGATTCCAAAGCTGGTATCCTTTACGTCCGCTGCGTGAAAACCCGGCCCGTAAATAGTTCTTGCGTGCTTGTGAATAACTGTTAATAACTCCGGCAGGTGATACGCCTTGACCTACGCTGAGCGTCGGAACCTCGCCTTAATCCTGCTGGCGGTCTTCATCGCCCTTATTCTCCTTACCGGCTGCGGCACCACCCATCACACCGCCTTGCCGGCGTACGAGGCGCCGCTGGCGAAGACGAATTTTCAGCACGTGAAAACGACTGCGTACACGCATACTGAATCTGACCATCGCCAGTACAGTAATCGCAACGCTCTCGGTGGAGAATTGCGCGCTGCAGGTCCGGCGATTCATCGGGCTGAAGTTGTAACACGTGCAACGCTGGCGTACGAAGTTCAGCGCGCTATTCCCGTCGACGAGAACGGTTCGTATTCGCCGCCGCTTCAGCGTTTCTCCATGGAAGAACGCCAACCTGTCACACCCGGTCCGAAACGTGCGCCGAGAACAACTCGCGCTGTAAAACCAACGCGCAGCGTGAAGCGGGCGGTAGCAGTTGCCAAGCCGCCGCAGATCGGCAGCGCAGCGGCCGATTGGTCGCGCTGGCCCGCTGGCACAGTCTTTCGTCTGCTCTCGACCGGACAAAACTACCGCGTGGAAGACTATGGCTGGGCGCTTTCAGGACGAAACACCATCGATCTTTACATGGCGAACCAGCGTGAAATGAACAATTGGGGCGCGCGCCACGAGACGATCGAAGTTCTGAAATGGGGCGATCCGGAGGAGAGCTTGCAGTTCCTGCGCCGGCACCAGGATTACAGGCACATCAAACGGATGGTGCTCGAACTCGAAGGCCGGGAGAAAGAAGCGGCGTCACTGCGTTAAAACGGAGTTCAGCCGATTCCAGGTAAAGGCATAGAGAATCGCGGCCCGCATAGAATGCTTTTCGGCGAGGGCGCCGAAAAGAGCGAGCGAGGCGCTCGCGCTCCCTACACGAATCCCCGAAATCCGCGGAACGCGTGGTTGCTGTTTATACTTCGCCCCAGTTCAGCACAATTTTTCCGGAGTTACCGGATTTCATCAGCTCAATGGCTTCCTTGAACTCCGTATAGGGAAAGCGGTGTGTGATGACGGGGGAAATATCCAGCCCGCTTTGGATCATGGCAGTCATTTTGTACCAGGTTTCATACATTTCGCGGCCGTAGATGCCTTTGATGGTGAGCGCGCTGAATACGACCGTGTTCCAATCGATGGCAGCGCTGCCAGGCATGATACCTAACAAGGCGATTTTGCCGCCGTGAAACATGTTCGGCAAAATGTCGGCGAACGCTTTCGGGTTGCCGGACATTTCCAGCGCGACATCAAAGCCTTCCTTCATTCCCAGCTTCTGCATCGCTCCGGTGAGTTTTTCGGTGCGTACATCGAGCGCGAGATCCGCGCCCATTGTGCGCGCGAGATTTAGCCGGTACGGATTTACATCGGTGACAACGACGTGACGCGCGCCCGCGCGTTTGCAAATCGGAATCGCCATGCAACCGATTGGGCCTGCGCCAGTGATGAGAACGTCCTCTCCTACCAGGTCGAATGAGAGCGCCGTGTGCACCGCGTTGCCTAACGGATCAAAGCAGGAAAGCACATCCAACGGAATCGATGGGTCGGCGTGCCAGCAGTTCTCTTGCGGAATCGTCACAAATTCTGCCCACGCACCGGGGCGATTCACGCCGACGCCTAGCGTATTTGGACAAAGATGCCGCCGTCCTGCCAGACAATTGCGGCAATGTCCGCAGGTGATGTGTCCCTCGCCCACCACGAGATCGCCGCGCGCAAAACCTTTCACGTGATCGCCCACAGCATCAACGACGCCCACAAACTCATGGCCGATTGTCATTGGCACTGGAATCGTTTTCTGCGCCCATTCGTCCCAGTTGTAGATATGCACGTCTGTTCCACAAATCGATGCTTTCAAGACGCGAATGAGCACATCGTGGCCGCCGACTTTTGGAACAGGAACTTCCTCGAGCCAGAGACTCGGCTCCGGTTTGGCCTTCACGACGGCCTTCATCATTTTTTGCACAACCGGAAACTAGGCTAATCAGGAAAACAGCAAAAGAGTTTTGCGAACGGCAGGGAATCCCATGCTCAGGCGTAGCTCATCCTGGCTTTTTTCCCGCCTCTCCCTCGTGCTGAATGGGAGAGGATTGGGGCGCCCTGTCCTGGGACGCCAAGGGCCACACCGGTGCCTGCCATGCCTTCGGGCTTTTTCCGCCACCCAAAAAAAAAGTGAATTTTTCTTGTTGACACCTCTGCTGCATTTCTGGCAAAGAAGGTTTCGGGGCAACGTTTTTACCTAGGGCGAGGTAAGATTAACGGTCGGAAATGGATTCTCGCGGGGAGAAATCAGAGAAGACCGAAAACAATAAAAGAAGAAAAGGAAAAAATTAAATCATGAAAACTCGAAAAATCATATTTGGAGCACTCCTCTCTGTGCTGGTGAGTTTTGCGGTTTGCCAACAACTGCAGGCAGCCACAGACACACCAGATCCAGGGAGTGTCGGCGCCTTCAACACGGCGGACGGGCTCAACGCTCTTGGTTTTAACGCCAGCGGTTTTGGAAACTCAGGATTTGGTTGGTTTTCAAGCTGGGCCAACCAAGATGGTAGCTTCAATACCTCTGTCGGCGCCGCAGCACTGGACCTCAACAACGGATTCAGTATTAATACGGCCGTTGGAGCGGCGGCACTGTTATTGAGCCAGGGCGACGGTAACACCGCCGTTGGAGGGGCTGCGCTTGAGAACAATAATCAGAACGACAACACAGCCGTGGGCGCTTTTGCACTCTTCTCCAACACTGTCGGTTCAGAGAACACGGCGGTTGGTTGGAACGCCCTCGCTGCCAATGTCGATTTGGGCTTTTCAGTGGCTGTTGGATTCAATGCGCTCGGTGCGGCCACCGGGGGCCAGAACACAGCTGTCGGCGACAATGCGCTCGCGGGACCTTCGACCGGCGCTCGAAACACTGCTGTTGGTGATCTAGCCGGCGTCAACTATACTGGCAGCGAAACCAATAATATTGTCATCGGCGCCCTAAACTCAGCTGGAACCGTTGGGGTTGCAGGCGACAACAATACCATCCGGATCGGCGACAACCTGCCGGAGTTTCCCGCGGAGTCATCGCAGTGTTTCATCGGCGGCGTCAACTCGCACGTCGCGGTCGCTAACGGCTTTACCATTTGTCAAGTTACTGTGGACGCTTTCAGCCATATTGGCGTCGATTGTAGTAATTTGTCTAACGGGCAGAACCAGGGTCTGCCCCAGGCCCCAGGCCATGCTCAATCTAATCCGGCTAACCCGCAGACCCGGAAGGCCCAGGACATGCTCAATCGCAAAGTTGAAGAATTAGAAACAACGGTCGCGCAGCTTAAGGCGCAGCTGAAAGAGCAGGCCGCGCAAATCCAGAAAGTGAGTGCCCAGCTTGAAGTGAATAAGCCTGCGGCAAAAGTCGTCGTCAACAAGCCGTAGAGCTGAGATGTGAATCGGCCTTGTGTGCCAGGCACCGAGGCGTGTTTGGAACGGCGTTCGCCCGTTGGGCGAACGCCGTTTCCGTTTCGGGTACGGCCGAGTAGTTCACGTTGTAGAGCCGTTTGTGTCAAGCGCCTACTCTTTTATTCATCGCCACAGAATGCCTCTGCAACCTTGCCCTCGCCTCAGGCGTTTAGCATGAACGCGTCTACAACCCCGTTTCCTTGATAGCACTGGCGCCGTTGGACTGGAACGCGTTGCAGCCACGGCGGCCTCCTCGCGAAGGCCTTCGGAGCTGTATCGCACGGCAGGCACAGCGAGGCGGCTACAACCTGTCGCGTTGAAGCACGTCTTCGAACGGTCGGGAAAAATTCGCGTGGAAAGCGCCGGCTACCCCAGGCGAGACCGGATTCGTTTCGAGCGTTATGTTTTATTTGACTAGGCATCGACCTTTTGTTTGCTTCTTCCGAATTACGGAAGACCAATTAGAGTTTAGTCGTGATATGAAAAAAATGTTTATCCTTTCGATGCTCGTCTCTTTGGCGATGATTTGCGCCTGCCAAAAACAAGATTCGGCCGCTGAACGACAACTTACTCAACGGAAAACGGAGCTGGATGCGCGCGAGCAAACGTTAGATCAAAGAGAGAAAGAATTAGCTTTAAGAGAAACAGTGTTAAATGAAAGGGAGCGAGCGTTGGCCGAAAAGGGGAAAGCCTTAGCGAACGGCCGCACCATCCCGACCCCCCCCAACCCTCAGTCCGGCCCGATTGCCCCCGATCTTCAGTCGCGGGGCCAGACTCGCGACCCCGCGCAGCTGAAAGCCGAAAGAGAGAGGGTAATACAACAGCTCCCTCCCCAGTTTAAGTCCCTGCTTAATCCCCCCGACAGCTCCGAGCTGAGAGAGCGAATACAGCGAACCCGGCGGGCACAAATGCAAAACCTTCCCGCCCCCGCCACGACAGCAGCTCCTGGGGCCGTGTATCCTAGCGCGGGGGCTACTTCGCCAAGTCCGTCACCCACGCCGCAATAAATCCAGGCTATTTACACGCCTCGGCCAAAATTGACCGATGAATTTGCGCGTCGCGCTTGGCGAGACTGCGAGCGTACCAAAGCATGTCCACGGAATCCACGTAAATTCCAGCCAGTTCACACGGGCGGTGGAAATTCGGCGCTGAGTTTTGCGCCGTGGCTCGAGATCCGACCGGGGTCATCGACCCCGGCTACAGTCGCGCCGATTGAAATGCATAGCAGGCGTGGAGAATAATAGCCGGATGACCATTCGCGAACGCGTTGTGCAGCTTCTGAGGGCCTGGCCAAAAATTTATCCACACGCGCATTGCGAGCTGGATTTTTGCAACCCGTTACAGCTCCTGGTAGCCACAATTCTCTCGGCGCAATCGACCGATAAACGCGTCAACATGGTCACGCCTGCTCTGTTTCGGAAATACCGCACTGCGAAAGCTTATGCGGACGCGCCACTCCCCGAGTTAGAAAACGCGATCAAATCCACCGGGTTTTATCGCAACAAAGCGAAAAGCATTCGCGGCGCGATGCGCGAAATCGCCGAGAAACACGGCGGAAAAGTGCCCGACACAATGGCGGAATTATACACCCTACCGGGCGTCGGCCGGAAGACTGCGAACGTGGTACTGGGCAACGCCTTTCACAAAGACGAAGGGATCGTCGTCGACACACATGTGATCCGGTTATCGCAGCGGCTTGGCCTGACGAAACAAAAGGATCCGGTGAAGATTGAGCTCGATTTGATGAAGCTGGTGCCCCGCGAACATTGGACAGACTGGAGTCACTGGCTCATCTGGCACGGGCGCCGCCGTTGTTATGCGCGCAAGCCCGACTGCAGCCGGTGCGAGGTGTTCAAGCTTTGTCCCAGCGGAAAGATCTTCGTACGCACTGGCAAGGCGCAGCCCCACGGAACGACGGCTCCTTGATTCCGAAAATACTTGAACGTTTGGATCGCGATGTCCAAGATCGCGAACCTCTTGAGAACGCTCGCGATCGCGGTTCTTATTCTGCTGACCGGCAGTGCTTTCGCCGCCCGAGAAGCGCCAGAGCTTCAACAGTTGCGGGACCAACTGAAGAAAGCTCAAGACGCGGAAGACAAGTCCGCAATCATTGAACTGAGCCGGCGCATTGTCGCCGTCGCTCCGAATGATTCCGGGACATGGGACACGCTCGCGCAGACGCAACTCGAAAGCGAGGAACTCGATGACTTGGAGCGTACGCTCGAGGCGTGGCAAAAAGCATCCAAGAAACCGCCCGTAGCGATCGAAGATTTCCGCGCCGGGCTGTGCTTCAAGCGCAAGGATTATCAGTGCGCAGAGCAGCACTGGCTTGCGTTTATCGCGACCAAACCTCCGCGAGCCGATGTTGCGACCGATTACGATAACCTTGCGGAACTATGCGCAGCACAGTCGCGTTGGGCAGATCATGCCGCATACCGGGCGAAGGCAATCGCGGCGCAGGACACTGCCGCGCGCCGCGTGTTGCGTGCGGTCGCTTTCCTGCGCCTGCGTAACTGGGGCGCCGCTTACGCCGATATGGCGAAAGCAAACAAGATGGATGCCACCGATCGGCAAGGGAAGGAGTGGCTCCCGGAATTCGAGCGATTGCAAAAATTCCTGCCGCAAATCAAAGCGCTCGATGCGCAGATCGGAAAATCACAAAATGATCCCGCAGTAGCGACACTGTTGCTTGAACGGGCCCGCGTTTTGATTCTGGCCGGCCGCCCGCTGTTGGCGATCGAAGATGCCGAGCGCGCATTCAAACTTCAGCCCGCATCGATGCGTGCACGCATTCAACTAGCCGAAGCATTGCTGGATGCAGGCAAACCTGAGGACGCCGCGAAGCTCGAGGTCGACAGATATCTTCGCCGTGGAGAGGACAAACACGTTAGCGACGAGGCACTACGGGAACTCGGACGACTGGACGCTCGTTTATCAGCAAATCCCAAGGATGCTGACGCGCTGGTCGCACGCGCTAGAATTCTGAGAGACCTGCGTCAATTCACGCTCGCCCTCGCGGACGCGAATGCCGCGCTGGCGATCAATGATAAATCGGCAGCCGCACACTTCGAGGCGGCACAAGACCTCGACGGTCTGGACCGGCAAAAGGAGGCACTGTTGCACGCGCGCATCGCGACAGAGTTGGATCCTCACAATTCAAACGTGTGGTTCCTGCGCGGCGTGCTCGAACGGCAGCGCGCAGACTTCGCGGGAGCCGTCGCGTCCCAAACGCGTTCAATTGAAATTAGTGAGTCACGTGTCGCATTAACCGAACGCGAGCAATGCCAACGCCGCCTCGGAAAGACCGCGGAAGCTGATGCGGATCTCCGCCAGATTCAACAACTGAAGCAATGAGAGGATGAAACGGCGAGACCGCGAATGGGCGAGTCGGCGGTTTTATTTTGCGCGCGCAGCGCGCTTTGGAGTGCGGCGGCTTGACGCCGCTTTCAACGGCGGTTTCCTACTACTCCTTGCCAGCACTCTTGTTATCTGTCTCTCTGTCACCGCTCTCGCGCAAGACGACGAGGAAGAAGAAACATCGAATGCCAAACCCGATGCGGGCGGCATTGTAATCGAGCCGTCGAGCGGGAAGATCTCTGAAGGTATCACGATCACGATCACGTTTCCCGTCTCGATGGTCGCGGCCGACCTCATCGATGTTGGTAATCAGCAAACTCCGTTTGTCAGCGAGCCGAAGCTCGACGGCACGTTTCTCTGGAAAAGTCAGACCGAAGGCATTTTCACAGTGAGCGGCGTTGTCGCCGGAGCGCGTCATAGACTGACCCTGGCTCCGGGGCTGAAGGATGCGACGGGCAAACCGTTCGTGGTGAAAGATTGGAGCGCCGAATTCAGAACTCCGAAATTCGCGATCACCACAGAATTCACCGAGCGCAAACGGTTGCCGGCGCGCCCCCAAATCTATCTCGACTCAACTTATGCGGTTCGCCTGGAGGAAGCGGCGCAGCACATCTACTTTCAAGATCGCGAGGCGTACCAGCGTTTTCCAATCGAAGTAATTCAAACCGCTGAAGGGAAAGCCGCAGGGTCGTTGGAAGCGACCGGGTTTCGAGTCACACCGCGCGCACCGCTTCCAGTCGGACACACATTCGACCTCATCGTGAATGGCTTGCTCGATGCGAAAAGCCGGCGGCCGCTTCCGTACTTGCAAGTGATGCCCTCGGGTAAAACCGAACCGCTGAAAGTGGAATGGCTCGGCGGGTTCAATCATGAGCTGGAGGACCCCACGATTCGCATCAAATTCGACGACTCGATCGATCCTGTGGAAGTGACGCCGGATCGAATCCGTGTCGATCCTGCGGTGGGGAAAATGAAACTGCTTGCGAGCGGCGATCAGATTCAAATCACGGGCGATTTCGATCTCAAGCAGCGCTACAAAGTCAGCATTTCGCCGGAACTAAAGGGCGACCGCGGCTACGGTGTCCCGTCTGAATCGCGCTGGGGCGCAACGTTCCACCCCAAGGAATCGTGCCTGATCTTCCCATCCAGGCAGGTGTTTGCCCGAGCGCGCCAGGAATTGCGCTTTGCCTTTTTCCAGGTCAACACGCCGCAGGTGACATGGAAACTGGCGCGCATTCCAGCGGAAAAGCTTTCGGCTGTCACCGCGCGGGTGAAGGAATTTGAAAAAGACGCCACGGATCCTGTCACCGGGAAAGTGGTAATCGATCCACGCACAGGATTCGCGAAAGAGGTTCAGACTGAATTGCTCGTTGACGCGTTTCAACTGCCGGTGGCGAGCAGTGGCACATTCGAGGCCACGAGCAACGATACGGAAACACGACGCGACGTGCGTTGTACACCCGCCGAAGCCTCGGCGAAGGCAGGCGTTCCGCCGACGAATGAAGCCTTCGCCGGTCCGTATCTTTTCGAAGCGAGCGCAACTCTATCCGATGGCCGGATCGTTGGAAATCGATCAATCATTTGCGTTAACGATTACCTGCTCACGCAGAAGCGAACGCCGACCACGGTGCTCATGCGCCTCGCGAAAATGTCCGACGCGAGCTCCGTAACCGGCGTGACAATTCGCGCCGTTACAGAAGACAACATCGAACTGGCTCGCGCAGTCACTGACAAGAACGGCATCGCAGAACTCCCGAAGGACAAGGTCTTCCCAAAAGAGAGTGATCCTAAGGCGAAGAATACGCATCTCTTTATTGCGGACACTGCCAGCGGGCCAGCACTGCAATTTGCCGAAGCCACAGCGTATTCCTCGGGAATTGATTCCGCTCCTTCGGCGAACAAGCCGCTGGCTGAGATCGTTACCGATCGCAACCTCTATCGTCCGGGCCAGACCGTGAAGATGAAGGGGCTGGCGCGCGACGTGACCGCCTCCAGAGGTCTAGTGATCCCCGTCGGAGCTGCTGTGCATTGGAGCATAAGCGAAAGCTATGGAAGCCGCGTCGTTGGTGAAGGCGACACGACGCTCTCATCCTATGGCGGATGGGAAGCGGAGTGGAATGTGCCGGCAACT
>Ga0070684_100000632_pt1 | contig 24199 bp, 25 predicted proteins | sample KBSC723LmetaG_FD_65653 | JGI IMG/M metagenome (GOLD analysis project Ga0070684, IMG submission 65653) | Corn rhizosphere microbial communities from Kellogg Biological Station, Michigan, USA - KBS C7.2-3L metaG | ecosystem: Host-associated > Plants > Roots > Rhizosphere ...
TTCGGTCCGGAACAAATCAGCCCGACTCGAGACACGCGTTTCGTTTGGATGCAATCAGTGATCCGGTGCACTCATTACGTCGCCGGCGCGAGCGAGCAGGATTACGTTAACAAGGCGGATGCTCCCGAGGTGAAATTCGTCAGGCGCGAAGAGATTTCCGAGTCGGGCAAAGCGTACACCGGGGTGTAATGAAATCGGCGCCGCTCAAAATCGGGATTGCATGTTTTCCGCTGATTGGCGGGAGTGGGATCCTGGCAACGGCTCTCGGGTCAGAGCTGGCACGCCGCGGCCACGAAGTTTATTTCTTCAGTTACGCTCAACCGGTCAGGTTGGATCTGCCGCAGGATAATCTCCACTTCCACCGAGTTGATGTTGCGCATAACCCTTTGTTCCCCTCGCCCGATTACACTCTGCCGCTCGCGGTGAAGATGACGGAGGTTGCGCGTTCCCGGCAACTCGATCTTTTTCATGTCCATTACGCGATACCGCACGCACTCGCGGCGTGTTTGGCTTCGCAGATGTTAGGCCCGTCCGCTCCGCGCATTGTCACGACATTGCATGGAACCGACACTATTCTGCTGGGCCAGGATCCGGATTACCGCACCGCGATCGAACACGCCCTCGTGCACTCTGATGCGGTGACGGCAGTTTCCCAAAGTCTTCGAACTCAAACGCAGGAAAGCTTCAGCCTGAAACGGCCGATTGAAGTCATTCCAAATTTCTTCACGCCGAATAAACCGAAGCGAAGCCGCGAAGAAGTGCGACGCGAACTCGGCGTCACCGACGAATTTCTTGTGTTGCACATGTCGAGCTTGCGACCCGTGAAGCGCATCGATCTACTTCTGCGGACGATCGCTGCGTCGAAGAATCGCGAGCGCGTTCGGTTGTTAATCATGGCAGGCGGTCCTTTTGACCCTTACGAGCCGCTGCTCGATGAATTGGATCTCCGGGACATTGTCATTGTTCGCCAAAACACATCCGTGGTGGACGAGTATGTGCAGGCCGCGGATGCGGGACTCTACACATCCGAATACGAAAGCTTCGGCCTGAGCATTCTTGAGACGATGTTCTATGGGAAGCCTGTCGTCGCTTTTGGCGTGGGTGGCATTCCAGAAGTCATAGGAAATTCCTGTCCGCTATATCCGTTCGCCGATGTAGCCGCGGCTGCTGCTGGGTTGGACACGCTGGTCGAATCTACGGATCTGGCACGCGAACTGGGTGAACGCAGTCGCAGTCGCGCGTTCGAAAAGTTCTCAGCAGATCGCATTTTGCCTCAATACGAGGCGCTATATTGCCGTGTTATTGCCGGTGCGGCCTAACGCGGGATGCTTATCGGGCCCTCGCGGCAATCTCTCCTGCGCAAGCCGCACTCTCCCTGTTTGCAATCGGCAACCGCAAATCTAAAAACTTGTCCTGAGCGAGCAAAGCGAGTCGAATGGATCGCAATTGTCGCTGTTCCCGTAGTTCAACGGATAGAACGGAGGTTTCCTAAGGGCAAAACGGCATTTTTGCAGGAATCGCCTAACGACATCAGGAGCATTCAACTTGCTGTATTTGAAGTCGTTGACTAATTGTTATGTCCTCACACGTAATCACGAATCTGCGCATTTTTACATGCTCGGGTGACACAAATTTTCAGCACAGATTTCGTTAATTTAGCCGCAAGTTGTCATCCGCAATGACTGCAGACCAATAGAGTGGCGGAAAGCGTTCTTCAGTGTCCGAGTCTCACTTCGCTGGCGACGAGCCGTCCTTCGGCGCCAGCGAAGTGACGATTTTTTCGAAGCGCGGATCGCCGCGGAGCGGGTCCCAGAACGGGAGCAGTTTCAAGGCGCCGTAGCTCAGCATGAGCGATGCGGCGGGAGCACGCAGCCCAGCTTCCAGTTGTTGCAAGGCAAGCTCCTTGTCGCCCGCCCACGCCGCCGTGATCGCGAAATATTGGAGGACGAGACTGCCGTTGCTGACATCTTTTTGCAACGGCGTGAGCGCGATCGCTCGACGGCCTTCGTCCAATGCCAGATCTTTCCGCCCAAGAGCAGCGTCGATTAAGCCGAGGACGCAGAGCGCCGGGCCGTAGTCCGGCTGCGCCTGCACGATCTTTTCCTGCTGGGCGCGAGCCGCTTCAAACGCAGTGCGCGCTCTTGCCTCATCTTTGGTCATGCGCGACAGCAGCCCTTCACCAAAGCTGCGGCTCAACTGAATCGTGTCGTCGACCCAGCATGGATTATCGTCTACCGCGACGAGTGCTCGTTCGGCCGCAGCCGGATCGCGTTCGGCCAGAGCGCAAAAGAACCAGATGTCCGCGGCGCTGGCGATGGCTCCCGGTCCTTGCGCCAGGATTGCATCAATCGTCTCGTGGAGCGGCCGGGTGTCCGCTTTCCAGCAGATGTTCCATAGTCCACGATTGGCCCGCGTTTCAACGTTGTCGGGCACGATCGATAACGCGCGATCCAGCGCAGCGATTGCCTCGGCAAAGCGCCCCAATGTTTGGTAACTGAGCCCGATCTGTTGCAGAGTATAAAAGTTGCGCGGATCCAGCTCCACGGCGCGCTCCAGATTGCGCAGACCTTCCTCCTGCTGGCCGCGCCGGCGTAGAACGTAGCCGGTGAGTTCGAAGAGACGCGGATCATTGGGTAACGCTCGCCGCGCAATTTCCAATTCGGCGAGGGCGCCGGCATAGTCGCGCCGCCCGTTGTAGAGATATTGTGCGCGCGCCAAATGCGTTTCGGCAGCATTCGGCCGCAGCCGGGTCGCGGCTAGCACTGCAGCTTCAGCCAGCGCCAGCCGGGCGGGCGTGTGGTCAAACCCACTTATTGCATAAAGTTGTTCGTGGGCATAGGCGAGCTGGCAGTAGGCGTCGAAAAATGAGGGATCGCGTTTCACCGCCTCATCCAGAAGTTCAATTGCCTTCCGCCGGTCTGGGTCGGCCGTCGCGCTGAAACCGGCCGTGAGGAGAAGTGACTTCGCCCGGCTGTAAAGGTCGAAAGCCGCCAGATCAGCGGTGGGCGGCTGCTCGATGGCTTTCTTCTCGTTAGGCGAGAGCTTCGCCTGCAACTGATCGGCAATGGCTTTGGCGATTTCGCTTTGGATGGCGAACACATCGGCCAGATCGCGATCGTAGGTTTGGGCCCACAGATGCGCGTCGGTCCGCGCGTCGAGCAACTGCGCATTTACCCGCACTTTGTTGGCGGCGCGTTGCACACTACCTTCGACGACATGAGCGACACCTAATTCTTCACTGATCTTGCGCAGGTTGCGGGCGACGCCGGTTTTGTACTGCATCACGCTCGCGCGGCTGATCACTTTCAGATCAGCAATCTTTGCCAGGTCCGTGAGGATCTCGTCCTGCACGCCATCGGCGAAGAAAGCATTGGCTTCGTCGTCACTTCGGTTTTCAAACGGAAGCACCGCGATGCTTTTTTCCGGAGGAGTCAACGTCACCGGATGCCGGATAAATTCACTTTTCCAAACTATCCAGCACGCAGCTACAGCTAGTGCGATCGCAGTTGCTGCGAGAGCGACGCGCGTGCGTCGAATGCTGCGTGCCTCTGGGGAGCAACGTTGCAGACGCGCTGCTAACTCGCGCGTACCGGGCCGGGACGCCGGTTCGAATGCGAGCATCGATTCGAGCAGCGATTTCAGGCGATGGGGAACATGCGCTGCTTTGAGTTGTTCGGTGGGAAGAACATCTGATTCTTGAGCGCGGTGGATCTCCGACAAGGTATGACCGGCAAATGGTGGTTTTCCTGTAAGCGCGAACCAGAGCGTTTCTCCTAGCGAATAAATGTCGGAGCGCACGTCGAGTGTGGAATGCTCAAATTGTTCCGGGCTGGCGAATGCCGGCGTACCGACAAATCTGTCATGGGTCAGGGACTTCGGATCTGTTGCTGTGTGAAAAGCTTTGGCCAAACCGAAATCGATTATTTTTATCACGGGAATCCCGCTCTTGCGCAACTCACGTATCTTGCTTGGCTTAGACGGGGCTTGATCGCTCCCTATCACTTTGGGCTCGTCCACATTTACGAGCATCAAATTTGCTGGCTTTAAATCGCGATGGACTAGCCCGTGTTTTTCTGCGGCGGCGAGAGCCGAGGTGACTTGCTCTGCAATTCCGATGGTGGTACGCGAATCCAGCGGCCCGGCACGGCGAACGCGTTCTTCAAGGGTCTCGCCCTCGATTAATTCCATAGCGTAAAAATATTGTCCGGTCTCAAGGCGCATTCCGAATTGGTGGACGGTGGCGATGTGTTCGTGTCGCAACGCTGCCGCCGCGCGCGCTTCACGGACAAAGCGTTCGCGGGCGTCGGCGCTTCGGGCAGCGATATCGGTTTTAATGATCTTTAAGGCGACTTTGCGCTGGAGCGACGTATCGGTAGCGCGATACGTGACGCCCATCGCGCCACGACCAAGCTCGTAGAGACTTCCATCCGCGTGACAATCGATTTCATAGACACCAAAGCGCATGCCGCCTTCAAGAGCGTCCGGCGTTGAATCTTGCACCGTTTCTTCTTCGTTGCCGATTCCAGCGCGCAGTAGACAGGACATGCAGCCGAATCCACCATCCGGTGTTTTTTCGAGCGGTCCGCCGCAGGTCGGACAGGTCGAAATCTCTGGAGCAGCTGGCTGCACTTTGGTAATCCCAGCCAAGATACAATCCGTAGCAATGGATTACATCCGTTACTTTCTAATTGAGTAGCCAATCACGTCGATTGTGTCTTCGTCGAGCATAATCTTGTGACCGTCCTCGGAGTGACAGCGCAAATCCAAAAGGTGAGCGCGCAGCTGCTTATCGCTTTCCGTAGGCATGCGAGTCAAAGCTAAAAGAAACGCCCTGGATAATTCCATTTGCCTGCAACTGTCGAGAACAAACGCCTGTGCTCGCGAAATCACCATCGATTGTGAACACCAGCTTTCCACTTCCGTTCAATCAGTCTATTCTTCCCGATCGCTGTTCCCGTAGTTCAACGGATAGAACGGAGGTTTCCTAAACCTTAGATGTGGGTTCGATTCCCGCCGGGAACGTTTTCCGTAGTTTTACGAGGTATCACACTCAAAAGGACGTGCGTGAGTTTGGTTCGATTGATTCGCGCGCCCGCTCATCAACGCTCTCGGGCTTTCCCGTCTATCCGTCTCGGCTCCCGCCGGACGTATTCCCGCCGGGAACGGTTACCTAACGAACAGGCAGGTGATCGCGAACAAAGTCAGAACCTAATCAGCCGCGCGTCGAAACCGATAAAATCGCGCTGTGCCTTTCGCGATCGCTCTCTCTGGCGTTTCTTGCAGTGGAGAGAACTGGATTAACTGTCGCGGTTCTGCTCGTACGCGCGAATTGCTTCACGCGTCTGCGGTCCCAGGATGCCGTCAATGGCTCCGTGATAATAACCAGCGCGAGTGAGCCGGCGCTGTAGCTCGGCAACTCTGGACCCGCTCGTGTTGCCGTATCCATTTCCATAGCTGGAGCCGCCATATTGATAGGCTCCATTTCCATAGCCATTACCGTAACCATACTGACCGCCATAGCCATACCCGTAGCCGGAGCCATAACCGTAATCATATGGGTAACCTCCATAGCCGTAGCCAGAACGGTAACCATAACCATATGGGTAGCCTCCATAATATCCATACGGATAGCCCGAGCCCCACCACCACGGAAATCCAAAGCTACCAATGAAAATGAAATCATTGCTGTTCCAATTGTTCCAGTTGCCGCCGTTCCAGTTGTTCCAATTGCGGCCACTCCAATTGTGACCGCTCCAGTTTCGGCCACTCCAATTGCCGCCATTCCATGCCCGGCCACCGCGGTTGCCATCGCTCCACGTGCGGCCACCCCAGCTACCGCCATTCCATGTGCGGCCACCGCGGTTGCCACCGCTCCATGTGCGGGCACCCCAGTTGCCGCCGCTCCATGCGCGTCCGCCGCCACCGTGCCCACCGCCTTTGCGCCCGCCGCCTTTACCGCCGTGCGGTGCTGCCAGCGCAAGTGACGCGCTCAATAGAACTACTGCAAAACTGTTTATCGAAAATAGGTGTTTCAAGGTCATAGGATTTTCTCTCCAGTATGGAATAAACCCGTGTTTTTAGGAAAAGTCTCGCTTTAATTCCCGCGCGTCCAAACTTTTAATAGCCGCGAGGCTTTCGATTTTGCGCTGACACCATTATTTCTTGCGAATGACGGAAAACCAAGTTGAGGCCACGGAAGGCGGTCGCAGGCCTCCTCGCTGGCGTTATTTGATAGACATCATCGTACTTGTGGCGACGACGTTCATTCTCGACGCCATCTTCGGTGCTCTTGTTCATGAGCCGATCAGTTGGAAAACCGGTTTTGTGCTGGACGCGATTGGGAAAATCCTGCTGGTCGGCATTGGGTGCGGACTGGTTTTGTTACGTGGCGAAAGACTGGCCGACATCGGATTGAAGAAGCCGGAGAGTTGGACGCGCACATTGATTATCGGCGTTGGCCTGGCCGCGATTGTTTTTATCGCCATGTACGTTTCGGAAAAGGCGGGATTTCGCCGCGACCTTTCCAAATTCAAGGATGTGCAGGGAAATCTGGAAATTACGATTTACGGCGTTCTCTACGCGTTCATCGGCGCTGGCTTTTACGAGGAATTCACTTTTCGTGGATTTCTCATGCAGGGCATGGCGATGTTGTTTGGTGGGAGTCGCGGCGCATGGATCGGCGCTTGTATTCTGCAGGGGGCGCTCTTCGGAGCAGCGCACGCTTACCAGAATCCGCTCGGAATCGCGATCACTGGCACGCTGGGCATTTTAATGGGATTGCTGGTCCTTGCATCTGGACGAAATCTTTGGGCCGTGATCATCGGACACGGGCTCTTCGACGCGAGTCGTTTCGTGTTGTTCTACTTTCAAGGGCCGCCGACTGGCTGAGTTTTTCGTGCCATCACATCAGCGATTCAGCAAACGCGAATCGAATCGATACTCGACCGGCTGGCTGATTTTGATGTTTTTGAAATCGGGATGCCTGGGATTTAACAAAAAGTTCATCTCGCTCGCACTCAGCACGCTCGGCACTGCAAGGGCGACAGACTTTCCCGCGCGAACCCATTCGTCGCCGATTTGCATAGTTTGGAAATCCGGCGGTTCCACGTTCCAATTCGCCGGCAGGTTTTTGATCGGAAAGCTCTCGGTCAATTTATCCTGCCACTCGAGTCGAAACGATAGATATCGGTCGTCAGGAGGAAGCGGCATTAGATGAACGAGCAATTCCAGCGCCGCGAGCGATTCGTGTTCGCTCACGTAAATTACTGCGGTACCTGGCGAGTTCCACCGACCGCCACAGATGCGAGCGCCCTCGCCGGTAAAGGCACCGTTGCCGCGCGCCGCGCGAACAATTCGCCACGCTGACGCCATCCCCGTTAGGAATAAACGCCGTAATCAATCCGCCCGAGCAAATTGTCGACTTCGCGTGCGCCTGTCTCTGTGCTCGCATAATCGAGCGGGACTGCCCCGCCGAGACCGACCTGTGGATGTTTCAGCCATGCTCGCGCTCTTTCGGCATCGCCGAAAACCTCCGTCGCGTGTCTGAGCAGTCGCGAAAAACGGACCACCTTGTCCGATTCATCCGGAGAGAGTCGCCCCGCAGCTTTGCGCCGCTGCAAAGTAGATCGTGAAATGCAAAGTTTCGCTGCAAGCTTCTCAAACGGCAGGTCGAGGGTGTCTTGCAAAGTCTTCAGCTCAGAAAAGCGCAGACCCTTCTGAATTTTCTGAATCAGTTCAGTTGGGTGGGTTGGTTTTCCACTTATCGCATGTTTATCGAGAGGAGCCGTTTTCATGAATTGTGTGGTCCTGGTTCAATTGACACAACATAATGTGTCAATTGGACATAGTCAAACTAGAGACGTCAATTAAAAAATCCGGGACTCACGTTACGCCGCGATCTGGCCCAAAACGCTGCGGAGTTCGTGAAAATCCACCGGTTTTGCAAGGTGGAAATCGAAGCCGGCTTCTCTGCCACGCTCGACGTCGTCAAGCGCTGCAAAGCCGGATATGGCCACGGCTTTCACGGCTCCTTTTCGTTTCGCTTCCGCAATGACATCGTAGCCGTTCCCGTCTGGCAGCGCGATATCGCACAGCACAACGTCGAACTTTTTGGAGTTGATCATATCCAGTGCGCTCCGGGCACCATCAGCCGTGGAAATGTCATGCCCGAAATGATTTAGAAGCCGGGACAGCGCCTGCAGAGTGTCGCTGTGATCCTCTACCACGAGAATCCGCAAACTCTTGCCCGAATTATATTCTTCCCTCGATCGGTCCTCGCTCATTTTATAAATTTCGCCAAAGTCCTATATTCGGATTTCGTGTTGCGTCCAGATGCCATTTGCGCGTTATCGAAATGTTACAGTTGGAAAAACGTCCTGAGCCGCTGCAGGAAATTGGCGGTGTACTGGCGTTCTGTTAATGCATGCTCGTCGGTGCTTTTGGCTTCTTTCAGAATCCCTTCGGTTTCCATTCTTCGCTGTGCAAGCAATTGACTTAACTGCTCCATGCAGGTTGGAGCCTCGCTTAGCACTCTCCCCATCACGGGTTTTCCGATTTCCATGACGTAACAATCGCCGTCTGCGCGGACGGTAGCGCTGCGCGGTTCGCCGGTGAGCAGCGACATTTCACCGAAACAATCTCCGGCACGCAGCGTTGCGACTTGAATTTTCGATCCATTTTTTGACACGAAAACGTTCGCGGCACCGCGGAGCATCACGAACATCGACTCGCCCGCGGCGCCTTCCTCGATCACTGGTTCACCGCGGCCGAAAAGTTTGAGACGCGCCTGGTTGACCATTTGACTGAGTTGTTCTTCGGAAAGGCACTCGAAAAGTGGTTCACCGCGCAGAATAGAAACAGCCTCTGCCTGGTCTTCCTGCACCGGCGGCGCCTTTTTGCGTTCAACGTGCAAGGTGCGAATCGGGAAAGGAATGGTAATGCCCTGACGCTTCAACTCGTACCAAACATTAGTGCGCACGGAGTCGTTGGTCTCATTGATCCGGGAGTGATTACCCATGTAGAATTTGATCTCATAGGTCATGGTGTAATCGGAGAAATCGACCAGGAACACCTTTACAGGAGGATTGGGGAGAACGTTTTTGGCTCTCTGCGCAGCCCGCCCCAGCGCATCTTTTACGCGGTTGGGTGGCACAGTGTAATCGATACCCACCCGGATGCGCATGGCGTGGACCTCGGTGGGATAATGCAGATTAACGATCTGGTGACTCACCATCTCGTTGTTCGGGATATCGAGATAAATGTCGTCGTTCGTGCAAAGCCGGGTGGAACGCCAGTTGATCTCACGCACTTCGCCGTAGGTGTCGCCAACCTTCAACCAGTCACCGACCTTATATGGCCGATTGATTTGGATCGATACGCCGCCAATGATTCCGGCAAAGAGATTCTGTCCAGCGAACCCGAGAATGATCGCAACGACGCCGGAGCCTGCCAGCAATCCTTTCAATTGCGTCTCGGCGTGATAGCCGTAACTCAGGATAAACAGCAGAACGATCAGGAAGATGAAGCCGCCGACTACCTCACGCAAAAAATGCGGAATCGGTGTCTGACGTTTCTTTTCGAAGTATAAGTCCCAAACGTAGCGATTAATCAGCGCGACGATCAGCGCGGTGCTCAACAATATCGCTGCCGCCCCCACATGAAAGCGCCAGGGTGCGTGAACTCCATAAACGGCAATCGCGGCGTAGAAGGCGATGATTAAACAGAACAGGCGAAAGACGAGTCCGAGCTGAACACCGGCGCGACGCTTTAGGAATCGCCCAATTCCAAGAGCGACAAAAAACGTCACCAGAAATACCACCACCGTGACGGCACCACGTTGCGCTTCGGAGACCGCGTCCAACATTGGGGCAATACTATACCAGAACCAGACCGCCGGAATAGTTTTTCTGCGTTACGTTTAAAAGGCAAGCCGACCCTGCGCGCGAAGCACAGGGTGGCCAGGCGCCTATTTTGGCGGGGCAAGAACCAGCCACCCCCACCCCGCAAGGAAACAAAGACCGCCCAAGGGAGTAACTGCACCCAGCCAACGAAGATTTGTCAGCGCAAGCAGATACAGGCTTCCGCTAAACAGCAGAATCCCACCAACAAGTAGCCAGCATGCGCCGCGATTGATGGTCCCGTACAGCGCAAGCACGAGCAGTGCGACTGCGTGTATGAACTGGTAAAACACTGCCTTGTTCCAGACATCGACCATCCCTCGCCCTTCAAGCGTTGATCGCAAAGCATGCACGCCAAATGCGCCCAGTGCGACCGCGAGGAAACAAAAAATACCTGCGATTCGAAATAACAAAATCGACATATTGCTAATTCCTGCGACTTCGCCGCATCTCCAACTCCTTTTTCAAATCGCTCAGGGCCAATTGTCTGCTTCGACGAGTCGTTCTGATATAGAAAATCGTTCCAACTGCTCCGATTGCCGCTGCTCCAAGAAAATTCAGGGCTGGGCCGAGTTTCCACAGGTACGCGCCGAAGATCGCACCGGTGCTGACGATTAGATCACGCACAAGATAGTAAGTACCCACCATTTGACCGCGTTTGCCAGGGTCGCTGTATCCGATGATGAGCGCCTTGCGCGATGTATCGCCGAATTCTTTCAAGCCACGAATCAGAAATGCGATGACCAGAGCCGAAAAACTTCGCGACATCAACAAGCTGATCGGAAAAAGCGTGAACATGATGAAGGTCACGATCACGAATGGCTCGCGACGATATTGATCTGCGTAATGTGAGGCCGGAATGATACATAACGTAGCCGCGAGCATTTCTATTGTGGTGAGAACTCCTACTTGTTGAGCGCTAACGCCGATGTAATCCATCGCAAAAATCACAACCCACGCGTAGGGGATTCGTTCGCAAAAACGAATGAGAATGTCGCTGAACAGCAAACGCCGCATCGGCCGATTGAACTCGCGCCAGCTTCGCCAAAAACTCCACTGCTCTGACTTCGGAGCCGCTCCTGCAGCGATTCTTGCATCCGCATTCGAGTCGTCGCGCAGGTGCCATTGCACCAGGATTGCGAGTGCGGAGAGAAAGATCGAGACGAGAAGCGCGATTCGCACGCCGGGGATGATTCCGAAATGATCGATCAACATTCCACCAAAAATTGGCGCGATCATGATCGGCAAACGTTTAATCACTGATTGAACGCCCACCCCCATGGAATGGCGGTGTGCTTCGAGTGCGGCGCCGACGAGCGAAAGCGTGGCCGGCAGCGAAAAACAGGTCCACGAAAGAAAGAGAAACATCCCGACGATGACTGCGCCCCAGTTTGGAATCAGCAGGACGAGCGCGTAGCCAATGATTGAGACCACGTTGAAGATGATGAACGCGTGCCGATGTCCCCAGCGGTCCGCAACTACGCCGCCGGGATAGGCGTAAATTGCACCGAGCAAAGTGCGCAGCGCATCATAAAGGCCGATAACAAACACTGTCGCGCCGAGCGCCTGCAGATACTTCGGCACAAAACGCATCCAGAGTTCTTCTCCAGCGCCAATGACGAAAATGGCGATGAGCAGGATGACGAGATTGCGTTTTAGCCCAAAGAAAGCGGCTAGCCTACTCAGGCGACTGAACCACGGCTGACCCGGCGTTTGCATTCTGCGTAGAGCGCATCGTAAACGATAAATTCGCGTTCGAGAATTTCGTGATCGCTCAGTCCGAGCGCGCCGAAGCCAGCGGCAACCCAACGCAGACCTTCTCCGGCCGGATGCGGGTTGGCGGGATGCGAATCAGCCGCGCGCACAATCTCACCCAGCAAAACGAGCGACGGCTCGGTGAGCTTGTATTTCTTCAGGATCGAATTGAACGAAACGTCTTCGCCGTGATGCCCCAGCTCGCAATCAGGCACATCGAATACGATTCCGTCAGTGACCCTGAGCCAGTCGGTATCGCGTGGCAGGAAAGCAAATTCCGCATCTGCGTCGATGAATTTTTTGATCAACCATGGGCACGCTACGCGATCGACCTTAATTTTCTCGCGAGTGATCCATTTCACTGGGCGTTCTGATGTGAGAGCCATTTCTTGGCCTTGTGTTCTGCTACTTCCTTCATCTCAGTAATGGGCGTCTCTACCTCAACTGCGGTGATCTTACCCGTTGTCGCGTCTACCCAAACGTCGGTAAGGTCTTTGCTTGGCGACTGCGCAACGTCGACTGACCAGATCAACACCCCGTTCTCTTTTTCAAGCTCAACGCACTTGATTGCGCCACGCTTGACTCTAGCCAGTGCAATTCTTTTCGCCTGATGCTTCGTGACCCGCGCTTGCTTTAGCAGTTCCGTTTCACTTTGCTGTGCCCATAAATTGCAAAGTGCCCAGCTTGTGGCGAGTGCCAACGCGATGACCGATCTCGCAACTGGCTTCATAGGAACTTCGACCGACCCGCGTAAATACGTTCAGTGATTCTCGGAACGCAAGCCGTTATTCAACATTCCTAATTGCGCTAGCGATGGTCAGCACGGCCCTTTTACAGACCAGCGCCGATTATGGATTACGGACTTCCAAATCTGTGTCGTATCGCGAGAATCATCGCTGTCCCCGGCCAATCGAACGCAAGCGAATGCACACGCGTGATTCACACCTTAACATCATTGTTAGTAAAGTTCCGCAGGTCACGCTTGCGTTCTGGATCATTAAGATCCTAGCGACAACGCTCGGGGAAACCGGCGGCGACGCAGTTACAATGTCGTGGCTCGGCGAAACCACTCCCGAGGCAAAGGGCACAGGCTATCTAATCGGGACGGGAATCTTCGGAGTCATTTTTATCGTCGCGGTTCTGGTGCAGATCTGGGCCAAAAAATTTCATCCTTTCCTTTACTGGCTGACGATTGTCGCGACGACAACCGTCGGCACGACTTTGGCCGATTACTGCACACGATCGCTCGGCATTGGCTACACCGGCGGTTCAACCATCTTGCTTATCTGTGTGATTGCGTCGCTTCTGATCTGGCGCTCGGCAATGGGGAGCATATCGATCGAAACGGTGAGCACACCGAAGGTCGAAATTTTTTATTGGGTCACCATCATGTTCTCCCAGACTTTGGGGACGGCGCTTGGCGATTGGGTGGCCGACACAAATGAAATGGGCTATCTCGGCGCTGCCGCTGTTTTCGGCGGATTACTTTTGTTGACCGCTCTTCTTTACTACCTCACGAGTTTTTCCCGCGTGATTTTGTTTTGGGCTGCATTTATCTTGACTCGTCCGCTCGGAGCCACCGTCGGCGATTTTCTAGACAAGCCGATCGCGAAAGGCGGCCTGGCTCTGAGCCGTTACACCGCATCGCTCGCGCTCCTGGTGGTGATCGTCGCTTTGATTCTGATCTTCCCGCAGAAGCCCGCTTCAAAAGCGCATTGATCTCATTCAATAAACGAATTGCATCCCGAAATAACCAATGAGCGCTGTCGGCTGATCAGGCGACCGAAGCTCGTGTCCCATCGACACAATGAGTATGTAGTTTTCGGTAAACTCATGCCGCAAACCGAAATTCAGCGTGAGCACGTCGCGGGTGAAATTCATTCGCGATTCGTCATGCAGCTCTGCCATCAGCATCGTTCGTTTAGTAACGTCGAACCCGCAGACAACTCCAGATAACCATTGGCTCCGGCCAACAGTGCTCGCTCGTGGACCAAACTCGGCATCGAGGTGGAACCGGTCGAATGTCTTCGCAGCTTGAAACGGAATTTGAAAGCGTGTGCCGTCTTCGGCGAGGCTGCGGCGCACTGATGACTGCGCAACGTTGAAAATTACGCGCGGAAACATCGACATGTCGAGGCCACTCGTTGCCTCTTCGAGAAAGCGCCATTTCACCGCCGCTTCAGTTCCGCCTATTCCGCCGATTAGACCGTGGCCACTCCGTTTCAAAAGTACGGGCGCAGTTTGCAACGTCAGCTGAATGTGTTCGCCCACTCCATAATTCAGATCGATTGCTGGGACCTCGTATCCGGTTTCATCAGGGCGATGTTCAAACGTGATCGCGAAATTATTTTCCCATTTGCCATTGCCAGGCGTGCCCGGATCGTCCGTGATCATCGGCGGTCCGCCTTGGCCAAACGCGATTCGTGCCACGGATGTGATCAACATCGCAATCGTTAATCGTCGCACATTCTAATGTTTCACGGGTTCCGCGGGCCCGTAAACGAGGAGCTTGAGTGTGTTAGGGACAATGGTCGGGCGTGTCGGCGACCCGCCCGGCGACGGTGACGGCACAGGCGCAAACTGCGCGGTTGGCAAATATATCCGATGCGTCAGTGCGTCGAGTGCCATCGTTCGCGCGCCACGTTCCGTTTTCAAAACTTGCACCACCGTCAATTTGTTAGGCGTTTCTTCCTTAGCAATCGTAGTGGTGCCATCGCCGCACGATGCGAAGGCGACCTGTGTTGAATCATCGAATGCGCAGCCATCAACGCCTAAGCCAATCGGAACAGTGTCTACCACTTTGCCGTTTTCGGTATCGAGCATTGTCATCATTTTGTTGTGACAACCCGAGAACAATCGATGATGCCGCGCATCGAGGGCGATCCCGCTTGGACCTTCTCCTGGAGCAAGCGACCAGCGCGCAACGACTTCATGCTTATCGGTATCGACTACCGCCACCTCACTCTTATCTTCGATATTGCAGTAAATGCGCCCTCCTTTCTCATCCACCGCAGCGAATTCGGGATTTCCTGGGAGCTGGATTGTCGCCGAAACGGTCGCGTTTTTGGCATCGATAACCGTGACCGAATTTCCGGTATGATTAAAAACATAGACTTCGCCATGGCGCGGTTCGTAGACAACAGCGTCGGGATTTGACCCAGTATCGATTCTTGAAACCGTACTCAATGTTGTCAGATCGACGACACTCGATTTCGATTCTTTACCATTCGATGAAAACCCGCGTTGCAATTCGGGTACTGCGACGAATGCGTGAACACCGAGCGTGTCGGCAATTTCGCCGGCGACAACGTTTTTACTCAAATCGACAACAACAACTTTTGTGCTGTGAGACAAATAAAGGCGATTCGCGGTCGAATCGATTGTCAAAATATCCCAACCGCCTTCTCCGCCGATCGGGATTTGGCCCATGAACTTGTACAGTTCGCTGCCGAGCGCACTCGCACAAACCAGAGCAAGTAACAAGCTACTTATCCATCGAGAAATCGCACACATTATTTGAGTTACTTAGAGATCATCATCACAACAACAAGTCCAACCCCGCGCGAACATTGCCCAAATAATTACTCCGTGTGATAGCCACGAACCTCCGCTTGCTGCGATCCATGATGTGGAATTGCGAGGAACAACATGTCGCGTTCTGGAAAAAAGAAGCCGGTGCGAGCGCCATCAGCTGTATCCACTTTCGTCAAGGTTTTGTAAGTGTTTGGATCGACCTGCTCGATAATATCGATCTTGCCAGCGCCACAGATCACATAAATGCGATTACGTTTACCATCGTAGAAGACGTCGTCGGCATCGCCGGAGATATCAAGTTTTGCAACAACATCGCCCCAATCTGTGTTAAGCACGATCAGCTTGGAGGGAAGACGGCAGCCGACAAACAATCGATGATTCGCTTCATCAAGTGCCATGGGGAAATTCGCGAAGGCCAGATCTGTTTTCCACTTCGCAACTATTTCGCCTTTATCACGGTCGACTACTGCGACGTGACGCGAATTGGGAACGTTGACGAAAATTCGGCTGCCGTTTTTTTCCAGCTGAAAAGCTTCGGGATGCGCGCCGACCTTGATGGAACCGACTTGTTTTCCGTCCGCCGCGTTAACTACAGCAATGCCACCGCTGCCGAATCCGACATAGAATTTTTTTCTCGCTTCATCGTAACGAACATTATCCGCGTCATCTTCAAGGTTCAGTTCCCCGACAGTTTGGAATGATTTTCCGTCGTAGATTTTGCAAACACCGCCTTTGTCATTGGCAACAAGCAAACGATTGACTGCCGGCGCATATCCCACTCCCTGAGGTGAGCCGAGACCCGTGATCGAGTGGACGCGCTCGCCGTTTCGCAAATCGATTACTTCGAGGCTGTTGTTTCCCAACGCGCAGACGAACAATCGCTGGCCTGATGGATCAGCAGCGAAGTGATCGATCCGTCCTTCGACGCCACGCAATGGAATCGTTTGTTTGAGGTTGAGCGGCGCGGATTGGGCGTTGCTTGTCGCCGCTGCACAGCAGCAAAGCAACGCGACGCTGCAAATTGCCTTCGAGCTGAATGTTATCCTCAATTGTGGATCGGTGCTGTAACTTCTTGCAGACCCGCAACCAAAAACGCGCCTTTGATTGCCTGGGCTAAATCCTTGGCGTGGCCACGGCCCCAGTAATGGAAAAACATAATGCGCGGTTGTTCGTGGGTCATGTGCTGGTGGATTGCGACGATGTTGATTTTCTCTTTGAGCAGCGATCTCGCCGTTGGTTGCAATTCATCTTCGGTAACAGCGAAGTCGCCATCGACAACAGCGTTGTCATCGCTCCCGGCGAAGGCGACCCACGTGTTCACGCCCATGGTGTTGTCGATCTTGACGCCGTGCATCGTTGCAGGTCTGCCGAACGTAAACTTTACCATCCCGTCTTTCGATTCTCCCTGCGCTCCAAAGATTTCGTTCAGAGGCCCAGCAGTAATTGAACTTTTTTCCGGCAACTGGGCTGCGCCGGACGAGTCTTTTGGGTTCGAATTAACGGCCCGAATTTGTTTGGTAGCGTCGTAAACTTTTCTGACAGCACCGGCCAGTCTATCGACTGCGCCTTCTCCTTCGATGTGCATGAAATAGACCTTGGGATGATCGAAGAAGAAATGGTTGTGCAGCGCAGTGACGTTAAGGCCGTTGTTGAGAGCAGCTGACATTGCCGCGTTGACTTCATCTTCAAAAAGAACCGTATCGCCCATAACCATTGCTCCATCTTTTGTCGCAGTGAACGCAGCCCACGTTCCGAGCCCCATGAACGGCGGCAAAGTCCATCCATCGACGACCACCTTCACGTCATTGCGAGGAAAGGTGACTTTGTAGACTCCCTCCTTCTCGTTGAATTTGCCCTTGAGCCCGGTCAGCTGGTCGATTTTCGCTGTATCGAGTGCTGCGGCCAATGCGGCAGTGATGGTGGCGCAAAAGATTAGGATAATTAGCAGATATGTTTTCATGTTGGTCGTCTTCCCTCTCTTATTTGATCGATCGGTTCAGAATCGTGTTCGAAGCAATAGCCGTTTAGGTGCAGAAAATCCCGGCTGTAGGGACTATACTCAGGCGGCAAACTCGAAACTGTTTGTGATTCTTGCGGCGCACGCTTTTTCATAAACCAGCGTTGCGGCGGTCGCGTCTTCGATCGCCACGCCAGTGCTGTCGAAGATGATGGTTTCATCATCGCTGGTCCGGACAGGTTTTCGACCTGCGACGATTTCAGACAGTTCGGCGTAAATATCTTCTTTGCGCATCAAATCAGCAGCGATTGAGTGGTGCGTGTCTCCGATCGAGCAAACTTGTTCGAGACTGTCTGCGACGACTTTGGCCGACGCCAGCAGAGATGGATCGATTTCCTGTTTGTGTGAATCGTCCGCTCCGACCGCGGCGATAAAAGTTCCTGGAGCAACGTATTCTTTGCGAACAAAAAATTCTGTCGCGGGCGTGCATGTCACCACGACGTCGCTGCTGCGGATAGCATCGGGAAGACGGCGGACCGATTCAATGTCGATCTGAAATTCGCGCGAAAGTCCCGAAGCAAAACGCAGCGAGGCATTTGGATCGACATCAAACGCGTAAACTTTTCTGAGCGGAAGCATCAACGAAAGCGCGCGAAGCTGGGCATTGCCTTGCTTGCCACAGCCACAAATCGTCGCGACTGACGAATCTTTTCGCGCGAGATATTTTGTCGCCACAGCTGTCGCGGCAGCAGTGCGCGTCAGTGTGATTTCCATTGAGTCGAGGACCGCGAGCGTTCGACCGTTGTCGGCATCGCAGAGAACGATCACGCCTTGGATGGTTGGCAGCCCAAAGAGGGCGTGGTTCTGCGGAAAGTTGGTGTTCAGCTTGACGGCGATGTAATTTTTCGCGCTGCTCAGATATGCGGTCTTCACGTGAAGACCACCGCTGCGCGCTCTCACGCCAAGAATTCCCGAAGGCGGAATCTTTCCTTCGCCCTGCTGGAAAAAGACTCTCTCGATCACATCGACGCATTCGGCCAAGCTCAGCAGTTTTTGAACTTCGCTGCGATTGAGCAGCAGCGTGCTTTCAGTTTGCATTCGGCCGTCCAACAAGCTCGATAATGTTATCGTCAGGTTTTGCTTCTACCGGAACTTCGCCACGGCGGAAGATTCTGGCGCCGGCTTCGCCTTTCAATGTGACGGCGCCGTTTTCACACAGGAGCCACGCGCCTTCACGAATTCCGACCACCGGTGTTTCGTTCTCTTCGAGAAACTGAACAATCCTTTCCTCCTGCGTCTCGCCCATATGTCTGGAATTGGGATCGGGGTCCTGAAAATGCGGACTGATTTGAAACGGCACCAGTCCGAGCGAATCGAACGAGCGCGGCTGAACAATTGGCATGTCCTTGGTGGTTTTGATCGTCGGACCTGCGACGTTGGATCCGGCGCTACTGCCGATGTAAGGCGCGCCGCCTTTCACTTTCCAGCGAATCGTCTCCAAAAGTTCGAAATCCTGGAGCGCCTTCAACAAACGAAACGTATTGCCGCCACCAATGAAAATTGCATCCGTCTGTTCAATGGCCTTGCGTAGATCTGGCGTCGCGTGGGCTGCTTCGATCGAATAGCCCATGGCCGCAAAACGCGCTTCCGTCGCGGCGGCATAAGCATCGCGGTCGAAAAGTGCGAACGGAAAGAAAAGAACATTTTTAGCGCTTCCGAGAAAGCTTTTGATCTGCTGTTCGACGTGGTCGAGATAACCGTGCCCGTAAACCGCAGAGCTGCTGATTAACAGGATTCGTGACCCGGATTTCATTTGTTACATGTATAACTATACAGTATAGGTATATTCAACATGTTGGCAAAGAAAAATCTGGCATGGCTCCTCCTTTTGGTTCGGCTTCCCGCCACTCATTCGGCCGAACGCGTCGCGATCTGGCGTAAACTCAAAAAATCCGGCGCCATCCAGATCCAAACTTCCACGTACGTTCTTCCCGACCATCCGCCACGGTATGAGACATTTCAGTGGTTGACGCAGCACATCCGCGACGCCGGAGGCGACGCCACGCTCGTTCGTGCGAGAGAGATCGAAGGTCTGTCGAATGAAAGGCTAATCGAGGCATTCAACGCTGCTCGGGCAAAGGAATACGCGTCGCTTCGGGAAACGCTTCGCCCCCTCATTGGACGGGCCAGGCGAAGATCTAACTTGGGCGCCAAACTTGATCGTATTCGAAAACAGTTTCGCGAAATCAGAGAAACCGATTTCTTTGACAGCCCGAAGGGGAGAGATCTCGAGATGGTTTTGCGGAAAATGGAAGGGACTCAGCCCACATCAAAAACCCAACCGAAGCTGGAGCCCCGGGATTTTCGTAACAGAGTGTGGCTCACCCGGCCGCGTCCGGAGATCGATCGTGTCGGTTCGGCATGGCTCATTCGGAAATTCATTGATCCGAAAGCGAAATTCGTTTTCGCCGTCAAACGTCCCCCGAATCGTCGTGTGCTTACGTTCGACATGCTGGACGGCGATTTCTCGCATGATGGAGACGATTGCACCTTCGAAACCTTGATCCGGCGCTTCGGGATTCAAGACAAAGCCGCCGCGAAGATCTCAGAAATGGTCCACGATGCTGATCTCGATGACGACAAATTTCAGCGGAACGAATGCTTTGGAATCGATCGCGTTCTTAAAGGTTCGGTGAAGCAAGGCTTGACCGACAAAGAAATTCTCCGACGGGGTTTTGAATGCTTTGATGCCCTTTACACATTTCTACAACGGGGGTGATCGTTGATGGAGGACTCCACTGCAGACCATCAGATGCCCTCATGGCGTGAGGTGTTCTCGTATTTTTTGTTTCTGGGGTTCGTGAACATCGGCGGGCCGGTGGCGCAGATCACGATGATGTTCAATCACATGGTGGAGAAGCGCCGGTGGCTCTCCAAAGATCGCTTCATCAAAATCATGGCTTTCTGCCACATGCTTCCCGGTCCGGAGGCGCTGCAGTTAGCGATCTATGTTGGTTACCTGAAACGCAAATTGTGGGGCGGCGTGCTGGCCGGTGTCACCTTCATTGTTCCCGGCGCAATTGCCATGATTGTTCTGAGCTGGCTGTACGTTCGTTTTGGCAAGCTTTCTCAGGTAACGGACGCTCTCTACGTGCTCAAGCCGGCTGTGCTTGGCATTATCGCGGCAGGGATTATCAAACTCGGACGCGCTTCGATTAGAAACGTGTTCCTTGCGGTTTTGCTCGTCGGCGCGTTTGTGGGGATGCGTTTCGCAGGAATCAATTTCCTGCTGATTCTTCTGCTCGCCGGGTTACTGAACTTGATCGTAGAGCGTGGCTCAAGGACACTCAAAAAGACTGCGACGACTTTGCCGGTGATGCTTGTCGGCACTAGCGCACTGATTCCATTCAGCGACTCGCGTTTATTCCAAATTGCCTGGCTGTTTTTCAAGACGGGTTTGCTGAGTTTCGGGGGCGCGTACGCTTCACTTGTTTTCGTGCAACGCGGCGCAGTTGCGCAATATCACTGGTTGTCCGACGGACAGTTATTGGACGGCGTCGCGCTCAGTGTAGCGACGCCGGGGCCGTTCATGTTATTCACCACTTTTGTGGGTTATGTCGCCGGTGGTATTCCAGGGGCTGCGCTCGCCACTTTTTTCGTGTTCCTGCCATCGTTCGTGTTTGTTATCGCCGGCGTTCACTACGTCGAGAAGCTTCGTGAAAACCGCGCACTTCAGGCGTTCCTGGCCGGCGTTAGCGCCGCGGTGGTAGGCGTAATTGCCGTTGTGTCACTGGACCTGATTCCCGGAGCGTTGGTTGATTGGGTGACAGTCGCGATCTCAGTGGTAGCTTTCCTTCTCATCGCGTTTCTCAAGCGCGACGTTGCTTTGGTAGCAATCGGAGCAATGCTAGGCGGAATCGTTTACGCGGGGGTTCGCGCGTTTGCTATGTAGTCGGGATCGTTCGCGCTGTCGCAGCGAGCAATGCATCCGGCAAGTCATGGATTCCCGGATGCGACTTTCGAGAAACAATGACTGATTGAAAAACCGCATTCTTTTGGTTGCCGTGTGGAGAGCAAAAGAGGCAGAATCCGCCGCGTGAAGCACTGGCAGTTTGCTTTCTTCGTGATCCTCTCAACATCGATAGCACTGGCGGAGGATTTCAAAACTGTTACCGGCAAGGAATACAAAGACGCCACGATCACCCGCATCGAAGGAGACGGAATAGTGCTTAGAACCAAAACTGGAATTTCTAAGGTCTATTTCGTCGAACTGCCTAAAGACCTTCAGGAAAAGTTTCGGCCAGTTCAAGCGACACCCATTCCAGCACGTGCACCAATCAATGGAGAGTCGAAACAGGGCGAGCGTCCACAAGCTCATGGGGGCGGAACGGTAGTGGTAGTTGGGAAGCGCTCCGGGCATCGACAGACTAACGAGGGCGCCGGCAGGGTAGTAGTGGTTGGACAGAGTGCTGGTACCTTAAAAATCGTCATTACAGGAATCGTTCTCCTGGTTGCCGTGGTGTTGGCTATCGTTCGTAGCCGTTTCTAATGACAAGCACGACATTGCTGTTCGACGCGCAAAAAAGACTGCCTCAGCGATCAGGGTGTCAGGCCGAACCAGACAAGCGAGTGCACTCCGCCTCGTAAGCGCCAATCAATTCCAGGATCTTTGACTGAAATGCATCCTGCGCCGCGTATACCGCTCCGATCGCCTCAGCGAACTCCTTTTGTTTGAGCTCTTCCTCAATCGTCAGGCTCAGTTCAGCGAGTTTTTCGATGTTACCACGCGAATGAAACTCCAACTCCTTAAGCTTGGAAAGAACCGCCTGCGATTTCTCCGATTGCGCGGAATCTGATGGTTGAGCCGGCTTTTGAGCCTGCTGCGGTGCGGCGCTTTGGGCAGTTGCAGCCGGTCTTGTTTGCTCACTTTGCCCCTTCCTGGCTGGCTGGGGCGCACGAATCTTTTGAGCAGCCTTGGCTTTATGCTGCTTTTCTTGAGTGACCTTCTTTGCGTGGGCGACGTTTCGCGGATCTCCCATCAATCTATAGACGGGTTTCAAGCGTCCGGCGGCCGTATCTCCATGAAACAACTTCGCTAATTTGGTCTCGGAATGGGATCGTCGCCAGTAATGGCTGCTCCCCATTTTGCTTCCCGCGTTCTAGCGTTTCCCGAACATTTCGCGCAATGCCGATCGCGCAGCGTGATAACCGCACATGCCGTGGACACCACCGCCTGGGGGCGTGGAAGCCGAACACAAATAGACCCCCGGCAACGGCGTACGATAAGGATTTGCAGCAAGAATTGGTCGTGCAATTAGCTGGGCCAGGTTGGTTGCACCGCCGCTGATATCGCCGCCCGTCAAGTTCGGATTTGATCTAGCAAGATCAGCCGCAGCCATTGTATGTCGGGCGAGAACACAATCGCGAAAACCGGGCGCGAATCGCTCGATTTGCGATTCGATTTGGTTCGACATATCCGTGCCGCAGCCGAACGGAACATGACAATACGCCCAGAGCGTGTGCTGACCATGCGGCGCTCGCGTTTCATCGAACAAACTTTGTTGCGCGACCAGCACAAACGGGCGCTCGGGAATTTTTCCGCGCGCAACCTCGCGCTCGGCCGCCGCAATTTCTTCTATGCCGCCGCCGAGATGAATTGTTCCTGCGCGACTGCAAGCTTCGGCTTTCCATGGGATCGGCTCACTTAGCGCATAATCGATTTTGAAAATTCCGGGCGCGTGTCGAAATGATTCCAGTCTGCGGCGATAGCCCGATGACATTTCTTGACCGGCGATTCGCAAAAATTCCCAAACCGAAACGTCCAGAAGAATCGCGCGCGATTTTGGCAGGTCGCGAAGATTCTCGATCCGACAATTCACTTCGATCTTCCCGCCAAGCTCACGCAGATAACCGGCAAGCGCGTTCGAAATCTGTTGCGATCCGCCGCGCGGGATCGGCCAACCCACCGCGTGCCCCGCAAGCCCCAGCACCAATGCGAATGCTGATGAGACCGGGGCATCCAGTGGAAGAAATGAGTGCGCGGCGATCCCGGCGAAAAGCGCGCGTGCTCTTTCGCCTTTGAAGACAAATTTCGCCAGCAACGTTGCCGGGCAAAGCCCCAGGATTCCGAAGTGCGCGAGCGTTATCGGGTGCTGCGGCCAATGCAACATTGGCTGCAGGAACTCGGTCGACAGATTTTCCCAGTTACGCGCCAGCGGCTTCATCAAGCGCCGATATGCGCCCGAATCTTCGGGCAATTGTTCCGCCGTAACATCGATGTCCTTCCAGAGACAAGCGGCAGAGCCGTCATCAAGCGGATGCGCCAAAGGAATTTCGGGTTCGACCCATTCAAGACCGAAGCGTTCGAGCGGCAGTGTCTTGAAAAAGGGCGAACCTGCTGCAAGTGGGTGAACCGCCGAACAAACGTCATGCACAAAGCCAGGCAGAGTGAGTTCCGCCGAACGCGCGCCGCCGCCGATTGCTGCGTTTGCTTCGTAAACAAGAACGGAACATCCCGCGCGCGCCAGTGTGATCGCCGCCGCGAGACCATTCGGTCCCGAGCCGACGACAATCGCATCACAAGCATCTGGCATGACTTCCAGTAGCAGCGATTCTGGAAGCTACGCGAGCAAGTTGCGAGTTAAAGCGACTCGAGGCGCGTCTATCACGCGCAAACGCACAGAATCTTTCGATTCAATACTATGGAGCGAACACAACCTCTCGAAACTGAAGCCAACTTTTCGATCGAGGAGTACGGCGCGAAGACTGCGGAAAAGGAGGAGTGCGAAGAACAATTGCTCGCGGAATACGCGACACTACTCGGGTTTTATCTGGCGAGCGCAGCCGTTCTTACAGGGATTGCCGTTCAACAGAACCGGCTGCCTAGAAAATTTGGCTTGCTTGATCTCGCGCTGCTTGGCATGGCCACGCACAAGCTGAGCCGCATCGTCGCCAAGGACAGAATCACCGGCATATTGCGCGCACCGTTTGTGAGCTACATCCGCGGTTGTGGCGCGGGCGAGGTTGAGGAGGAGCCACGCGGCCGTGGATTCCAACG
>Ga0070684_100000634_pt1 | contig 24130 bp, 23 predicted proteins | sample KBSC723LmetaG_FD_65653 | JGI IMG/M metagenome (GOLD analysis project Ga0070684, IMG submission 65653) | Corn rhizosphere microbial communities from Kellogg Biological Station, Michigan, USA - KBS C7.2-3L metaG | ecosystem: Host-associated > Plants > Roots > Rhizosphere ...
GAACGGCAACACCGGTATCGGCGTCGACGGCAACTTCGCTGCGATCAAGGGCAATGTCGCGAACGCGAACGGCTTCCCCGGCGGCGCCTCCGACGGCACCGGCCCGGGAGTCGGAGTCGTCGGGTACACGACCGCCCCGGTCGGAACGAACGTCGCCCACGGCAACGACGACCCGGCCGAGTGCACCCCGGCCCTGCTGTGCTGAGCCCGCACCGACTCTCGACTGCCGCGCTGGCGAAGGCAATCGCCGCACGCCTCTGACCGATCACCCGGACCGCGCGTCCAGCGCCCTCGCGAGCTGGGCGCGCGAACGGATGCCGAGCTTGCGGTAGGCGCGGGCGAGGTTCGCCTCCACCGCCTTCTGCGTGACGAAGACCTCGGCGGCGATCGCCTTGTTCGTCAGGCCGGCCGCCGCGAGGGTGGCGATCCGCAGCTCGGTCGCGCTGAGCTCGTTTGGCGCCCGGCGGACGACGACCCGGGCCAGCTCCGCTTCCGCTCGCCGCTCCCATGCCTCCGCACCGAGGCGCCGGAAGATCGCGAGCGCTTCCTCCAGCGACGCCCGCGCCTGCCGCTTGCGCTTCAGACGGCGCAGGACCTGCCCCTGGACGAGCAACGTCCGCGCGCGCTCGAACGGCAGCGGGCAGCGCTCGTGCTCCGCATCTGCGCGCTCGAGCGCGGCCGCGGCCTCCTCGAGCTCCCCGCGCGCAGCGAGCAACAGGCCGCGGCAGCGGGCCGAGACAGCGAGGCTCCACGGGATCCGCGAGCGCGCGGCGCGCTCCTCGAACAGCGACACGAGCGCCTCCGCCCGCGATAGATCGCCGACGCCGACCGCCGCCTCGATCGCGTCGCCCTCCACGCGCCAGACCCCCGGCTCGCGAAAGCCCACCCGGTCGATCTCCGCCAGCGCGGCCGAGAGGTCACGGTCGGCGGCCTGGTAGTCGCCGGCGGCGAGCTCGACGAGGCCGAGGCAGCGGTCGAGGATGGCGGCGACGATCGGCTCGCGCGGCCGGCCGCGCGCCGCCACCGCCTGCACGGGCTGGGGCCGTCCGGCGTGCGCGTCGACGTAGACGAGCCACGGGCCGAGGCCGCCCGGGTCGGTCCCGAGCTGCTCGAACGCATCGTTCATCCGACCGGTGAGCTCCGCCGCCTCGCTCCAGTTGCCCGCCCACGTCTCGAGTGCGACGCGATTGAGCAGGATGTTGGCGAGCGACGACTCGTCGCCCTCCTCGACCGCTGCGCGCTCGGCCGCGGCGAGCTTCGCCCGGGCGCCGTCGAAGTCGTCGACGTACCGCAGCCACTGGCCGAGCTTGAACACCGCACGTGTGTCCACCGCCCCGGCCGCTGAGTTGCCTTCGAGCGCGAGCGCCCGCTCGGCAGCCTCGACGTCGAGGCCCTCGCCGAGGAAGAGGTCGGCCCGCACCCGTGCGCCCAGAGCAGCCGAGACCAGGTCCGGTTCGGCGTCGGTCCGGGAGTCGAGCAGCTCCAGCGCCGTGCGAGCCGCGGCTGCGGCCTTCGGAAGGTCGACCGTGCCCGCATCCATCGCGATCGCGACGTGGCAGCGGGCGCGGACCAGGGGACCGCGGGCAACGGCCAGGGCCTCCTCGCCAAGGGCGAGCGCGGCCGACTCTCCCTTCCGCCAGTAGTCGATCTCGGCCAGCGTCAGCATCGCCCGAGCCAGGAGGTCGCCGGGCTCGAGGTCGCCTCTGAGCTCCTCCAGCAAGCGTCTCGCGCGCTGGAAGTCGCCGGCGAAGGAGAGATAGCCGGCCACCTCGAGCCGGAGCTCGTCCCGCGATACGTCGTCGTCGGGGAGCAGGCGAAGCGCGAGCTGAGCCAGCTCCGCCGCCGTCTCGGGTGCGCCGCGCGCGCGGGCGCGTCGAGCCGCGTCCCGGAGCGCCCCGGCCACCTCCGCGTCCGGCCCGTCGCAGGCGAGCGCGAGGTGGCGGACGATCTCGTCCGGGTCGGCGACCGCCGCCGCGAGCTCCCTGTGCGCCTCGCGGCGGCGCGCGAGCGGCGTCGACGAGTAGACGGCCGAGGCGAAGAGGGGGTGGGCGAACTCGACCCGGTCGCCGGCCGCGATGCGGACGAGGCCGGCCTCCTCTGCCGGGGCGAGCGCGGCGGCCCCGACGAGGCGCAGGTCGGGGCGGGCGAGCGCGGCCGCGCGCAGCAGCGCCGCCCGGGTCTCGAACGGGAGCGCGTGCACGCGGGCGGCGACGAGAGTCTGGAGGCTCTCCGGGACGGGCAGCTCGTGGAGGTCGCGGCCGTCCTCTCGCTCCAGGCGCCGGGCGATCTCGAGCGCGTACAGCGCGTTCCCGTCCGAGAGCTGCCCGATCCGGACGAGCGTCGGTCGCGGGAACGTCCGTCCGAGCTCCTGCGAGAGGATGCGGTGCAGGGCGGCGACGGAGAGCGGACCGAGCTCGACCCGAACGAGCCGCTCGTCGTGCTCGAGCTCCGCGACGAGCGAGCGCTCGGCCTCCCCGGAGCGCACCGCCAGCAGCGCCCGGACGGGCTCCGCGCCAAGGCGGCGCAGCGCGAACCCGATCGCCGCCGCCGAGGGCGCGTCGAGCCACTGGAGGTCGTCGACCCCCAGTGCGACGCCGCCGGGCGTCGCCGCCAGCCCGCGGAGCAGCGAGAGGAGCGCCGTTCCGACCAGTCGCCGCTCGGGCGGCCGGCGGGCCGGCATGCGCAGGAGCGCCACCTCGAGCGCGTCGCGCTGCGGCGCGGGGAGGGCGGCGAGCCGGTCCTCCGGAGCGCCCGCCAGCAGGTCGGCGAGCCCGGCGAACGCCAGCGTCGCCTCCGACTCCGACGGGCGCGCGACCAGGACCGTGGTCTCGCTCCTGCGGGCCCGGGCGACCGCCTCGCTCCACACAGTCGTCTTGCCGATCCCGGGCTCGCCCACGATCGCAAGCGTCCGGCCGGTCGGCTCGCCGGCGAGGTATGCGTCCACCAGGGCCAGCTCGGCCTCGCGCCCGACGACGCTGGTCACCGGCAGAGAGTACGCCGCTACGTCACCGGTCGCTCTCGATCGAGACGACCACGCGTGCGATCGTGGAGTCGCGCAGGGTCAGGACAATCCGGCCCGCCCGGCGCTCGGGCGCGGTCGCCCACGAGTAGTCGGCCGCAACGCCCTCGGCGCTCTCGTCGGCCGAGAGGACCCGCACCTCGTCGTCGGGCGGCCGCTCGCGGTAGGCGGCAAGGATCGCCTCGCGCCCGGGGAACGGGCCGACCGGGGCACCCTGGAATGCGAGCACCGCGTCGTCGGCGAAGCACTCGCCGAGCGGCTCCCAGTCGGCGCTCCGCACGCCCTGGTTGTGCCGCGCGACGTACTCGTAGAGGACGTCGACCGCGGGCCGCAGGCCGAGATCCTCGCGGACGAGCGCGAACAGCACCCCGTCGGCCCACTGTCCGTGCCGGCGGTAGGCCCTCCGCTTCACGCCTTCCCGGACGAATCCGACGCGCTCGGCGTGGGCGACCGCCCGCTCGTTGAAGCCGTAGACCTCCAGCTGGAGGCGGTGGAAGCCGAGGTCGAGGAGGAGATGGCGCACGAACACGCGGGCCGCCTCGTGCGCCATCCCGCGGCCGCGGAACTCCGGGTGGAGGGCGAGCCCGCCGAGGTCGGCGATCCGGCTCCGCTCGCTGAACGTCTCGAACCCCATCACGCCGGCGGATCGACCGTCGGCCTCGATCACGAACACGCCGGCGGAAGCCGCCTCGCCCTGCGACCGCTCGATCCGGGCGAGCACGTCCGTGCGCTCACGGCCCCGGTGCACGGAGAGGAAGGGCTCGACTTGCTCGTGAGCCAGCAGACCGGTGACGAAGTCGACGTCGGCCCGCTCGGCCCGGCGGAGCCTGACACTGACGCCTTCGGCGTCACGCCATCGCCTCGCACCAAGGCCGCCAGCTTCGTCGCCGCCTTTGTGCTCGGCTTCGTCTCTCACGCCGTCGGGTCTGCCACCGGGCGGCGCTGCGCGCGCCAGACGCCCGAGCCGAGAGCGACGCCGCCGAGGATCAGGCCCAGCCCGACGAGCATCGACGGCCGCAGCGGCTCGTCGAGGATGAGCGAACCGTAGAGCAGCGCGAACGCCGGGATCAGATAGGTGACGAGCGAGAGCCGGGCCGCGCCGTAGAGCCGCAGGATCCTGAACAGGAGCAGCTGCGCGACGGCGGTGCCGAGCACGGCCAGCCCGGCCAGCGAGAGCACCGGCTTCCAGCCGGGCGTGTGATCGGGCAGCTGGAACAGGGCGAACGGCAGCAGGAGCAGGCCGCCGTAGAGCATCGACGCGGTCGCGAGCACGGGTCCGGACGCACGGCCGAGCGCATGTTGCCCGTACAGCCCACCCGCCGCATACGACATCGAGGCGAGCACGACGGCAAGCGTCCCGGCCACCGCCCAGCCGCCGCCCTCAGGGTGGATGCCGGCGAGCACGCCGACGCCGAGGAGGCCGACGAGGATGCCGACGAGCTTCATCCCGCTCGAGCGCTGGCTCGGGTTGAACTTGATCGCCAGCACGGTGACGAAGATCGGGACCGACGCCTGGGCGATCGCGGCGACGCCGGAGTCGATGTGCGTCTCGCCCCAGGCGATCAGGGTGAACGGGATCGCACCGTTGATCGCGCCGAACACGAGGCCCTCGCGCCAGGCCGTGCGGACGCCCCGGAGGGCGTCGCTCGAGCCGGTCGTCGCCGCCAGGAACACGAACAGGAGCAGACCGGCGATCAGGAGGCGCAGCGTCATCAGAAAGGTCGGCTCGAAGTCGCGGACGCCGACCTTGATGAAGAGGTACGACGCCCCCCAGATCGCTGCGAGCGTCAGGATCAGGGGGCCGTAGCGCCGGGTCATCTCTTCACGGTAACGCCGCCGACGCCGCCGGGCTTCCCCGATAGCTGCCCGCCCTTCGCGATCCGGACGGGCTCTGCCCGTCCGGATCTGCGGGATAAACTGCCTTTCTGAGCCAGGTCGCGGAACCTCTCCACCGCACCCTCGGTCTGACGGACGAGGAGCTCGACCGTATCCGCGCGCTCATGGGGCGCGACCCGAACCACTTCGAGCTGGCGGTGTTCTCGCTGCTCTGGTCCGAGCACTGCGGCTACAAGCATTCTGCGCTGCTCCTCCGCCGGTTCTCGAGCGAGGGCGACCGCGTGCTCCAGGGCCCGGGCGAGAACGCAGGCGTGCTCGACCTCGGCGACGGCGAGGCGGTCGCGTTCAAGGTCGAGAGCCATAACCACCCGACCGCGGTCGAGCCGTTCCAGGGAGCGGCGACCGGCGTCGGCGGCATCCTCCGCGACATCGTCGCGATGGGCGCGCGGCCGGTGGCGTTGCTCGACGGGCTGCGCTTCGGCGAGTCCGGCCACGCGTTCGACCGTGCGGTGGCGGGGATCGGCGCCTACGGCAACTCGGTCGGCGTCCCGACCGTCGGCGGCGAGACGTTCTTCGACGAGAGCTACGCGGACAACTGCCTGGTCAACGCGATGTGCGTCGGGCTGCTGCCCTCCGACCGGGTGACACGCGCGAAGGCGCAGACGCCGGGCCACCTGCTCGTGCTCTACGGCGCCACGACCGGCCGCGACGGGATCGGCGGCGCAAGTGTGCTCGCCAGCCAGGAGCTCGGCGAGGGAGCGGCGGAGAAACGGCCGTCGGTACAGATCGGCGACCCGTTCACCGGCAAGAAGCTGATCGAGGTCTCGGTCGAGCTGGTCGAGCGAGGGTTGGTCGAGTCGCTCCAGGACTGCGGCGCCGCCGGGCTGGCGTCGGCGCTGGCCGAGATGGCCCGCGACGGCACCGGAATCGAAGTCCACCTCGACAGGGTTCCCCTACGGGAAGCGCTCGAGGCGTGGGAGATCATGATCAGCGAGTCGCAGGAGCGGATGGTCGCCGTCGTCCGGCCCGGTTTCCTGGAGGCGGTCGAGGAGGTCTGCGCCCGCTGGGAGCTGCACTGCGCGCCGATCGGCGAGGTGACGGACACCGGCGAGCTGCGCGCATTCCACGACGGCGAGGCGGTCGGCGAGATCCCGGCGCGCTTCCTCACCGACGAGGCGCCGCGGTACCGCGTCGAGACTGCTCCGCGCCCGACGGAGCCCGAGCCGCCCGCGCCGGTCGGGCCGTACGTCGAGAACGCGCTGCTCGAGCTGCTCGCCTCACCGAACATCCGCTCGCGCGCGTGGATCTACGAGCGCTACGACCACCTCGTCGGGTCGCGGACCGTGCGCCGGCCGGGGCTCGACGCGGCGATTATCCGGCTGCGCCCGTCGCTGCGCGGGCTGGCCGTATCGCTGGACGGGCCGGGCCGCGTGGCGCGGGCGGCGCCGCGTACCGGCGGCGCGCTCGCGGTGCTGGAGGCGGCCCGGAACGTCGCCTGCGCCGGCGGCGAGCCGATCGGCCTGACCGACTGCCTCAACTTCGGCAACCCGGAGAAGCCGGAGATCGCCTGGGAGCTGACCGAGGCGATCGAGGGGATGGCACGGGCGGCGGAGGCGCTCCGCATCCCGGTCGTCTCCGGAAACGTGTCGCTCTACAACGAGACCGACGGCCGGGCGATCCTGCCGGCGCCGGTGGTCGGCTGCGTGGGGCTGGTGCCGGACGTGAGCGTCGTCCCCGGCCGCTGGCGCGGGGGCGACGTCGTGCTGCTTGCGGGCGCGCCGGAGCCGACCCTCGCCTGGTCGGAGTACCAGGCGCTCTACGGCGAGCCGGGCGGGGCGCGACCACACCTCGACCTCGGTGCCGAGCGGGCGCTGGTCGAGTTCCTCTGGCGGTCGGCTCCGATCCTTTCCCTCGCGCACGACGTGTCCGGCGGCGGGTCGGCGGTCGCCCTCGCCGAGGCGGCACTGTGGAGCGGCGTCGGTGCCGAGGTCGACCTGCCCGACGACTTGCCCGCCTGGTTCGGCGAGGGCGGCGGCCGGGCCGTGATCGCGTGCGCGCGCGACGACGCGGCGCGACTCGAGGGCGTTCCGCTGCTCGAGCTCGGGGTCGTCGGCGGCGACCGTCTGCTCGAGGTCCCGCTGCGGGAGCTGGAGCAGGCGTGGAGGGGACTCTGATGTGCGGCGTCCTAGGCGTCTGCGCCCCCGACCGCGACGTCGCGCGGCTCGCCCACTTCGGGCTGCACGCGCTGCAGCACCGTGGCCAGGAGTCGGCCGGGATCGCCGTCTCCGACGGGGGCCACCTGACCGTGCTTCGCGATATGGGCCTCGTCGCGCAGGTGTTCAGCGAGCAGAAGCTCAGCGGCCTGCGCGGCCAGCTCGCGATCGGCCACACGCGCTACTCCACCACCGGCTCCGCGCAGTGGTCGAACGCGCAGCCGATCGTCCAGCACGGCCGCGTCCGCACCGTTGCCCTCGGCCACAACGGCAACCTGGTCAACGCGGGCGAGCTGCGTGACGAGCTGGCCGCCGACGGCGTCAGGCTGGGATCGAGCTCGGACACCGAGCTGATCGCGGCGCTGATCGCGAACGACCCGGCGCCACTCCCCGATGCGGTCGCAAACGCGATGGGCCGGCTCGAGGGCGCGTACTCGGTGACCGCGCTGGCCGAGGGCAAGCTGCTCGCCTTCCGCGACTCGCACGGCTTCAGGCCGCTGGCGCTCGGGCGCCTGGGGGACGGCTGGGTGGTCGCCTCCGAGACCTGCGCGCTCGATCTCGTCGGCGCCGAGCCGGTGCGCGAGCTCGGGCACGGCGAGCTGCTGGTCGTCGACGAGGACGGGCTCGATTCGAGGCAGGCGGTTCAGCCGGCTGCGGGCGCGCTCTGCATCTTCGAGTTCTTCTACCTCGCTCGGCCGGACACGCGGCTCGAGGGAGTCGAGGTCCACGCCGCGCGCGTACGGATGGGTGAGCGGCTGGCCGAGGAGGCGCCTGTCGAAGCCGACCTCGTCCTCCCGATTCCCGACTCCGGGACGCCGGCGGCGATCGGCTTCGCGCGGGCCTCCGGCATCCCGTTCAGCGAAGGGTTGATCAAGAACCGCTATGTCGGCCGCACGTTCATCCAGCCGGACCAGGGGCTGCGCCAGCAGGGGATCAGGCTCAAGTTCAACCCGCTCGCCGAGGTCGCGGGCGAGCGGGTGGTGATCGTCGACGACTCGATCGTCCGCGGGAACACGACCCGGCAGATCGTCGCGATGCTGTTCGACGCCGGCGCGAGCGAGGTGCACGTACGGATCTCCTCGCCGCCGGTGATCGGACCGTGCTTCTACGGCATCGACCTCGCCGACGAGAGCGAGCTGATCGCCGCCTCGAAGTCGGTCGAGGAGGTGCGGGCGTCGATCGGAGCGACGTCGCTCGCCTACATCTCGCTCGCCGGGCTCCAGGCGGCGACGCGGCGACCAGCCTCGGCGCTGTGCCGCGCGTGCCTGACCGGCGAGTACCCGACCCGGATCCCGGCAGGCCGCCGGCTGGCGAAGCTGAGGTTCGAGCCGGCGCGTGCGTGAGCACGCGCCGGCCTCGACCTACTGCTCGAGCACGCGGCTCGCCTTGGCGATCCCCCGGCTGATCAGGTAGCCGAACGTCAGCGCGGTGGTGGCGGTCACGAACGCGCCGGCGCCGACCTCGTCGCTCGCCGCCCAGATGATCGCGATGATGATCCAGACGATCAGGAACACGGCGAGCTCGGCGTTTCCCGGGATGGGCAGGCGAGCACCGGCGACCGGCTGGAAGCCGTACCCGCCGGAGGACGAGCCACCGCCGGTCGTCGTCGCGGTGCCGGTGCTCCCGGACGACTCGGGCTCTTCTGGAGTGGACACGTGCGCTCCTTCGGTCGAGGGTTGAGCGACATATGTGCCCTAAGCCGCGTGACCCGGAACGTGGACGAGCTCGAGCTTGATCCCATCGGGGTCGTAGAAGAAGACCGCGTAGTAGCCGGGGATGTACGAGTACTCCTCCGGCCCACTCTCGATCGGGACGCCGCGTGCCCGCAGCCAGTCGGCCCGCTCGTCGACCTCGAATCGCGACGGCGCCTCGAAGGCGACGTGGTGCACGCCGATCCGGTACCGGTCGAACGGCCCTCCCGTCTCGGTCTGCGCCTCCCGGAGTCCGAGCGAGCTGCCGGGGCCGGAGATGTACCAGATCGTCTCGCCGCGCTCGCCCTCGACCTCGCCGACCCGCTGCCAGCCGAGCGGCTCGAGGAGCTCTCGGTAGAACGGCAGGCTCCGGAGAATCGAGCTGACGACGAGGTCGACGTGGTGGAAGCCGGTGGAGCGCACGTCCTGCCGGCTCCATCTTCTATCTCGGGCCGGATACCTCCCGGCCGTAGCGCACGGCCCGCGTTGCCGCACGGCGGTCGACGCCCTCGTCGAGCAGCTGCTGGCGCTCCTCGCTCTCGCGCGCCCAGCGCAGGAACAGCCACGCCAGCGCGCCGAGCGTGACCAGCGAGCCCTCGAGCATCATCACCCCGCCGGCGATGCCCTGGTCGGCATGCGCGGAGATCCCCCACCGCTCGACGGGGTGCTCGTACGCCGTGTAGAAGACGCCGCCCGACCAGACGAAGATGTTGCCGAGGATCGTCTCGACCACCCGGACGGAGGCGATGTAGCCGAGCTTCATGCCCGTGCCGAACCACTCGGGCCCGGGCAGCACCTCGACCACCGGTGCCCACATCAACGCGCCGCAGGCGAAGAAGAGCAGATGCTGGACGGCGTGGATCCCCGAGTGGTGGATGGCCGACTGGTAGGCGACGGGCAGGTGCCAGAGCAGGAGGTTGGCCGCCCAGATCGGGAAGGCGATGTAGGGCAGCGTGAGGAACCGCAGGCGCATCACCGCAGGCAGCGCGAGCACCGGCCTGAGCAACGGCCCGGTCAGGCCGGCGACGAAGCAGAGCGGCGCGAGGTCGCCGAGCAGGATGTGCTGGATCATGTGGACGAAGAAGAACTGCCGCTCGCCGAGCGCGTGGATCGGTGAGGCGACGGCGAGGAACGCGAGGATCAGCCCGAGGCCGAAGACGAGGCGCCGCCAGAGCTCGACGGGCGTGCCGCGGCTCGCGAGCGTCGCCGCGCGGCGGTAGTAGAGGAAGCCGGAGGCTGCGATCAGCAGGAACGCCGCGGGATCGAACGTCCAGCTGGTCAGGGGCGACGGGCCCACGAGGTCAGTGTAGGGCCGCCTCCCGGCCTAGACTCGCACCAGTGGGCACGGAGCCGACCTACGAGGCGGCGGGAGTCTCGCTCGCGACCGCCGGAGCGGTGGTCGAACGGCTGCGGGCGGCGGTCGAGTCGACCGGAGCTTCGGGGTTCGGTGCGTTCGCCGGCCTTTACCCGCTCGACGACCGGCGGCTGCTGGCGGCCTCGATGGACTCGATCGGGACGAAGCCGATGGTCGCGCGGGAGCGCGGGCTGCTGCGCAACTGCGGCGCCGACATGGCCGCGCACTGCATCAACGACGTGGCGACGACGGGCGCCGTCCCTCTCTTCCTTCTCGACTATGTCGCCGCGAACCGGCTCGAGCTCGAGCAGGTGGCGGAGCTGGTCGAGGGCGCGGCCGAGGTCTGCCAGGCGGCCGGGTGCGCGCTCGTCGGCGGCGAGACGGCAGAGATGCCCGGTGTCTACCGGGAGGGCGAGCTCGACTTCGCCGCCACCTGCGTCGGGCTCGTCGATCGCGCCGACGTGATCGACGGGTCGCGGGTGGAACGCGGTGACGTCGTCGTCGGCTTCCCCTCCGCAGGGGTGCACGCGAACGGGTTCTCGCTCGTCCGCCGGGTGCTCGAGGTGGAGGACTACGACGGCGCCGATCTGCTCGCGCCGACCCGGCTGTACCTCGACGACGTCCACGCCTTGCGGCGCGAAACCGACGTCCGCACGCTCGCGCACGTGACCGGCGGCGGGATCGAAGGGAACCTCTCGCGGGTGCTGCCGGACGGGCTGCACGCCGAGATCGACTGGTCTTCGTGGGAGCGGCCGCCGGTATTCGAGTGGCTTGCGCGGCACGTGGACGAGGACGAGCTGCGCCGCGTGTTCAACCTGGGGATCGGCTACTGCGCGGTCGTGCCGGAGGCGGCGGGGCGGCAGGTGATCGGGCGCATCGCGTGATCGGCATCCTTGCGTCCGGTGAAGGGACGAACCTGCAGGCGCTGATCGACGCGGGGTTGCCGATCGTCGCGGTGGCGTCGAACCGCGCCGAAGCGCGGGCGCTGGAGCGGGCGCGGGAAGCCGGGATTCCCGCCGGCGTGTTCGAGCTTCCGCAAGGCAGTGACAGGCTCAAGCCTGTCACTGCCGTTCGCCGCGACCTGGCGATGGCCGACTGGCTGGCCGACCGCGGCGTCCGGCTCGTCGTGCTCGCGGGATACATGCAGCTGCTGACGCCGGCGTTCCTCGAGCGCTTCGATCCGATCGTCAACGTCCATCCCTCCCTGCTACCCGCCTTTCCGGGGCTGCGGGCGATCGAACGTGCCGTCGAGGCAGGCGTCCCCGAGACGGGCGTGACCGTGCACCTGGTCGACGAGGGGATCGACACAGGCCCGGTGCTCCGCCAGGAGCCGGTGCCGGTCGAGCCGCGGGCGACGCTGGTCGAGCGGATCCACGCGGTCGAGCACCGGCTGCTGCCAGAGGTGGTGAGAGAGCTCTGCGCGCGCTGATCTCCGTGTACGACAAGTCGGGGCTGGAGGGCTTCGCGGGCGGCCTGCACGAGCTCGGGTGGGAGCTGGTGGCGAGCGGCGGCACCGCGGCGTTCCTCGACGAGCACGGGCTGCCGGTGACGCAGCTTGAGACGCTGACGGGGTTCGCGGAGTTGCTCGGGCACCGCGTGGTCACCCTGCACCCGGCGGTGCACGGCGGCATCCTCGCCCGCCGTGACGTGCCCGAGGATCTGGCCGACCTGGAGGCGCACGGGATCGAGCCGTTCGACCTCGTCGTCGTCGACCTCTACCCGTTCGCCGAGACCTCCGGGCGGCGCGGGGTGACCGAGGACGAGGTGGTCGAGATGATCGACATCGGCGGCCCCACGCTGCTGCGTGCGGCGGCGAAGAACTTCCTCCACGTCGGGGTGGTCGCGCGGACGGAGCGCTACGAGCCCGTACTGGCCGAGCTGCGCGAGGCGGGCGGGCTCTCTGTGGACACGCGGCGCTCACTCGCCGGCGAGGCGTTCGCCGTGACCGCTACCTACGAGTCGGCGATCTCGGCGTGGTTCGGTGAACAGGAGGGGTTCCCGGACGCGCTGGTCCCCACGTTCTTTAAGCAACGCGACCTCGCGTACGGCGAGAACCCGCACCAGCGGGCGGCGTACTACGCCGAGGCGGGCACGCGGCGGCACCTGCTCTCCCGGGTCGAGCAACACGGCGGGAAGGAGCTCTCGTACAACAACCTCAACGACCTGTCTGCAGCGCGACGGCTCCTGGAAGAGCTCACGCTGCCCGCCTGTGTGATCGTCAAGCACGCGAACCCATGCGGGGCCGCGGAGGCGGATTCGGTCGAGGAAGCGTACGAACGTGCGCTCGGCGCCGATCCCGTGTCGGCGTACGGCGGGGTCGTCGTCCTGAACCGTCCCGTGTCCGTCGAGCTCGCCGAACGGATCACCGGTCAGTTCGTGGAGGTGCTGTTCGCGCCGGGGTACGAGGAGGACGCGCTCGACGTGCTGCGCCGGAAGGAGGGCATGCGGGTGCTCGACTCTGCCGAGCGGCGGACGGCGTCCGACCGCGAACGCGACTACCGGCGGGTGATCGGCGGGCTGCTGGTCCAGGAGCGCGACGACGACTCCGAGGGCCGCGAGTCGATGAGCGTCGCCTGCGGCGCTCCGTCGGAGTCGGACTGGGAGGACCTCCTGTTCGCCTGGCGCGTCTGCCGGCACGTGACGTCGAACGCGATCGTGATCGCCAAAGGCCTGCGGACGATCGGGATCGGCGCCGGGCAGATGTCGCGCGTCGACGCGGTGCGGATCGCGGTCGCGAAGGCGCGCGAGCACGGGCACGACCTCGCGGGCGCCGTTCTCGCCTCCGACGCCTTCTTTCCGTTTCCGGACGGCCCGGCGCTGGCGCTCGAGGCAGGCGTCGGCGCGATCGTCCAGCCGGGCGGCTCGAAGCGCGACGCCGACGTGGTCGCAGCGGTCGAAGCGGCAGGCGCGACGATGGTCCTCACCGGCCGTCGCCATTTCCGGCACTAGGGGCGAGGCGCAAAGCAGTGACAGGCTCAAGCCTGTCACTGCTTTCGAAGTGCGCAGCAGCGGTAGCGTTCGACGATGACGCTCGCACCGCCCGCATTCGACGACGTCCTGGCCGCGCGCGGGCGGATCGCACCCTACCTCCGCGAGACGGCGTTGAACAACTACCCCGCGCTCGACGAGCTCGTCGGCGCCGAGACCTGGGTCAAGCACGAGAACCACCACCCGGTCTGCAACTTCAAGGTGCGCGGCGGAGTCAACCTCGTTTCGCAGCTCTCCGACGACGAGCGGCGCCGCGGAGTGATCACCGCCTCGACCGGCAACCACGGCCAGTCGATCGCGCTCGCCGGCCGGATCTTCGGCGTGCGGGCGATCATCTGCGTTCCCGAAGGCGCGAACCCCGTCAAGGTGGGCTCGATCCGGGGCCTCGGCGGCGGGATCGTCGAGCACGGTCGCGACTTCGACGACGCGCGCGAGCACTGCGAGGCGCTGGCGGAGGAGCACGGCTACCGCTACGTCCACTCGGGCGACGAGCCACACCTGATCGCCGGCGTCGGTACCCATACCCTCGAGGCGCTCGAGCGGCAGCCCGACCTCGACGTCCTCGTCGTTCCGATCGGCGGGGGCAGCGGCGCCGCCGGCGCCTGCATCGCGGCCGCGGCGATGCGGCCCGCGCTCCGGGTGATCGGGGTCCAGTCCGATGCTGCGCCGGCCGCCTACCGCTCGTGGCGGCAGGGCGCCGTCGCCGAGGACGAGATGCACACGGCCGCCGAGGGGCTTGCCACCAGGATCGGCTTCGAGCTCCCGCAGCGGATCCTGCGCGAGCACCTCGACGACTTCGTCCTCGTCTCCGAGGACGAGCTCCGGGCCGCGACCCTTGCGATGCTGGAACGCACCCGCAACCTGATCGAACCGGCCGGCGCTGCACCGCTCGCCGCGGCGCTGAAGCTCGACCTGGCCGGGAAGAAGGTCGGCCTGATCGCGAGCGGCGGGAACATGACGCTCGCTCAGCTGCGGGACCTGCTCGCGGCTCCGGCGTAGACTCCCGCGCGTGCCGACCGAGGGCCGCATCCCCTACGCCGGCGGCGAGACCTGGTATCGCATCGTCGGCGACGGCGAGGAGCCCGGCAAGCTGCCCCTCCTTTGCCTGCACGGCGGGCCGGGCGCGCCGCACGACTACCTCGAGCCGCTCGAGCAGCTCGCGGCCACCGGCCGGCGCGTCGTCTTCTACGACCAGATCGGCTGCGGCCGTTCCTGGGTCGAGAAGCCCGCCGAGCTCTGGACGGTCGAGCTGTTCGTCGCCGAGGTGCAGGCCGTCCGCGACGCCCTCGGCCTGGACCGGACGCACGTCTTCGGCTCGTCCTGGGGCGGCATGCTGGCGATGGAGTACGCGCTCACGCGACCTGCAGGCCTCGCGAGCCTCGTCCTCTCCTCCTCGCCTGCGAGCATCCCGCTCTGGGAAGAGGAGACCGGCCGGCTGCGCCGCGAACTCCCGGCCGAGGTCCAGGCGGTCCTCGACGAGCACGAGCAAGCGGGCACGCTCGACTCGCCCGAGTACGAGGCGGCGACCATGGAGTTCTACAAGCGCCACGTCTGCCGGATCGACCCGTTCCCGGACTTCGTCCGGCGCACCTTCGACGGTCTCGCCGCGCACCCCGACGTCTACCTGACCATGCAAGGCCCGAACGAGTTCGTGATCACCGGCACGCTGAGGACCTGGAACATCACCGGCCGCCTCGGCGAGATCGCCGTCCCGACGCTGATCACCGCCGGCGCGCACGACGAGTTCACGCCGCTCCAGGCGAAACACCTGAACGACGGCATCGAAGGATCGGAGCTCGTCACGTTCGAGAGCTCCTCGCACATGCAGTTCGTCGAGGAGCCCGAGCGCTACCGTGATTTGGCTGCGGCGTTCCTCGACCGCGTCGAGCGGCGATAGGCTGGCGCACAGTGGCGCGCGAGTTCCCGACGCTGCTCGACCTGATCGGCGGCACGCCGATCGTCCGCCTCCAGAAGATCGGCCGGGAGCTCGGCTGCACCCTCCTGACGAAGCTCGAGTACCTGAACCCGGGCGGCTCGAACAAGGACCGGATCGCGCTGAGCATGATCGACGAGGCCGAGCGCACCGGGAAGCTCCGCCCGGGCGGCACGATCGTCGAGCCGACCTCGGGGAACACCGGCGTCGGGCTGGCGCTCGCCGCGGCGATCAAGGGCTACAAGATGATCTTCGTCGTCCCCGACAAGGTCGCGCCGGAGAAGATCGCGCTGCTGCGCGCGTTCGGCGCCGACGTCGTCATCTGCCCGACCGCCGTCGAGCCCGACTCGCCGGAGAGCTACTACCTCGTCTCGGACCGGCTCGCCGAGGAGATCCCCGGCGCCTACAAGCCCGACCAGTACTCGAACGCCGGCAACCCCGAGGCGCACTATCGGACAACGGGGCCCGAGATCTGGGAGCAGGTGGGCGGTGACCTCGACGTGGTCGTGATCAGCGTCGGCACCGGCGGGTCGATCACCGGCACCGCCCGCTACCTGAAGGAGCGCCATCCCGACCTCGTCGTCGTCGGCGCCGACCCCGAGGGATCGATCTACTCGGGCGGCCCCGTGCATCCGTACCTGGTCGAGGGAATCGGCAAGGACACGTTCCCGGCCACCTTCGACCCGTCGGTGGTGGACGAGTACGTGCAGGTCTCCGACCGCGACACGTTCGTGACGACGCGTCGGCTCGCCCGCGAGGAAGGCATCCTCGCCGGCGGCTCGGGCGGGACGTCGGTCTTCGCGATGCTGGAGGCGGCGAGACGCCACGGCCCCGGGAAGACGATCCTCACCACGATCCCCGACGGCGGCCGCGGCTACCTCTCGAAGGTCTACGACGACAACTGGATGCTCGAGCACGGCTTTCTCGAGCGGCACGGGCCGCCCGACACGGTCGAGCAGGTGCTCGCGTTCAAGCACGCGGAGAACGGCGTGCCCGATCTCGTCACCTGCGAGCCGCACGAGAAGCTGGGCGCCGCGATCGAGCTGATGCAGCGGTACGGGATCTCGCAGCTGCCGGTCGTCCGGAATGCGCCCGTCGAGAGCCTCGCCGACGTGATCGGGTCCCTGAACGAGCGCACCCTGCTCGATCGCGTCTTCCGCAACCCGGATGCGCTCGGCGAGGACGTTGCCGCAGCGATGCAGCCCCCGCTCGGCGCCGTCGACATGCTCGACTCCGTGGACGAGGTCTTCGCCGATCTGCGCGAGCGCAACCAGGCGGTCGTCGTCGCACGTGACGGCAGGCCGGAGGCGGTGCTCACCCGCTCCGACCTGCTCGAGTACCTCGCCCACCGGCGCTAGGCCGGTTGCGCGTCGCGCTGGTCTCCGACGCGCATGGCAACGCCGTCGGGCTGCGTGCGGCGCTCGACGACATCGCCGGCCGCGACGTCGACGCGATCGTGGCGCTCGGCGACATGGCCCAGGGCGGGCCGCAGCCCGCCGAGTGCCTCGACCTCCTTCGCGGCTCCGGGGCAAGCGTCGTGCTGGGGAACTCGGACGCGTTCCTGCTCGATCCGAACGCGTCGAAGGAGCCGCCCACCGAGCGGCATCTGGTCCAGCGCGACTGGACGCTCTCGCAGCTCTCGGAGGACGACCTCGCCTTCATCCGAGGCTTCGAGCAGACGGTCGAGCTCGATCTCGGCCACTCGCGGCTGCTCTGCTTCCACGGTTCGCCGGCGGACTACGACGAGGTCGTACTGCCCGAGGACCCGCCGGACCCGTTCACCGGGGCGGACATCCTCGCCGGAGGCCACGTGCACGTCCCGCAGCTCCGCCGCGTCGGCGCCTCCTGGTACGTGAACCCGGGCAGCGTCGGCTGCGGCTACGACCACCGTCAGCCGGACGACGACTTCCGCTTCGACGCCTGGGCCTCGTACGCGATCGTCGAGGCGGCGTCGGTCGAGTTCCACCGCGGGCCGTTCGACCTCGACGAACTCGACCGCGTGACGCGCGCGGCCCGGATGCCGCTCGCCGGGGAAGTCTTCGACCGCTATCGGCGTTCCTGAACGCATGCGGCTGTACAACTCCCAGCTGTCCGGCAACTGCTGGAAAGTGCGCCAGATCCTCGCCCTGCGCGGGATCGACTACGAGCGGGTCGAGGTCGACGTCTTCGACCGCTCGAACCGGCCCGAGCTCCTCGGCGGCAAGAACCCCGCGTTGCGCGTGCCGACGCTCGAGCTGGACGACGGCGAGCACCTGGCCGAGTCGAACGCGATCCTCTGGTATTTCGGGGACGGCTCGCCCTACGTGCCGGACGACCCCCTCGAGCGCGCGCGCGTCCTCCAGTGGATGTTCTTCGAGCAGTACGAGGTGGAGCCGTCGATCGCGGTCGCGCGGTTCTGGATCACGCTGCTCGGCGAGCGCGATCGGTACGTCGCCGAGCTCGAGTCCAAGCGGCGCGCAGGCAATCGCGCACTCGCCGCGCTGGACGCCCACCTCGACGGTCGCGAATGGCTGGTGGGCGACGCCTTCACGGTCGCGGACATCTCCGTGTACGCGTACACCCATCTCGCGGAGGAGGGCGACTTCGACCTCGGGGAGTATCCGAACGTCCGGGCGTGGATCGAGCGCGTCGCGGCGGTGCCCGGCCACGTCCCGCTCGACGCCTAGGCGGTAGGGATGGAGACCCTCTCGGTCGCGCAGTTGCGCCGCTACCTGGTCGCGCACCAGGGGTATGCCGCCCGGTTCCGCCGTGCGCGGGCCGACGACGTCGCCGCGGCGATCCGCCGGCTCGGGTGCGTCCAGCTGGACTCGATCTCGACCGTCGGCCGGGCGCACCGGCTCACGCTCGGCTCGCGGATCGGCGCGTACCCGGAGACGACCGTCTCACGGCTCCTGAAGGGCGGCCGCATCTTCGAGTACTGGGCGCACGAGGCGTGCCTCGTCCCGATCGAGGACTACCCGCTGTTCAAGCGGCGGATGGAGCATCTGCGCGAGCGGCACTGGTGGGGGCGGAAGCACGACCACGACCCCGAGCTGAAGGAGCGCGTGCTCGACGCCCTGCGCGCCAACGGCGCGCTGCCGACGCGGTTCTTCGAGGGCGGCGGCGGCGGGGGCATGTGGAACTGGAAGCCGGAGAAGCGGATCCTGGAAGACCTGTTCGCCGCCGGCGAGGTCGTCGTCGCCGGCCGCGATGGGTTCCAGCGGCTCTACGACCTGCCCGAGCGGGTGATCCCGCGGGAGCAGCTGGAGGCGCCGGCGCCGTCGGAGGAGGAGTTCCAGCGGGGGTACGCGTTGCGGGCCGTCCACGGGCGCGGGGCGCTGACCGAGGCCGGTATCGCCGAGCACTGCCGCTTCCGGGGCGGCGCGAAGGCGATGCGGCCGGTCGTGGACGAGCTGGTCGCGGCAGGACTGGTCAGGCGGGTCGCCGTCGACGACGGCGGGCCTCCGGTGATCGTGCCGGCCGAGGCGGAGCTCGACGGAGCGCCGGCCGGCGCCGTGCTCGTGTGTCCGTTCGACAACCTCGTCTGGGACCGCGCGTTCCTCGAACGGATCTTCGGCTTCACGCACGTGATCGAGGTCTACAAGCCGGAGCCGCAGCGGGTCTACGGGTACTACGTGCTGCCGTTCCTCTACCGCGACCGGCTGGTGGGGCGGGCCGACCTGAAGTCCGACCGGGGCGACGGGGTGTTGCGGGTGCGTGCGTTCCACTTCGAGCCCGGTGTCCGCCGCTCGGGCGCGCTCGAGACCGCGCTCGAGAAGGCGCTCGACCGGCTGGCACGAGTGCTCGGGCTCGAACGGGTCGCCCGGTCGGCGTCTTAAGGTGCGAGGCACTGTTAAGAAGCGTCCTGCATGAACGAGGTATCGGTCGAGCAGGCAAGGCGGATCGCCGTCCGTGCGCAGCTCCTCGACGGGTCCGCGACCGGCGTGCTCGAGACCGTCCGCCGGCTCGGCTTCCTCCAGATCGACCCGATCTCGACGGTCGCACCGCCCCAGTACCTCGTCCTCTGGAGCCGGCTCGGCTCATACGACCGAGCCGAGCTCGATCGCCTGCTCTGGGAGGAGCGCAAGCTGGTCGAGGTCGACGCGTTCGTCTACCCGGTCGAGGACCTGCCGCTGCTGCTGGCGCGCGCCAGGCGCAGACGTGAGGACAACGCGCTCGAACGCCGGATCGCAGCGTTCCTCAAGGACAACGCCGCGGTCCGCCGATACGTGCTCCGCGAGCTCGAGCGGCGCGGGCCGCTGCTCTCGCGGGAGATCGAGGACCACCCCACCGTCCGCCGGGAACCGCACAGCTGGTGGGGCGCGCGCAAGATGGGGCTGATGCTGATGCTGCTCAACGACCGGGGCGAGGTCGCCGTCGTCGGCCGGCGACAGGGGCAGCGCGTGTGGGATCTCGCCGGGCGCTGGTATCCGGAGGTCGAGCGCATCCCGTGGCGAGAGGCACAGCGGCAGCTGGCCGAGCAGCGCTTTCGCTCGCTCGGCGTCCGGCTGGAGCGCGGCCGGCTGCTGGCGCACCCGGATGCCGTCGACGGCCCGGTACCGCCGCGGCGCGTCACGTTCCTCTCGCCGTTCGACCGGCTCGTGCACGACCGGAGCCGTGCCGAGGCGCTCTGGGGGTTCCGCTACCGGCTGGAGATGTATGTGCCGCAGGCGAAGCGCGAGCACGGCTACTACGTCCTGCCGATCCTTCGCGGCGACCGGATCGTCGGCCGGATCGAGCCCGTGCACGACCGCAAGGCGGGGCTGCTGCGCGTGGCGGGCGTCTGGTGGGAGCACGGCGTGCGACCGTTCTCGCTCGACCGGCCGCTTCGGAACCTCGCGCGCTGGCTGGGGGCTAGGATCGCGTGATGGACTTCGAGACGCGGGCGATCCACGAGGGCCAGGAGCCCGACCCGGCGACCGGAGCGGTCACCGTGCCGATCTACCAGACGTCGACCTACGTCCAGGACGCCGTCGGCGAGAACAAGGGCTACGACTACTCGCGCACCGCCAACCCCACGCGCCGCGCACTCGAGACGTGCCTCGCGTCGCTGGAGGGCGCCGAATACGGCTTCGCCTTCTCGTCCGGGATGGGCGCGACGACGACGGTGATGCACCTGATCTCGCCCGGCGAACGGGTCGTGGCGGTGAACGACGTCTACGGCGGCACCTACCGGCTCTTCTCGAAGGTGTACGAGCCGAAGGGATACACGTTCGAGTTCGCGCCGCACGACGGGGTCGTCGAGGCGATCGACTCGCAGACGCGCCTGGTCTGGGTCGAGACGCCGACGAACCCGTTGCTCAACGTCGTCGACATCCGCGCCGTCGCGGACGCGGCGCACGCTGTCGGCGCCGTCGTCTGTGTCGACAACACTTTCGCGACGCCGTACCTCCAGCGCCCGCTCGAGCTCGGAGCCGACATCGTCGTCCATTCGACCACGAAGTACCTGGGCGGCCACTCCGACCTGATCGGCGGGTTCGCCGCGACGAACGACCCGACGGTGGCGGAGCGGCTGGCCTTCCTCCAGAACGGGCTCGGTGCCGTTCCGGGCCCGTTCGACTCGTGGCTCGTCCTGCGCGGGCTGAAGACGCTCGCGCTGCGCATGCAGCGGCACTGCGAGAACGCGGGCGCTGTCGCCCGCTTCCTGGACGGTCACCCGAGCGTGGGGCGCGTGCTGTACCCGGGACTGCCCGGCCATCCCGGCCACGACGTTGCCGCGCGCCAGATGTCCGGCTACGGCGGAATGGTCTCGTTCCTCGCCCAGAGCGCCGAGGAGGCGGTCACCCTCGTCTCCCGCACGGCGATCTGGAAGCTGGCCGAGAGCCTGGGCGGCGTCGAGAGCCTGATCGAGGTCCCCGCCGCGATGACGCACGCCTCGACCGCCGACGCGCCGTTCGCGACGCCGCCGAACCTCGTCCGCCTCTCGGTCGGAATCGAGTCGGCCGCCGACCTGGTCGCCGACCTCGAAACCGCGCTGGTTCGCACCGCCGCGACGGCCTGACGACGGCCTGACGCTCCGACCTCGCCTCCAGAGTCCCAACCGGACCTGTCTCCGAGGGCCATGCCCCAGTCTCTGAGACTGGGGTTGAAACAATTGAGCAACAGTTCGTCCACAGGAGTGCGGGACACTTCGGTGAGAATCAGGCCGTGACCGGCCCCGATCTGATCGACCTGCACCACCAGGGCGAGCGCGTCGTCGGATGCTATCTGCTCGAGACCGCGGACGGGCTCGCGCTCCACGACTGCGGGCCGACCACCTGCCTGCCGGCGCTGAAGCAGGCGCTGGGCGACCGTAGCCTCGAGCTCACCGACCTCCGCCACCTGCTGCTCTCGCACATCCATCTCGACCACGCCGGCGCGGCCGGCACGATCGTCCGCGAGCACCCCGGGCTCCGCGTGCACGTGTCCGAGATCGGCGCGCCGCACGTCGTCGACCCGTCACGGCTCGAGGCCAGTGCCCGCAGGCTCTACGGCGACGCCTTCGACGTCCTCTGGGGAGAGCTCGCGCCGGTCCCGGAAGAGAACGTCGAGGTGGTGAGCGACCGTGTCGTCGGGCTCGAGTGCTTCCCGTCGCCCGGTCACGCGTCGCACCACGTCTGCTATCTGCACGAGGACGGGACGCTGTACGCCGGCGACGCGGCAGGCGTACGCATCCAGCCGGCTCAGTATGCGATCCCGGTGTGCCCGCCGCCCGACCTCGACGTCGAGGCCTGGTTCCGGACCTTCGACGAGATCGAGCGGCGGCAACCACGGCGGCTGGCGCTGATCCACTTCGGCGTCGCCGAGTCGCCGTCCGAGCACCTCGCGCTCGTTCGCGAGGAGCTGACGAAGTGGGCGGAGCGGGGTCGCCAGGATCTGGACGAGCAGGCGTGGGTGGCAGCTGCCCGGCGTGACCTCGAGGCCGCCGTCGGCGCTGAGGAGGCCGACCACTGGGAGCGGGCGGCGCCTCTGTGGCAGTCCTACGTCGGGATGAAGCGGTACTGGGACAAGCAGCGCGCAGCGGCCGGTTAGGCCCGCTCGCCGAACGCGAGTTCCGCCTGCTCTTCGCGGGCCGGGCGATCTCCTTCCTCGGGAACGCGATGGCCCCGATCGCGCTCGCGTTCGCGGTCATCGACCTGACCGGGTCGAAGTCCGACCTCGGCCTCGTCCTGGCCGCACGCGCCGTGCCCCAGGTCGTGTTCCTCCTGATCGGCGGCGTGTGGGCCGACCGGCTCCCGCGGAACAAGGTGATGGTCGTCTCCAGCATCGCGAGCGGCGCGACGCAGGCCGCGGTCGCGGCCCTTCTCCTCACCGGCAACGCAGAGCTCTGGCAGCTGCTCCTGTTCGGCGGCCTCAACGGCGTCTCGACCGCGTTCTTCTTCCCGGCGTCGGCCGGGATCGTCCCGCAGACAGTCCCGCCGGAGCTGATCCAGCAGGCGAATGCGACGCTTCGGCTGGCGCTGAACTCGACGAACGTGCTCGGCGCCGCGCTGGGCGGCGTGATCGTCTCCGTCTCCTCACCGGGGTGGGCGATCGCCGTCGACTCGGCGACCTTCCTCCTGAGCGCCCTCTTCATCGGCGCGATGACCCTCCCCGCCTCGCTCCGGCTCGAGATCCCGAGCTTCCTCGGCGAGCTGAGGGACGGCTGGCGCGAGTTCAGCTCCCGCACCTGGCTGTGGGTGATCGTCGTCCAGTTCTCGGTCGTGAACGCGTGCGAAGGCGGATCGCTGAACGTGCTCGGACCGGTGCAGGCGGACGCCCACTTCGGGCGGCTCTGGTGGGGCGCGATTCTCGCCTGCATCGCCGCGGGCCTGATCGCCGGCGGGGTGACGATGCTGCGCTTCCAACCCCGGCGGATGCTCCTCGTCGCCACCTTCGGCGTCCTCCTGATGGCGCCGACGCTCGTGCTGCTCTCGATCCCCGCCCACGCCGCTGTGATCGCGCTGTCGGGGTTCGTCACCGGGTTCGGGATCGAGATCTTCGCCGTCCTCTGGGACACGACGATGCAGCAGCAGATCCCGGAGGAGAAGCTGTCGCGCGTCTATTCGTACGACATGCTCGGCTCGATCGCGCTCGTGCCGGTCGGCCTGGCCGTGATCGGACCGATCGCCGACGCCTTCGGCACCGAGGCCACGCTCGTCGGGAGCGCCCTCTTCATCGTCCTCGTGACGCTGCCGGTCTTCGCCGTGCGCGACGTCAGGGAGCTGCGAAGGACGTGACGGCGAGCGTCTTCTCCTCGCGCTCGTCGCGGTAATCCGGGCCGAGCTTCTCCTCGAGGGTCCGCTCCAGGTCACCCGACGCCTCGAGCTCCTCGACGATATCGGCGCCGCCGATCAGCTCGCCGCCGACGAAGACCTGCGGGATCGTCGGCCAGCCCGACTGCGCCGAGAGCTCCTGGCGGATCGCCGGATCCGGGAGCACGTCCACGGCCGTGACCGGCGCCCCCGCCCGGCGAAGCGCCTCGAGCGCGCGCAGCGAGTTGCCGCACATCACCATCTGGGGCGTGCCCTTCATGAACAGGGCGACGTCCTCGCCCTCGATCACCTGCTGGATGTTGGAGCTCAGGTCGGTCATTGCGTCCCTTTCGTTCGAATCCGCAGCTCGTGGATCGTGCCGTCCGCGAGCGGCCCTGCGAGGGCGTCGTTGACGAGGCGGTGCTGGTCGATCAGCGCGAGCCCGGCGAACCGCGGGCTCGCGACGGTCACCTGGAAGTGGTCGCCGGTGCCGGTGCGGTCCTGCACCTCGAGCTCGCCCGCATCGGGGAACGCCTGCTCGAGCAGCGTGCGGAGCCTGTCGGTCGCCACGAGCCCATGCTAGCCACAGGCGTTTCGGTGGGGATAGACCCCTGCGTGGTCAGTCGAGGACCGAACGGAACGCCCGCAGGTAGTCGCCGACCATCCGCTCGGGCGAGAAGTGCTGCTGCGCGTACCGGACGAGCTCGAGGGGCTCGAGTCGGTCGGCCTCCTCGATCGCCGCCGCCATCTGCCGGTAGTCGTCGACGATGATCCCGCTGACGCCGTGCTCGATCACCTCGGGGACGGCACCCCAGCGCGTCGCGATCACCGGCGTCCCGCACGCCATCGACTCGATCATCACCAGGCCGAACGGCTCCTCCCACTCGATCGGGAACAGGGTGGC
>Ga0070684_100000638_pt1 | contig 24069 bp, 18 predicted proteins | sample KBSC723LmetaG_FD_65653 | JGI IMG/M metagenome (GOLD analysis project Ga0070684, IMG submission 65653) | Corn rhizosphere microbial communities from Kellogg Biological Station, Michigan, USA - KBS C7.2-3L metaG | ecosystem: Host-associated > Plants > Roots > Rhizosphere ...
GGAATTATTCCGCCGAAAGATGTTGATGTGTTTTTGGTTGCGCCAAAAGGTTCAGGAACTTCTTTGCGCAGAATGTTTTTGCAAGGTCGCGGTTTGAATAGCAGCTACGCAATTTTTCAAGATGCTACGGGTCGTGCTAAAGAGCGCGTGATTGCGCTTGGCATTGCGGTAGGCAGCGGTTATTTGTTTGAAACAGATTTCAAAAAGGAAGTGTTCAGTGATTTAACCGGTGAACGCGGAACGTTGATGGGTTGCATACAAGGTGTGTTTGCTGCGCAGTACCAGGTGTTGCGCGAAAGAGGTCATTCACCTTCTGAAGCATTCAACGAAACGGTTGAAGAGCTCACGCAATCGCTCATGCCGCTTGTTGCCGAGAATGGCATGGATTGGATGTATGCGAATTGTTCAACCACTGCACAACGCGGTGCGCTTGATTGGTGGAAAAAATTCCGTGATGCAACGTTGCCTGTGTTTAATGAATTATACAGCAGTGTTGCAGCGGGTAAAGAATCGCAACGTTCAATTGATAGCAATAGTCAGCCTGATTATCGTGAAAAGTTGAATGGAGAATTGAAAGAATTGCGTGAAAGTGAAATGTGGCAGGCAGGAAAAGCGGTGAGAAGTTTGAGACCGGAAAATCAGAAATAAATTATGAATGCGAAGTTTTAGGCTTCGCATTTTTTTTGAAATATCTTTTATGAGCCGAGCTGTATTGGTACTATGAAACTTCTGTGGAGCCTGTGCCGAACTTGTTTCGGCATCGCACACTTCAACGTTTTGTTCGTTGTTGAACATTGCACATAAATTCTTTATATTGAATCAAATTCTTTCACATGGATGAGCCAATAAAAGAAGAAAATCACTCGGCTGCAACAAATGAAGAAAGTCCATCTGCAACCACAACGACGAATGAAGTAACAACAGCAACAATAAATGAGAAGAAAGAACCTCCCGAAGTAAGTGTTGTAAGAAACTGGAAAGAATATTTGGGAGAATGTTTGTTGATCGTATTCAGCGTTCTGCTTGCATTAGTGCTCACTGAATATTTTAATAGTCTTCATGAAAAAAGTGAAGCGAAAGAAATATTACATCAGTTGCGTGAAGAACTAATCAGCAATAAAGAAAATGCAGCATTACAATACACATATCATCTGCAGGTTTTCAGGAATATTGATTCTGCAAAAAGAAATCCTGCTTATGCGAAACAATTTCTTGACAGTGGGAATATTCATTTAGGTGTTTTAATGCCACATGGAGCGCTATTCAGAGATATGAACGAAGTGGCGTGGCAACAGGCAAAACAAAACGATGTTTTTAAATATCTGGATATTCAAACGTATAGCATACTCACAGATGCTTATGATAACCAGGAACGTTTTCTCAACCTGGAGCCAAATCTTGCAGAACTTCTGATTTCTTACGAATCACGTAAACCGGAAAATTTGCAAGTAACATTAACGCTTATTCATGATGCATTGTTTGCATGGATTGTTGAAAGAACGCCAAGACTTTTAGAAAAATATCAACTCGCTATTGAAAGGTTGAAAAATTATTGAACCTATGAGCAAACTCACACAAATAAAATCACAACTCAATTTCCAGGAAGCGGAACAACGTTTAAAAAAAGTTGCTACAAAAACACCTTTGCAACTAAATAGAAATTTATCAAAGCGATACAATGCAAAAATTTATCTGAAACGCGAAGACTTACAAGTTGTTCGCTCTTACAAAGTGCGTGGTGCATATAACATGATGTGCTCTTTACCAAAAGAACAATTGCAATGCGGTGTTGTATGCGCAAGCGCGGGCAATCATGCACAGGGCTTTGCATTCAGTTGTAAAAAGTTGCATGTAAAAGGTGTGGTATTTATGCCGGTGATCACATCAAAACAAAAAATCAGTCAGACAAAAATGTTTGGTGAAGACAAGATTGAAATAAAATTAATCGGCGACACATTTGATGATTGCGCAGTTGCTGCAAAAAAATTTACAAAAGAAAATGGAATGACGTTTATTCCACCATTTGAAGATTATCGAATCATTGAAGGACAAGGAACAGTTGGTGTTGAAATTTTAGAGCAACTCAATAAAGAAGAATCATTCTCCCCCACCGGGGGAGTTAGAGGGGGCTGTGATTATCTGTTTGTTCCCGTCGGTGGAGGAGGATTAGCTTCAGGTGTTGGAACTTATTTTAAAACATTTTCACCTCAAACAAAAATAATTGGCGTAGAGCCGCAAGGTGCACCATCGATGTTAAAAGCATTTGAAGTTGGTCATCCTGTAACACTTGAAAACATTGATCGTTTTGTTGATGGCGCCGCAGTAAAACGTACCGGTGATATTACTTATAAAATTTGCAAAGAAGTTTTGGATGATCTGCATCTTGTTGCCGAAGGAAAAGTTTGTACCACCATTTTAAAATTATACAATGAAGATGCAATTGTAGTAGAACCCGCAGGAGCTTTATCTATTGCAGTGCTTGATGATTATGCAGAACAGATAAAAGGCAAAACAGTTGTATGCATTGTAAGCGGCAGCAACAACGATATTGATCGCATGCCTGAAATAAAAGAACGCTCTCTTCAATACGAAGGATTGAAACATTATTTTCTTATTCGCTTTGCACAGCGTCCCGGTGCATTGAAAGAATTTGTAAACAATGTGCTTGGTCCGACAGACGATATCACTCGCTTTGAATACATGCAAAAAACAAACAAAGAAAGCGGTCCGGCTTTAGTTGGAATCGAGTTGCAATCAAAACATGATTATGAAGAACTCGTTTCAAGAATGAAGTTATATCATATTGACTTCACTGAGTTGAATAAGGATGATACTTTGTTTGGGTATTTAGTTTGATCGCTATAGCTGCCATGAAAACAGAACGTACAAGTGAGTGACACAACGAACGATGAGCAAAGCGCTAAAAGCTCGCAAAAAAATTATTTCAACACTTTTAATTTTAGAATGGATACCCGATCGCAAGATTCCAAACTGCATCACCAAAACCTATGCTGCTGAAATCCCACTTCGATCCGCTTGTGATCCACGGCTTACGAATAGGAAACGCAACATCAAGCCGCAACACCAGAATGCTTATATCAAAACGTAAACCAAGCCCCGCTCCCACTGCGATTTGGTTTAAAAAATTACTTGAGAATTTTGAACCGAGTCTGGAACTATCTTCTTTTAAAGTCCATACATTTCCCATATCAACAAACGCAGCCCAATTGACAATAGAAAATAATTTTGCACGATACTCTAAATTTAATTCAAGCTTTACATCACCCGGTTGATCGATGTAATAACCTTTGGAAGTATCAGTTGCAAGTTGATAGTAACTTCCTGGTCCTAATGATCTTGATCGAAAAGCTCTTATATCAGTAGTTCCGCCTGCAAAAAATTCTTTTACGAAAGGCATCAAAGTATCATTACCATAAGCATAACCAATACCTGCAAGAAAACGCGTGTTAAATGATCGGTTTCTTCTCAGGCTGTAATAATGCCTTAAATCAATTTCTGCACGGATGTATTGTGAAAAGGGAGTTCCGAAAATCTCTTTTTGTTTTCCTTTTGCCATGTTGGCTCCTGTTACTAAACCAAGAATATTTCCCGAGAGATCAAGATTACCATTGAAATAATAATTGTTGCGTTTGTAATTGACAACATTTCGTGTGTTGTAATTGTAGTTGTAAATGGAACCGATAATAAGTTGTTTTTCTATAGCACGCCGCAAAACAACGTTCGTGTCCAGCGCTGATTTATATTGCTCGGTAATGTGTGCCGGTTGCACAGAATTAATATTTATTAACGTTAACTGGTGCTCATTATATATCGTATTCTTCCATTGATAACCGGCGCTTCCAATGATAGATGTTAATGTATATTCAGCGCTGCTGTTATAAACTTCATACGCCGTTCTGAATCTTGTCTTGGGAACAAAACCTCCATGAACAGGAAGATGGAAAGGAGCAATAACACGGGGCACGTATAAATTCAAATCACCTCCGTAGCGTAAAATATTTGTTCTGTAAGCGCCTGAGATCTGTTTTTCAAAACCACCGTAAGCCGCAGCTGTAAATAATTCTGCGCCCTTCAAAAAATTTCTGTGTCGCCAGCTTATTTGCAGTTCTGTTCCTGTTGTGTTATTTGATCTTGAGAGTTCAGTTACTTCGAATCTTATCGATTTAAAAATGGTAGGCGTTAAATAATAATAAGCATTCAGATAATTTCCCTGCACTGTATCAACAGGCTCAAATCTTGCCTTTACAAATTTGTAAACACCTAAAGTTGTTAAGCGATTAAGTGAAAGATTATGATCGGTGCGGTTATAAACATCACCCGGTTTAAACACAAGTGTGTTGCCGAAAATTTTTGGTTGAAATTTGTTATTAGGATCTACAATTTTATAACCGCCAAACTTTGTCACTTTCGCATGCTGAATATTTGTGTCGCCCTGTATATCATAATCTGCATACACCACTACATCTTTTATTCTGTACACTTGTCTTGCTTCAATCGGCGTTGAATCTTTAACATGAACATCCATGTCAACCTGGTGAGTACCTACTGTGGAATCAACATTTACAATAAGATCATTAGGACTGAAATAAAAAAAACCATGTTCTTTTAAACGCGCATCAATTCGTTCACGTTCTTTTTTTATTTTATCAAGATCATAAGGTTGCTTTGGTTTTAACAACGAAAATTTTTTTGTCGCTAGTTGTATGTTCCTGCTTAACACACTTGAATCATTTGGAAATGTTACGTTTCGAATTGCATAGCGATAAGCAACATGTGCCGTATATGTTGCATTAAGTTGCCTGTTTTTTACAACTGTGTCTAATACAACAGTATCTTTAAAAAAACCAATATTCTCTAAATGATTTTGAAACACCGCACGGTTCTTTTCCAATGCTGCAGAAGATGCAATAACAGGAGGTTCGCCAAATTTTGTTTGTATCCAATGACCTAATCCTTTGCTTTTATTTTTAGGGTTGAAAGCATTGTAGATCCACAGTTTCACAGGTAGGCCCAAAATTTTTGAATTTGGTTTTGGCCGAGCCAATGCTTCGAGTTCATCCTGGAAATCATTCTTAGCATTCTTGGATAATTTTTGATTGCTTGATTCAATTTTTATTTTAGCACCGCGATAAAGAAGCTGATCATCACTGAGACTTTTCGTCGCACTGCATGATGCGAATAAAATAATTATTCCTAAAAAAAATATCAATCGGTTAGCATTCATGTTTTATTTTTTTATGAGCCGGGCTTTTGAATTACTATGACACTTTCGTTGCGTCGCACTCTTGTAACTTTTGATCCGCTAATCATCAATACAAAGCCGCAAAATAAATTTCAAACTTTCGATTTACTACTTGCGATTCATGTTTGCTCACAAAACTTCCGAACGTACAAGTGAGTGACACAACCGGCGATGCCACAACTACTATAGCTTGTCACACAAAAAAATTATTTTGCAGTAGTGTTGTTTGTGGAACTAGGCACCGGTGGCGTGTTTTTAATCTCTTTCTTTTCCTTCCTGCTCATAAACAATTCGCTTAATTTGTTGTAATCATAACTGAGCATGAACGTTACACCGGTTTCAATTACCTGGCCTTCTATCACTCCTTCGTACTGATTTTTACGATACCCGCGGATCATGTAGCGGCCATCTCTTGTAATTTGATAATCGATAGAAACATCACCTGCAATATTTGATGCATTGCGATTGCTGTTTTGTGGCCCCTCAAGTTCGAAGTTGCTTCCTACATTCACTTTTAGTCTGTCATTCATCAATCGTTTGCTTACACCAACATTCAACTGCGTAAGATTTGCAGCCTGCCCTGTTGAATAATCCGTTTCTGAAGTAAGATTGAAATTGATATCAACACCCTTGATTAAATTTCCTGCTAATTGATTCATCTGATCAGTCAACAACCTGCTTGCACTTTGACGAACCATTGCTTCTGTGCCGCCACCACCTGCAGAACTTTGGAAAGGATTTTCACCAACAAATCTTCCGAGCAACAACAATGCAAAAACCTGTTTATTCAACTCCGATTCTTCTGCGCGAACCTGTTGTAACCTTGCATCCACTACGGGCCATTGATTTGCCACATCTTCCGGTAGTGTAATATCAAAAGCGATGATTGGTTTCATTAACTCTCCGGTCATTATCAGGTTTACATTGAAGGGCAGCTTTTGTTTGTATCTGTTCATCTCTGTCTGTGCCGTGTTTCCTAACTGTTGTTCAACCAGGTCTATTGAAGGAACATTTGCAAGATATGTTGCAGTGATGTTGATATTAGCAGACATTGGATCGCCGGTCCATGTTATCGTACTGCCTCGTTGCAAATCAAACTTGCGTTTTAAAAAAGTCATTGATATTTGATACGAGCCGCTCGTTAATTCATAATTACCGGTTAAACTTGTTTTACCGCTTGGATCAATGGCAGCAGCAAGATTAGCGCGACCTTTTACTGTCAATGCATCACCATTGCTTTCATCAATCACCAAAGTAAGTTGTGCGCTGCTGTCTGTTTCAATTGTTGCTGTAACATCAATGCCTTTTAAAGCTGAACGCCTTGCTCCCGCAGTATCCTGATCTGTTACTTTTAATGTATCACCTGGATGATCTTTATCAACAAATTTTACAACACCTTCGCGGCTTACAACTTCTGGGTTTGTGCTTGGAAGCACCATTGCAAAATTTGTTTCTTTATTGATGCGCAAATAAGCATCCGCAGTTGGTGCATTCATATCTCCGCGCAACTTTACGCGTGTATCAATGTTCAATTTTCCATATACAAGCTGATTCGTTGTTTTTGGTGTATTCACTAATGTGAAGTTCTGCGCATTCAAATCAACATTAAAACTATAGTTCTTAAAATCAGTAGTTAATACATCGCCGGTTATAACCGCTTTATTATTTGCAGAATCAAGTAAAGTAAATTGATTGAAATGGATTCCTTTTGAATCAATAGCAATTGCGTCATTGGGTAATTTAAATGTCTCTCCTGATATAGTAGGAGTAATAGAAGCATTTTCGAAACGAATATCGCCATTAACAGCAGGTTGAGCTATAGTTCCCCCAATGTTTACGTTGCCTTTCAAATAACCGGAAATATCTTTTAATTGCCCGGCAGCAAATGGTTTTACAATGGCAAGATTAACATGGTTCATATTTAGTTTGAGGTCCATGCGACCTTCGCCTGTATAATACATGCCGTTCAATTTTAGATCAGTATTATTTCCAAGCAGAGAAACATTCGCAGCGAAAGCGTTTGCTTGTTGATTGTTTACCTGTATGGCAAGATTGCCGATAGTGTCTTGTTGATAAATAACATTGTCAATATGCAGATCGCTTGTAAAGACCGGATTTTTTATCGGATCAGTTATCACAGCATTCCCATTGATCACACCTTGTAACAACAATGAATCCTGGTTAGCAATTTTTGTAATAGTGCTTATTTGAAAATCTTTGAAGTCAATTTTTACAGGCGCATTCATCGTTTGCGACGTGCTGTTGATGCTGAGTAATTGACCGGCGTTGCTTAATGAAAAATTATTTACGAGAATTCCTTTGATAGAATCATACTCAATAAAATTATTGTTTCCTACATCCCAATGCATGTAATCAAGAACAGCGCTGTCGGGTTTCAAGCTCAACTTTACTCCGTTGGTTATTTGACTAAGCAATCCTGCAAGTGCATAATGCGTTTTATTTTTTTGATCTTTTGCATTCAGATTAAAATCAAGTTGATTATTCGCAACAAATCCATCCAGTGAGGTATGATGAATATGCATGGAAGGTGTTCTTATTGCGTTTACAGCAACACCATAATTAAGCCGTTCACTATTTGTGTTTGCAAAAACATTAAGACTATCAATATTTTGCCCGTTGAAAACAAGCAACCGATTTTTTACTGAGAGATTCAGATCATTTGCTGCACTGTTGAAAGTTGTGTGTATAATTGTTGAATCGCTTCCAGCAAGAGATGGCATTAACTGCAACAACAAACCTGTCGGAATGATCGTTGCATTCAACTCCCAATTTTGCGCAGCAATAGTGGTGTCTTTAAAACCCGGCAGATTATAATATCTATTGATCGTCTTCTGTAATGCTTGTGCAAATTCAGTGAGTTTGAACTGTCCTGTTAAACTTGCTTTTAATGCATCAGAATTTATAACGATGCTTTTTTGTTGTGCGGCTGCAGTTGCAATGAGTGATAAACTATCAGTACTTAAAACTTGTCCTGCCCTTGTTACAATAAGATTGTTTATGTTGACAGTTCCGTTCAAGGAATCAGGATTGGTATCCTGCATATCTGCTGCAAGATGACCATGCACATTTAATGTATCAGTCATTAAATGCAACGCTTTCATGTTAAGCGTATCAATTAAAAGATCCAACTTAACAGAAGGATATTTTGGCTTTATATCAGCAGTTGCATCTAAATTCAATTTTATATTTTGATCGTTGATGTTTGCAGTGGAATGAACAATTCCTTTATTTAAATCTCCATTCAAAACAAAATTATTATACTGATATCCTTTCACTACTGCAGAATCAACGGTCACATCATAATGAACCGTTGCTGTCTTCATATCAAGACCGGCACCGCTTACTTTTGCGTTCATAGTTATCCTGCCAAGCATGGTGTCCTGCTTCATCAAATAACCCGCGTCAACATTTCGTAGCGCAACTGTTCCAGCATACTCATTGTTTCCATTCATGTTCCCTTTCACATCAACATTGCCTTTGTTTGTTCTTAACGCAAGTTGTGTGTTGAAACCATTCATGCTTCCGTTAAAAAATCCTGTTAGTGCAAACACATCAGGAAGACGCATTGATGACGGAAGTGTTTTAGGAGGCAATAAACTTAAAACATCATTTTTAGTAGATGTAATTTTTGCGATCTTAATATTATAATATGTGTGCTTTGTATCAGGTAATCCTTTTATGTTCCCGGAAAGTTTTACATACGTTCTTCCAAAGCCGCTCATTTCAAAATTCGGAATAGCAAGATCTCTTACATAACCTTTTGCAGAAGTATTTAAATGTATGATGGATTGTTCATGCCCTTTCATATTTCTTTTAAAGCCCGGCATGAACGCAAGTATATCTTTCACTGCAATGTATGTATTGGAAAGATTTGCATCTACATAAATGCTTCCGGGATCTTTTGTAAGTGCTTCCTGTGACGGATATGTAAGAACCATTCTATCTCTGATCACAGAATTATCTGTTTGCAGTAAAAGATCTTGCAGCGCTGCTTCTTTATCGTTGTAAATAAATTTTGTTTGAAACTTTCTTATATTAAAACCACTTTGTTCAGTAAATGCAAGTTGATTGATATTACCTGCATACGTTGTTGGCGTGAAGATTAAACTATCGGCATTCAACACAAAGCCTCGTATGTTCAGGTGACTAAAATCCATTCCTGATGCGGCTTTTGGCTTGCTGTTATCATCGTAAATTAAGTTGTCATTACTGAAATCAACCTTAGCTAATTCGATCTTCCATGGATTGGATAATTGTTCTTGTGTTTTATTCGCAACTGTATCTTTCACTGCTTTTGCCTGTTGAGTTTTTCCTAACACGATTTTAGCAGAAGTATTTTTCAACTGCACATCTTTCAACTGAATTAATAATGATTGTAGATTCAGGTTTTGAGGATGTGTAATTAGTTCCCCAATATGCAAATCGGCAAGTAAAGCCGAAATATCATTCCTGTAATTGAAATTTATATTAGAAAGATTTAAAGCATCAAGATGCAATGTTGGGTATGCAGTAGCAGCAGAAGTATCAGTTGCCGTTGCAGCAGTTGCTTGAATAAGCGGTTTATATTGATAAATCCTCGCATTGATATTTGATACAGCAATGGTTGGAACATCATACACGAGGTGATCGGGATCAAAAGTTTTTATGCGTGTTTCAAAATTGCCAAGATAGAAATACACATCATTACCTGTTTCATCATCTTTAAAAGTTGTAAGAATGTCTTTTAAAACAATTCTGTTGAGATGAAATTTCAAAGTACTCGCCGTATCCGGCTTAGATGAAGTTTTTTGTTCAGTAGCAAAAGCTTTTACAATGTAGTCGTAATTAAAAACGGTATCAGGTTTTATTCTGTAGATATTTGTACGTATTCCGTTCAGTTCAAGATAATCGACATTCACTTCATTGCTCAACAATTTTAATAAAGCAATATCCACACGCAATTCTTTTCCCGCAAGCAATGTATCCTTATGCTGATCTTCAAAATAAACATCTTTTAAAACGATTTGTTTTGGAAAAGCAATCCTTAACGTTCCGATGGATACTTTTGTTTTTATTTTATTTTCGAGGTAAGCAACGATTTTATTCTTCGCAAAGTTTTGAACTGCCGGTATTTGTATGAGAATAAATACAAGTACCAGCAGAAATATGATACTTACCGTGATCCATCCGATGATCTTTAAAGTCTTGCGTACTATCGGCTTCAAAATGCTAAAGTTTGTTTCTCTGATAATAAAATTATAATGCCACTATTCTAACTTTTAAATTCTGAAGTCAATCTCCTGCGGTTTCGTTTCTGCTGGTATATTCTCAAAAGTTGGTTTAGCGCTGTATATAGTATCATTTCTTTTCCTTTTGTTACCAGTCCTCGTAAACCTTTTTTCTGTTTCCTAAAATTCATTACCAATCCAATTCCGTTTCGCACAAGATTGAAAATGTTGCCCGGAACTCCTTTTGTCGCTATAATATGCACTGCACCATTCGCTGCCGCAAACATTGCGGCCTCAGGCATTTTTTTAGCAAGCCCCTTTAGTCTCTCTTCGTCTTGTTTTACAACAATTTTTGTTTTTGCAATTTCGCGTTGCAAATCCTTCAAATTGTTGATGCCAGACAGATCTTTTTTACTTTTCACCATTGCCGTTGTCATGGTCGTGTGCAGTTTTTTCGAAGAAAATATTAATGACCGTGTTTGTAATTGTTCTTTCCAATACTTTTTTTCTAAAGATCAAAAGCAGAATCAGCACCACAATATAAAAAGCAGATATTATACCAAACCCGAGATATACATTGTTCAACAGTTGACCAAAATACCATGCGATCATCATACTTATAAAAAGAATAATGAAGAAACTCATTACAGCAATCAAAAGTCCTGAGAACATGGCACCTGCAAGTTTTGATATTTTTTCCGTCGCCTCAAGTTTGAGCAATAATATTCTATTTTCCACATAATTTTCTACAGCCAGCTTTGTATCGGCGAAAAAATCCTGTTGTGCCTTCATAGCCTATTTTTTTAGTGTTTGTTGCGCAATTGAATTAATGCAACCTTCATACCAAGAAACAAGTAAATACACATGGTAAAACAAAGAATATAATTCTTTCCGTGAATTTTTTATGTGCCGGGCAGCAAACCTTTTGGCAGCGCCGGTTGCGTCGCACTCTTGTATTGTAAAATTTCTATTCAGCATTTAAAATCCCGCGATGATCGCAAAGGAGCGAAGACGCAAGACCATTTTCATCTTTGCGTCCCATATCCTTGTTTGCTTTGCATGATATTTGTTTATTAATGTTCCGAACGTACAAGTGAGTGACACAACAGACGATGCCACACGTACTAAAGCTGGTAAGCAAAAAATGAAAATGAAAAATAAGCAGATAGAATTATGCAAAGTGCTTGCTCAACTCGTTTAACTGCATCGGCTTTTCCCAAACATGAATGCCTGACATGTTACAATTGGGCGGATCGTGCCTGTATGCACTGATAAGATTAAGTTCTATGCCGGGGAATTTCCTTTTGATCTCTTCTGCCGCATCCCAACCTGAGCCGTCGGGTAAATTGTTGTCGAGAAAAACAACATCAGGATGAACAGTATCAAGCATTTGGAGCCCCTGGGTGAGAGAGTAAGAAAAATAAACTTCGTATTTTCTTCTTGTGAAATAGGATCGCAACAGCAAACAAAAATCTGCCTCATCATCAATGATAAGAATCTTTTTTGCCAGGTCAGTATTCGGGTCAGCCTTTGTTAGCATAAAGAGAAGAAACTGTTAGCCTCTGTGTTTTTGGTACGGATGCTGCGAAATTAGTTCCACAACATAAAGTGAAAGACTAAAACCAAAATGGCATAGTTTTTACTTTGTAAATGTATTCAATTAATCGGTTTAAAAAACAAAAAATTATTGAGCACAAAATGTAAATAAACAGTTGTAAACCGGCAATACCGCTCCGTTATAATGTTAACCTTCAGGAGTGCATGGTTGAGATTTATCCTCAGAAATAAATATTTATTACATTTCCCAAGAATCCAAACAATGATTTTGAGGGTAAAAAAATAATCTTGCTTTTCCTGAAAAACTTATACCGGAGAAAAATTTTCAATTGGTTTGTAACATTTAAAGGTGAATGTTACGGAATGAATGGGGCTTCTGGCTCCATTTTTTTTTAGTTTTTGGCATTATTTTTTGAGTAAGTTTTTTAGAAGATATCGTGGATCTTTTAAAAAATTGTTTTTATGAATCATGCGGCGTATTTAAAATTCGAAGAAACTACTTCAAAGGTTATAGTAGAAGAGATTTACAATCCCATTCATCAAATGGTGCATGTAATATTTGAAGACGGATATGAGAATGTGTTTTTTACTGATATAGAAACTGGCGATTGGATAGAGCAGGATCTTGGTTTCACAAGTCTTGGACAGGCAGTTGGAAAGCTTATTTGCAGTGATGATCCTGCTAAAAAAACAACAAGAAAAATTGTGTGGTATCATGAGAACAACGGCAAAAAACCATTACACTTTGGCTTCTTAAAATATCATTCAGCAGGAAATACTTTTTACGCAATTTTTGCTTCTAACAAAAGATACATGTTCACATTGTTTAAGAACAAGCATCTGTGGAAAGTTTTAAGTCATGTAAATCTTCATTCATGGAATTTTGACCTGGATTATTTCCAGGAAGTTCCATTTATTTTAGACATGTATAAGTTATAACGTTCAACGTAACAACTTTTTCAGGCTGAAAAAACTTATACCCTGTGAGTATATGCAGCGATGACAGATGAACCACAGGTTTTATTTTTTTTTGATATAACAGCGCGCTAAAAATGGGTATTATTTTACTCAGGTGAATGGTGAGCGATCAATAGTGAAGAGTGAAGAGATAAGATACATCACGATATTTTTTTTATCACGGCATTCAGCGCTTTTAAAGAGATAAATACAGTATCACCAATATTTATTTTTCTCAACTCTTTTTCATCCACATTTATTTTAAGAATATTATTTCCAACAGAAATACTCACCACGCAAGAATTTGAATCATTTTCGAGTTGGACAACATCACCGGTTAAATTTATGTCTTTGCTGTTTTGTTGATTGAGTAACACTTCAGAAGGAATTCCGGTGCTTCTTATTTTTCCGTTTTCAAGGATGATGATAGTATCGCTCATTTTGTGTATTTCAGAAAAGTCATGGCTCACAAGAATAGTTGTAAGATTAAATTCTTTATGCAACTTTAGAATGTGGTCCTGCAATTTCAAACGCATTTCTGTATCGAGTGCGGAAAGCGGTTCATCAAGTAACAACAATTTGGGTTTGCGAACCAAAGCTCTTGCTAATGCCACTCTTTGTTTTTGCCCACCGGAAAGTGTATCCGGCTTTCTGTTTTGCAATTGCTCAAGATCCATTACATGCATCAACTCTTCCACAATAATTTTTGACTCGCCTTTTTCTAATGCATAAGATAAATTTTCTTTGACTGTCATGTTAGGAAAAAGTGCATACTCCTGGAATACAAAACCAACTTTTCTTTTTTGCGGAGGAAGATTGAACTTTCTTTTTGTATCAAGCCAGGTCTCATTTTCAAAAATTATTTCACCATTTTCCGGAGAAGTCAGACCGGCAAGCATACGAAGGATCGTTGTTTTTCCTGCACCCGACGCGCCATACAATGCAACGAGTTTTCCTTGTTCCGTTTCAAAAAAAACGTCAAGCTCTATCGGTCCCTGCGATGTTTGAAGTGTTTTATACAGTTTACAATGCATCATATATAGCTACTTCTCGAAAAGCGCTGATTTAAAAAATAGACGGTGAGCAAAATAACGAAAGTAATAATGAAGAGGATGGATGCATACACATTTGCATTATTGTAGTTCATCATTTCCACTTCATCATAAATTGCGATGGAAGCAACTTTTGTTTCACCGGGAATATTACCACCGATCATTAGCACAATCCCAAATTCTCCAATGGTATGTGCAAACGTAAGCACAATGCCAGTCAATAACGACGGACGCATATTCGGTAGCAAAATTTGTGTAACAGTTTGCCATTTGCTTTTGCCCAATGTGTAAGACGCTTCCCTTAATGATGGTGAAAGACCCGCAAATCCTGATTGAATAGGATGCACCATGAATGGTAAACTATATATCACAGAAGCAATCACTAAGCCCGCAAAAGAAAATACCAGCCGGACATCAAAATAATTTTCAAGAAATTTTCCAAAAAAATGTGAAGGACCAAACGCCAGAAGCAAATAAAATCCAAGCACTGAAGGCGGTAACACCAATGGCATGCTTACAATTGCTTCAATGATTGTTTTACCTTTGGCTTTTGTGTAGGCAAGCCAGTATGCAAACGGAACAGATAAGATCAATAAAATCACTGTAGTGATCAATGCGAGCTTTGCTGTTAACCATAAAGGTTCTGGATCGATCATAAGGAATTATTTTTGAAATTTTTATAACCAGATTACTACTGTATTTGCTTTTGTTGTATCATTCTCCGAAGAAGTCTTTTGGACATTTATACGCCCTATTTACCCAACGAAAAAATAACACGCATAAAAAAAGACGGACCCGTTTTCATAAGGCAATATATTTAAACACACACAATTTCAACAAAGTTTGTATCGTTTATAAATCAATGTATTCATATAAAAATCCAAATATATCAAATGAAAAATCTTAACACGCTTTCCCGAATAAATGAACTAAGAATACAAATTAAAGTCGAAGAGCATAAATATCAAACTGCAGTAAGCCGTCACAAGAATTACGTTGTCTTAAGAAGAATGAAGCAAAAGATAAGTGAACTGCTCACCAATCTGCAACAATTAACAAAAGAACAATAACAGTGTTTGTTTTATAAGTCTTTCATGTTTGATGTTGTTATATCCTGACAATGCGAGTTCATCTCTCTTTTATTTTGATACTATAATTTACAATGTACACTCCTGCTAAAGTGATGAGTGCGCCAATAATTAAATTGAATGTTAGAGGCTCGTCGAGCAATATTGAACCAACGATCATTGCAACAAGCGGATTAATGTATGCATACAACGATGCAATGGCAGGCGACAAATATTTTACCGTGTAAATAAACGCGACAAACGCAACAACAGAACCGAAACTAACAAGATATGCAATGACTATCCATGTTTGTGAAGGTATTTCGACGAAAGGAATATTGTTGTTTGTCGTAAGGGCGAGCAAGCAAATAAGAAATGAACCAAAAAACATTTGCCAGCCAATTGCATAATAAGGATTCATTTGATATTTATTGCGTGCAATATAGATGGTGCCTATGCTCCAGCCGATCATCGCAATTACCCCAAGTATTACGCCGTAACTGTAGCCTTCGGGTTGTTCGTGAAAAGCATTTTCATAAAACACGATGGCAACACCTGCAAGACCAATAAACAAACCAATAAATGTAAGCGATGTGTTGTTGTTTCTTTTGAAGAATATCATTTCAATTATCACGACACATAAAGGATACAATGCACTGATAAGCGCGGCAAGCCCGCTCGAAACATATTTCACACTCCACGTGCTAAAACCGTTTGACAACACAAACGTAAAAATCGAAAGCACGAATAGCCATCTGAATTGTTGCCAGGTCGGTAATTTTTCTCCACGTATAAAAAAGAAAATCAGCAGCAGTGAGCCCGCAATAAATTGCCTGATATACGAAATCTGCAACCCCGGCACATGCTGCACACCAATTCTGCTTGCAACCCACGTAGTGCCCCAGATAATACTCGTTAAAGTAAGCGCTAAATAAGAGCCGGATTTTTTTGAAGCCGATGTATCTAAGGAAGTGTTGTCGTTTTTCATTTATGTTCTGACAATCGCTCTAAATGAAATTATTTTTATGAGCCAAGCTATACTACTACTATTAAACTTACGTTGCGTCGCACTCTTGTACTACAACAGTTTGCTCAACATTTGATCTTAATTACACCCTTTAGGTGATGGGAGTTTCTAATGTTTGAAATGCCTCAAACCTGTCATCACCATCGCAAGATTATTTTGCATACAATAATCAATGCTGTCTTTATCACGAACAGAACCCCCAGGCTGAATAAATGCCTGCACACCTTCTGCATGAGCTAACTGAACGCTGTCGTTGAAAGGGAAAAATGCATCGCTTGCAAGCACTGCACCATGCAGATCAAAGTTGAATTGTTTTGCTTTTTCAATTGACTGACGAACTGAATCGACGCGACTTGTTTGCCCGCATCCTTTACCAACAAGCTGTTTATTTTTTACTAACGCAATTGCATTACTCTTTAAATGTTTGCAAACAATATTGGCAAATTTCAGATCTTCTTTTTCTGCCGCAGAAGCTTCTTTTCCACCAACTTCTTTCCATTCTGCATAATTGCCTTTATCAGCATCCTGAACGAGTGTTCCGTTAAGAACAGATTTGAATTGAGTTTGTAGTTTGTGGTTTGTAGTTTGTAGTTGAAGAAGAATTCTGTTCTTTTTACTTTTTAAAACTTGTAAAGCATCTTCGTTAAATGAAGGAGCGATCAATACTTCAAAAAATATTTCGTTGATAGCAGATGCGGTTTCTTTGTTTATTGCTTTATTGCAAACCAGCACACCGCCAAATGCGCTTTCAGGATCACCTGCCAAAGCTGCATCCCAGCTATCTTTTACCGTTGCTCTTGATGCAACGCCGCAAACATTGGTGTGTTTGATGATGGCAAAAGTTGATTCGTTTTCTTTCAGCAAATCTGGATTTGAAAATTCATTGATCAGTTGAATGGCTGCATCAACATCAACAAGATTATTGTAAGAAAGTTCTTTCCCGTGTAATTGAGCAAACACTTCTTTTAAATCTCCGTAGAAAGAAGCATGCTGATGCGGATTTTCTCCATAGCGCAAAGATTGCTCATTGTTTAAAGGCTGAAGAATTGTTCCATTAAAATAATTGTTGATGGCAATATCATAATTCATTACCACTTCAAAAGCCTTTGCAGCAAAGGATTTTCGCTGCTCTAAAGTAGTTTCGCCATTTTGCTGTTGAAGCAAATCAACAAGTTTTGCGTAATCATCTTTTGCAGCAATCACAACAAGGTCTCTGAAATTCTTTGCCGCAGCACGTATCATTGATGGTCCTCCAATATCAATCTTTTCAATGATCAGTTTTTCTTCAGTTGTATTGCGTAATGTTTCTTCAAACGGATAAAGGTCAACGATAACTAAATCAATTTCAGGAATATTGTATTCCTTCATTTCATTCAGATCCTGCTCTAAATCTCTTCTTCCGAGAATACCGCCAAATACTGCCGGATGTAAGGTTTTCACTCTTCCTCCAAGTATCGAAGGATAAGTAGTAAGACTTTCAACCGGAACACATTTTATTCCTAAGTCTTCAATAAATTTTTGTGTTCCGCCTGTTGAGTAAATAGTAATACCAAGCTTTTTCAATTCACGAACAACGGGCTCCAAACCATCTTTGTAAAAAACAGAAATAAGTGCAGATTGAATTTTCTTTTGCATGTTGCGGATTTTTACAGATCCATTACAAATGCACCTTGCTGCGGCACTGAATGGAAGCGCAAATGTAGGCTGTCGCATTCTTTTTTCCAGCGTTCTATTTTCCACAGAGGATTACTGCTGTCGAAAATAATTTCTTTACATGCAAATTCATTTTGCAACTGGCTAATACTTAACCTTGGATTTTTACAAATGACAATGATGTCCAGCAGAGTTTTTTTAGAAGGAGAGAAATCTTTGAAAGAATTATCAATTATCAACACGGAAACATTTTCAATCTTTATAAGATTATCAGGAAATATTTTAAGTATAGTATCATTTGATGAGGTAGTATGAAAAAGATTTCGTGCCGGCTTTAAATGAAAGTTTTGAAGGGAATAATCTTTTAATAAAACACTGTCTCCGACAAAATAATATTTATCGCCTTGTATAATATCCATTGCTGATTGTTTCGGAACATTGTACACGATAAGTTTTTGTTGTTGATTTCTATAAATCATTTCAACTGAAACAGAAATTACAAACGACGCAAAAAAAACAAGGGAGATAATAAATGAAGCAAGCGATTTTCTTAATAACCAAACACACAACAAAACAATAAATCCATATAACGTCCACGTTTGAAAAATATTTATCTGAAGATTGTTCCAGACTGAAAATGGAAAGTTATTGATGTGTTGAATAAAAGTATTCATAAACCAGATGAGCCCATATAATATTTTCCCAACAAAAGATGCGAAGCCGCTTATAAATGAAATACAAAGCAACAGTATCTCGCCATAAAGAATAAGCCCTGAAAGCGGCACTACAAGCATATTCGTAATAAGAAAGAAATTAGGGAATTGATGAAAATAAAAAACAACTACAGGCAACGTTAATATTTGCGCAGAGATAGTAACCGAAGTGAGCTGCCATATTTTATTGAGTAATTTATTTTCAAAATATAACCAGTGATATACGGGCTGCATAAAAGTTATAATGCTTATTACAGCGGCATAAGAAAGAAGAAAACCAACATCCCAAAGCATGAAAGGGTCGTACACAAGCATACAAAATGCAGAAGCAGCAAGTGTATTATAGATATTTGTTTTGCGATTGATCGCTTGTCCGATTACAATAAATGTAAACATTACTGCTGAACGCAATATAGATGGAACGGCTCCGGCAACAAGTGTAAACGTCCACAACACAAAAAGAATAATGAACGGTCGGAGATAGTTGATCCCTTTAAATCTTCTCAGTCTTATAAAAATTAAGTTCAACAGAAAGTATATCATTCCAATATGTAAGCCACTGATGGCAATGATGTGCACAACACCTGTATTGCTGTAAGCCTGCACCAAGTCTTTATCAAGATCATTCCTGTAACCAATAAGCAATGCTTCTGCAACACCTTGCTCTTGTTCACCTTTGATATTTTGTTGAATTGTTTTAATGGTTGCACTTCTTATATCAAACAATTTTTGTTGAAGCCAATTGATATTTTTTGCGGGTAAGAGAATAACCTCGTCTTGCTTTAAGAAAACCTGGTGTGTGATGTTCTGAAAAATGGAATATCTTTTGTAATCAAAAGCGCCGGGATTACCGCTATTAGTTATCGATTGCAATGGTTTATTTATAAGAAGTTGCGAACCATAACCAAGCTTATTTAATGAAGTATCTTTTTGCAGGTAAATTAAAATTTTTCCTGTAACGTTTCTCCAAACTTTTTTTTCTTTAACTGCATTCACTGATGCAACAGCTTTAAAAGAATTATCTTTTTCAACAAGTGGTTCTTCTAATGTTATGATCACATTATCGCCTGCATGATAGTGATCACCTATCCAATCTTTTTGATGGGTAATATTCTTTGTATAAGTTATACAACCGCCAAGTGATGCAAGTAATGCTGTGAGTAGAATGCCCTGTAACCAACGGAGAGAAAATTTTTTTGAAATAGGCAGTAGTATGTAAATGATAAATAGAAAAATTGCAATAACAGCAGCAAGAAGAATATACAACAACTCCACCTGAACATACCACTCAAAAGTAATCCCTGCAATAAGCGGCAGAAGCAATCGAACGAAAGGAAATTTTTTAAGAGTATGCAACCCGGTTGAAGTCATGCATAAATTTAAGATTCATTTACGAATTGCGTTTATTATAACAAGTGTTTTTTAAGAATATAATTTGCGTTTTCGAGAAAGTTTAAAATATATCGAAGTGAAGAAATGTTTCTATAACTATTTTCTCAGGTCAACGAATAATTCTTACCATAATGCCGCAATCTTCATCAACGCTTTTCTTACTGATACAAGATGAATGGTTGCGGGCTTTACAGTTTTCCTCCCGGGCATTCCTCTTCGAAAATCATTTGCGGGGAGCCTTGGCACTTCTTTTATTTGAACTTTACTTATATCGTATAGCTGCATTACAATTCGGTAATTGTTTCTGTTGAATGTACGCTTAGACGTTTGTCTTTGCCGTATTGATAAGGAAAGATTTTTCATGAGACTTCATTTAAATCTATAAAAGCTATTTTCCTATTACCCCGTCATGTTTAATGAGGGTAAGTTGAATGATACGTGCTTAATAAAACGAGGTCTTTCTTTCGCGAAACCTTGCTGCAATATCTTTCAAACGTTCCTGAGGTAATGCTTTTTTATCCTGGAGTTCTTCAATGTAAATCCTGATGTTTCCGTTTGTAAGTGCAATAGAATATGTAAAATCATCAGCGAGTATAAGGTGTTGCTCATAACTTCCAATTGAACTTTCAAATCTTCTTACATCATTAAGTAGCTGGTCAATTTCAAAAGAGCTGAATGCTTTCTTATCACCAGATGTGCTCAGATTTTTTGTAGTCTTAATCATAAATAAAGGATTTTCAGATGAAAAGATTATTCAAGCTATAACATGATATTCTTTTAAATTGAAACCATCGATGAAATTATTCAAACAACCGTTGAATGATTTAAAGTGACCGTTTAAAAGGCTTGAAAAAATTTAGAGTAAGGTTTGTGAGAATGTAGAAGTAATAATTGGTTGAATTATGGATAAATCGACGAATGGACTATCAAAAATCGACGAATGAATTGTGATTAAGACATGCGCTATTTAACTTGGCTGAATAATACAACAGGCAATTATTCAATCTTAAACCCATGTAATATGAAAGGACTTAAAGTCTATTCTATTCTCCATGATGTATTTGCCGCTATTTACATTTTCGGTTCTTTTATAATCGTTCCTTATTTAAGTTATTTATGGAATGATTGGTGGCTGCTGTTCGGAATTACTTTTTGGTGGTTAGGAATGTTTCTGGGCACAGGAAAATATAAGATACTTTTTTTCATTCCTCTTTTGTTGCCTTATTATTGGTATGAACAGGGTTTTAGTTTTCATCAACGTTTAACCTTCTTCTTCACCTGGCTTATCCTTGGTTATATATTAATTATGATAGCGCATAAATATAAAAAATTGTATAATCGTGCTTTGCGTGATAAATTAATTGTTCAGTTTGTTTTTGATTATGGGGATATGAACAGTGTTTCTAAACAAATACTCCCTCATGTTGTGTCAGAGATCAATGATTTCATAAAACAAAATCCTGAGACACTTATTACAAGAGATTTCATTGACGCTTTTTGCGAAAGCTCGTTATCTATTTACTTTACTAATAAAACCAGGCTGCAACAACAGTAAATTCAGTCGTAAGATTTTTTGCAGAAAACAAAAAAAATTCTAAATGTTTTCAATTCTCTTCCATCAGGTTGACTAAACATTTTTTTACATCACTTGCTGACCAGGCATCATTGTCGCATACTGCAGCAATTCTTCCTTTCTTATCAAAAATAAATAATTGGATTCCATGATTGTTCACAGTGCCCGCACCATAGCTCACTCTTACCTGCAATTGATTAAATAATGCGATTTCAGTATTTGAAGATGTTTTTAAAAATTTTGTATTGTCATTGAATTTAACTCCATACATTTTTCCATATTTTTTCATTATAGGTGGTGCGTCAAAATCAGGATCATAAGTTATTCCATATATGCCAACTTTACCTGACAAATCACTTTGATAACATTCCGTTTCAAGTTCGCCCAAACGATGAACAGTGGATACACATTTTGAAGCGTTCGTACATTGAGTATAAAAAAAGGTAAGCACGAAAGGTTTGTCTGTTAAGTCATTAAACTGAATTGAATTCCCTTCTTCATCAACTAACCTTATATTGCCTTCAACTATTTTATTTCTATCTGATTTATCAATAAGAACAATAGAATGATTTGCTGTTTCAGTTGTCGTTTCTTTTTGACAACATAAAGGAGTTATTTTGCGAATATACTCAGCGGTGTTGAGTGCCTTTTTATATAAAAGTGAATCATAACCATACAGACCACAGTTTTTACATTCCGTTATCGCGTCTAAAAGTTTTATCGATCTGTAACCTGATGCTCCATAAGATCTTAATGTGATGATTATTTCGTAACGAGCCTTTGTAGGATGAATAATTGGATAATTTAATTCAGGAGTTGTAATATCAACCCATTCATCGGGAAATGAACTGCTAAGAAAAGGCTCCATCAACGGTATTAGTTCTGAAGATTTCTCAGGAAAATTTCTTGCAGTTACTGACGCGGCAGCTATATTAATAGTGTGATCGGCAAAAAGCAATTCAGCTTTTACATATTTGTAAATCTCTTCAGATGGCGGGAATTTACTTAGTGAGGCTAAAAGAAACGCACGAAACTGATTGACTTCTGTAGGAGTTTTATTTTTGTATATCGGATGATCTTCTCTCAACAATTTAACAAGAGATGCGGAAATATCTGTGGATGTGTTACAATAAGCGGAGCATATATTTACAATGGAAGTCAATTCACGCAAGGAGAAGTCTTCATCTGCGATGGTGATTGTTTTTTTCATAACATCCTCCGCAGATAAAGAGGATTTGTCTTTATTCTCAATGATTTTTTTCAGATGAATATCTGATAATTTTATTAATGCTTTCCATTCTTCAGGCGATTTATGTTGACTGTAGCTATAACAGAAAAAATTCAAACTTATTATTATCAATAATGCTACTCTCATAACTAAATTATTCAATTGAATTGTACAAATCTTTTAGCGCACTCTACATTAATATTTTGGGCGAACGTCTTCTACATACTTTGTCGCCATTTGTTGCAGTTGAATGTCTTTGTTTTTATCTTTTGATAATCTCTTTATTAATAAATCAAAATTATCTGCCTTCGCGGCTTTTCGTCTATACGCGATTGATTGCCTTACATCAATTGCCATTTGTATTGCTACAAGTTGCAGGCGAAGCGGCGTTCTCATATCCGCCACTATTGGCAAAGCATACGTAACAATATTTTCTCTGTCACCCGCATAAAGAGCGTCAAGTGCAGTTTCGCGAAATTCTTCTTGTTCGCCTGCATCTCTGCTTATAGCTATTAATTTTGGTCTCGCCTCTTTATAAAAACCCAACGCACGAATGGCTTCCAAACGGGTAGGCTCATCTTTTGTTTGCTGCAATATTTTGTATAACGCGGGATAAAATTCTTTCTTTAATGACATTGAAAGAATGCTTATAGCAGTGGGAGCAGGTAAGCTTGCCAGGCGCGGATTTTCCAATCCTTCGATTAATTTTTGCTGCGCTCTTGAATCGCCATGTATAATAAGTTTTGTAAACGCAAACAAGCGGAATTCATATTCCGGATCTTCTAACATTTTTTGATATACGTCAGGCACATCCATAGAAGCAAATGATAAATTTTCAGCTAATTCAAGGGCTTCTTTACGTAAACTTTTCGGCGCTTGCGGATTTCCCAGCAATTGGTACATCAAAAGTTCTAATTTCTCGTCACCAGGTACAAATTGATAAATTTTGTTCAGCGCCGCAGCCCTGATCTCAGGATTTTCATTATTATCTAAAACTATTGTTTTGAATTGCTGAACCTGCTTCTCATCATAAATTATTTCATAAGGTTCTATTGCTTTTATTCTCTCAGCAGCACTTAATTTGTCGTTCAAAAATTGATTGGCCGCTTTATTTACATTGTTTACATAATCATCAATCTCATGATCAAGAGAATCTTTAGTTTCGTTTTGCCCATATACCAATGAAGAACTTATTATAAGAATTGAAAGAATTATTTTTTTCATAAGACCCTGTATTAAAATTGTTCTTTAATAGGGAAAAAAATCGTCGTAACCAAAACCTAAGTCCAAACCAGGAGTGACGTTTGTAATACCAATATAATCTATCATGCTTTTAATAGTAGGCTTACTGCGGGGAAG